>Ga0255402_1020_pt1 | contig 22971 bp, 19 predicted proteins | sample ANMaggSeSYBR01D4_FD_182125 | JGI IMG/M metagenome (GOLD analysis project Ga0255402, IMG submission 182125) | Sediment cell enrichment communities from methane seep in Santa Monica Basin, California, United Staets - ANME aggregate JGI... | ecosystem: Environmental > Aquatic > Marine > Cold seeps >...
TAGGTACAGCACCTGATGTTTTAGACCCTAATCCCGCAACATGCCAGATCTGGACCAACCTGGCCAATATGTCAAGAGAATCCAGATATAGAGTGCAACGTTTGGATGGTAACGGTTTATTTTCTAGCATCAGTTGCCGCCCGAACAGCTTCCGTCAGATATATTTGAGCGGTTTGAGGCGTAGGAATTATGTACCGATGATGGGCTCCGAATTAGTTGATGTCATCATTTGAGCAGGCCTTTGAGCTCGGATAGTGTATCAGCATACTTAGGATTCCCAGCGAGATTGTAGTATTCTCCCGGATCCACCCTGTGGTCGTAGAGTTCGACTCCCAGCCTACCTTGATCCCATTCTGTATAGCGCCATCTCTGAGTGCGAATGGATCGCCCGAGGCTTTCTCCACGCTTTACTACCGTGAGGGCCGTCTTCTTGCCCGAAAGAGCGGGATTTCTCAGTAGCGGACGGAAACTAATGCCTTGAAAACCATCAGGATCGGGTAATCCACAGAGATCAGTAAGAGTCGGGAAAAAATCCAGGCATTCCACGATTCCTGAACAGGCTCTCCCGGACACTCCATTAGCCTTCATGTCTGGTGTAGCCACAATGAGTGGAATACGGCATGACAACTCAAACAGTGTATTCTTGTTCCACCAACCGCGATGTCCCAGATGATATCCATGATCGCTGAAGAACACGATGATCGTGTTATCCATAAATCTCAGGCGCTCCAGGGCATCTAATACCTTACCCAATTGAGCGTCTATAAACGAAGTGCCGGCGAAGTACGCCCGCATGAACTCACGGCGTTCCTGATCTGTGAATAGATCAAACGCCTTCTTCCACCCGCTGGCGATGGCCATAGGTAGGTCTGGGGTACGATCGGATGGATCCATCGGAGGTGTCAGACGCTCAAGCGAATACAGGTCAAAGTAACGTTTCGGCGCTATAAATGGATCATGTGGTTTGTGGAATCCAATTGCCATGAAGAATGGCTTATCGCGCTTCTCTTTAAGCAACTTGATGGCTTCTTCAGCCATCTGACCATCGGGCTGATCCTCATCTTCACCTTCAGCAGCCAGCCAGCGACACCATTTCACCTGTCCTCCGGTTAGATTCCGCCCTTGACCTTTTCGTCCTGCAGCAGTACCTCTGGGGTGTAGAATTACATCAAAGGCTTCAGGATCGTCCATTTGGCCGCTGCCGTGAAATATCTTCCCGATACCGGCTGTGAAGTAGCCGTGCTGGCGGAACCAGTGGGGCAGCGTAATGGCATCGGGATGCCTGGAAAACAGCGGCATGCGATTATCCAGTATGCCGGTTGTCTCCGGGTAAAGTCCTGTCAGAAAGGAAGACCGGCTTGGATTGCAGACTGGGAACTGACAATACGCACTCTCAAAGCGCACGCCTTTGCTGGCGAGGCCGTCGATGTTGGGGGATTGCACCACCGGATGGCCATAGCACCCAAGTGCGTTGTTTAGATCATCCACGACAATGAACAGAACATTCCTCACAGATTCAGAAGCTTGTTTTTGGATAGATGATACTCCCCGTGCAGTGAGCGATAATCCAGCACAGCCCGTCACCGCAGCAGCAGTGGCTGAGCGGATAAACTCTCTTCGGGTTATCTGATCTTTTACCATTTTCCTTCCTCCTCTCAGTTTTCTTGCTGTCTATTCCTGATCCTATCATCCCTTTTCCGGTTTCCACGCCCGGGTTCCATACGCTTCTTCATCTGCGGTGCCATTTTGCTCTTCCACTCCAGGTATTTGCGCTTAAGCTGCTCGACAATTTCCGGGTGCTCCTCGGCCAGGTTGTTAGTCTCGCTTGTATCTACTTCCAGATCATATAGCTCGAAGGCTTCTTTCCGCGTATGTACCAGTTTCCATTTGCCCATGCGAACGCCCCAGTGCGTTTCCGCACCATCCCAGAACAGTGCTTCATGAAGCGGTTCGGTCGCCTCGCCACGAAGCATGGGCAGCATGTTCCTGCCGTCGTAGACTCGGTCGCCAGGCAAAGATATACCAACAGCTGCGCAAATTGTTGGCAGGATGTCGAGACTGATGACCGGTTCGCGGCAGACCGTGCCCTGGGGCAACTCACCTGGCCAGCTCACGATGAATGGTACACGGACGCCGCCTTCATAGGAGCTTCCCTTGTAGTCGCGGAGCGAACCATTGTTTGAGGAGTTCTTCTTTGCGCCACCATTGTCTGAGAAAAAGAAAATCAATGTATTCTCATCCGCGCCGGTTTGCCTCAATGTGTCCAGAACGGTGCCAATGGCCGCGTCCATCCGGTGCAGCATCGCCATGAGGATGTTACGGTTTTCGTCTTTTGTATCGAAGCGTTCGATATCTTCCTTTGGCGCATGCATAGGCCAGTGTACGGCGTTGAATGGAAGATACAGGAAGAACGGCTCGTTTTTGTGCCGTTCGACAAACGAGACAGCCTCCCTCCCCAAATTGTCAGTCAGATAACCGGTATCGCTGATGATCTTATCATTGCGATAGATCGCGTTGAACTCCTTCCCTTCCTTGGGCTTCAGGTCAAAGTAGTCGTGGGCTCCATGTCCGAGGAATCCGTAAAACTCGTCGAAGCCGCGCTGCAGGGGATGGTATTCAGTACCGAGTCCCACGTGCCACTTGCCAAACACACCTGTGGCGTAGCCGTGCTGCTTCAGGATGTCAGCGATGGTGATTTCGCTGGTGGGCATGCCGATCCGCGAATCAGGAGCCCTGTAGAATCCAAATCGCTGCTGGTATCGTCCTGTCAGCAGGCCTGCCCGTGTGGGCGCACAGACCCATCCGCTTGCATATCCATCTGTAAATCGTATTCCACTGGCGGCCAATCTGTCGATATTCGGTGTCCTCACCTCAGGCGGATGTTCATAGCAGCTAGCGTCGCCGTAGCCCTGGTCGTCTGACAGAATCACGACAATGTTCGGTTTCCCGATGTTCTTTTCCGCACCGGACAGAGGACGGGGAATCCCCCCTGCCAGGATAGCCATGCCTGCTAGTTTAATGAAATCGCGCCTCCCAATGGATGTCATTGTTTTCCACCTTTCTTCTCAAAGGGCCGCTGCTCTGAAGCATCCTTCCGCAATGGCCCTGTGCTAACGGCGAAGATACGGCTATCGGTGCTGTACCTTAACGTTGCGGATAAATCAAAACGGCTTTACAATACAGCATAAATACCCCGGATCACTATCTCTTCCGTTCAGAAGCCCAAATAGCTGGCAGATCTGCCTCGAGCGTCTTATCTGACTATGTCATAGTCTAAAGCCCTGTGAATACCTCAATTCGAATGATTGCCATGACAGCGCAACCTATTTATCCGCAGTTCCAAGGGACGGCGCTTGTCATTTCAGATTCTTACCATACTCTGATGTCCTATAGCTTGTGTATATCCGTATATCATGGCACTTTACAGGCCCAAGTGGGGACGGCAAGGAAAACTTCGGATTAGCGTCCATTTGCTATCGGAACACTGAAGCGAGGGCTGCATGAATTTGCCAATAGTATCCGTTGTTACTCAGACCCCACATACGAGTTCACTTCGTAAACTGATTCCTGTGGACTACGGAGCAACCCGTTCCCACTCATAATTGGCCGGAAGCTGAACCGTGACCTCGGAGGTCGATTTGAGCTGATATTTGGTGGGACCAACGCGCGTGATGCTGGCTGTATGAGGCCAAATCACTTCATCGCCTACCCCATAATCATAGACCTCAAACCACGAATCCTGCGGAAATTCCTCGGCAAGCTTCCCGGCCTTCGCTTCGGGATGGGATTCCTCATCGATCATGGCTGCATCCCCGCTTCTGACCTCCGTGATGCAATACTCCGCGGTGCGGTCGGCATTGACCAATCGCGCTCCCAAATAGTATCGGAAGCCCTGCAACCGGAATGGGATGGCCGTCTTCACCCGGTAGTCTTCCACGCCGCTCACCTTGCCCGTGCCAATACGGGAGTCCAGATCCAGGCGCAGTTCAGCGCCGCCGAGAACAGTCCGCGCCTCCAGCACTTTGTACGCGCTCCGTCGAAGCGGACTGGTTATAAAAACATAGGCTCCCACCAACGCTTCGGGAGAAGCGGGCGCCGGGGAAACGGTGGCGGTCTCCGTAGACCGATCTACGTGGGAGATCCGCGCTCGATACTCCGGCGTTTCCAGATGCAGGCCAAATCCGCCCTTGCTCAACCTGGTTCCGCCGATCAACGACATAGCCACAGGAACGCCGTCCTTCTCGGAGTAGAAACCGAAGCGTCCCGCAAAGATCAACTCGTCCTTTGCCTTGCCTTTTCCATCGTCGCTCAAGACGACGCGCTCCATTGTTGCATCAACCGAAGTCAGGAGGGTATCGGTGCGATCCGCTAAACGCAGAACGCAGCCCATGGGTGCAAAGCCTTCTTCATCCTTGCCGGAGAGCTTCAGGAACCGCGTTTCCCGAATGATGGGTTCATTCATATAGGATTCCAGAGCACTAATAACTTGTGACCTAACAGGTCTCTCGCCCTCACGGTGAAGCATGATCCATTTCATCTCGTAGGGGTTTCCACCGGCAGGGGAGGTACCAACGCAGATATTGACCTCCATACCTTCCGCGCTGAGTACGGTCAGTCGCAGGCGCAGGCCATGGCCGGTCTTCAGCTTCCAGTCGCCCCACCATGATCCTTCGGACGGGCCGCGCTCCACGTTGTAAAGATGGGCAAAGGGGAACATGATCCCACGCCATCCGTAAACGTTCTCTTCACAGCCATTATCTTTGAGCCATTTCGCATCGCCGTAGGGCACATCCGACCCAGCAAGTGTACTGCCTTCCTGCCGGGTCAGGTTAATCCCGCTGGTGGTGAAATCACCCTCTTGAGCGTGGAAAGCCCACCAATGCTCCTCGCCGCCGGAATGTCGATAGAAGTCCACGCAGTAGAACTGGTCGAGAGTTACATCTACCATAGCCAGCGTCCGCCGCTGCCAGTTCTGGCCCGGCTCCTCCAAGTCGGTGGCATGCGCCTCTGTCACGTGAACAAGCCCTGCGTCAGCCAAAAATTGCGCCTGTGATGTCATAGTCTGATAAGGGAACTGACGCGCCAGGTTATGGCTGCTCCACGCGTATTCCCAATAGCCCCAGTTACGCGGATAGCCCATGTGGGACAGCAAAATCCCCTGGGAAGCCTGAAGGCCGATATCCAGCGTATCATCCTGGCTGTGCCCCCTGTTGTGCCCATAGTTCATCCAGAAGGCACGCTTGTCGTCGCCTTCCCCACTGCGTAAAATGGCGACGCCATAGCCGTCGTGGAGAGAACTGCCGTCATTCCAATCATCGGGCCACCTGGCCGCCTCTCGCTCTATCTCCTCACGGGTGAACGGGAAATCCGCGGAGGGTCGCCAATCGGGCGCGTTTGCCAGCGCCCATGCGAACTTGGGATCGCGGAGGAGCTGATAAGCGTGCTCAAAGGCTCTGACCCCGCCGTTCTGCCATGTGATCTTGGGCATCCTGGAGTATGACGGAAAGCTGCCCGTATCGCCAATGTTTGGGAAACTGCGGTCAATGGTGACAGTGTCCATAGAAAAGTCGAAGACACTGCGATAGCGGCGACTCTCACGCAGAGAGGGGTATCTGTCCGTGGTATACACGTCAGGCCGGAGCTCCCGCATGTGCTCGATGGAATCTATGATAGGCCCTAGAGCGGTGATATGCATCCCATTGTATCCACCGGTGGACTCGAAGGGCGCGCCGTCCCGGAAAAAGGTGTTGGAAACAAAGACGCGCATGGGCGTGAATCCTTGCGTCAAGCCATCATAGAGGAAGTCCATGAACTCAGTGCCGCTTCGGTAATTGAGCAGTTCCGCCATCCGCGCGAATCCCCATTGCGAATATGGCTCATTGGAGGCGCAGGATCCATCCATGCTGCCCTGCATCCAGACTGCGAAAAGGTTCTCCTCGATGAAACGCCTCACGTCCTCATGGGTCTGGACATTGAAGCCTTTCTTTTGCAGGAAGGGGATAATGTCAGGGGCTTTATCAATAGCCGGGAATATCTGATCGTAGGCGTGGGCATGGTTTACCTGATAGGTCGGTTGATCGATAGCGTAAATCGTGAAACCGGTGGCACGCAGAAAAGGCCCTTTCTCGAACCGGCTCTGACCCAAACGCTCCACCTGGCCGGCATTGTTGCGATGCCGGTGATGTGTCATGGTGGCCAGATAGGCATATTCGGCGGCCAGACGGCAAAACGCGACCAACGCTTTGTGGACGTACCGCGCATCTCCGGTTGACGCGTAGCTGCTAGCGCAGGACATGGGAACTAGCAGCATCCTGTGGCAGTAGGCCTGACATAACTCGGCGACGAAGCCGTAGTGTTTGCCATGGTGAATATATCCGCCGCCTATGCCATCGTCGGGAAACTCGTCGCTGGTGAAGTCGCCTGCGCCGAAGTCGTTGGAAGGATAGAGTTCATGCCCAACAGGACATTCGATCTTCCACTTCCAGGGCGTGGAATAATCCTTAATCCACGGATAGTATGCGCGTTCCTTGTAGATTTCCTTGCCATGCGCCGGACATCCGTACTGGATATTCACCCAATGCCAGCGCGGAATTGAGCTGTCCGGCTGCATGGCCCAGATGTTCTCATCTGATACATCCAGCCAGTCCCCGGAAGCGCTATTATCAGGCTTCTTATCCTCCGCGCCAGTAGGGTAAACCTGCATATCCTTCAGTTCGGGTAGCGCCTCGCCCAATGGCCAGCGGCGCGGCAACTGAATGCCCTTCAATGTTCGGTACTGGCGCAGGTCATCGAAAGACCATATTTCCACAGGCACACTCACTTCGTTTCCCGGCAAAGCAAAACGTATTTCAGCCTTCTTTGCGGGCTTGACCGTCCGAAAGTAGAACTTACGAATCTCGGATTGAGTCGGCAACGGCGTGCGATCCATCAGTTCCACACTATGGGGAACCGTTACCGTAATTTTCGGGGTGTCGGCGGGGGCCTTCACAGCAATCACAAACAGACGATCCACACCGAGGACATCCGGCGCATAGATGACTGGACTTTCTTCAGCCGTATATCCAGCCTTATTCTGCAACAACAGGCAAACAACCATTCCCAGAGCAAATAATAATCCGTAATGCATAGTTTTCCTCCTTTTGGTTCCGGTTCGCAGGTATGGGCGCTGTGCCTTAACGCTACGGATAAATCGGAGTGGCTTCATAATACAGCATAAATTCTATGTCGTCTGCCTCCATCATTCTATATCAATTTTGTTGAGCCAGTGACAGATTTCCCGGTAAGTGCATACCAGCATGTCTTCCCTCTGGTAACAGTAGGATAGGAGTGCTCTGATGGACTTTCCCGCTGGACCGTGTTTGAAGCCCATGCTGGGTGCACAACCAGGCCATAAGCCAGTACGTGTTCATAGACGAGCTGCCTTCTTCAGATACTCGATCCACTCTTCCAGGGTTCCATCGCGCGGGGGAACACAATCCGGATCGAAGAACTCTCTGTCCTGGTAGCCACAGAATGGAATCTCCAAAAGCCCTGTTTCATCATAGCGATATGGTTGAGTATCGGCTGTTCCTATCATATCCTCATCGCTCAGGTGTTCGTGACCAAATCTATCCTGTGAAGTGTACCCCTTTGTCTAGACAAAGGGGTACACTTCAGGCTGAAGACGCATGGCATTGACATAATTATACCGGATGAAGCACAGCGGTACACAGTGCATGACATAATCTACAATGAGCTGTGCCTTGGTGAGACAAAACAGGAGTCGAAAGAGAAGTTCAGGGAAGTAATAGAGAGCCTTGTTTCACGCGGCGCAGAAGGTATTATTCTCGGATGCACCGAGATACCGCTTATTGTGAAACAGAAGAGCTATGATGTTCCGCTGTTTGACACCACGAGGATTCACGCTGTGGCTGCGGTGGAGTGTGCTATCAGTTAGGGACAGGTAGTATTATGATCCCGACACATGGCTGGAGAAGAGAACCCTGAGCATTTTCAGGAAATGATTTGATGTGGAGATTCATTCGATGATCTATGATCTGGTGGAGAAGGACGTTGTGATGGAAATGTAGATATTCCCATCCCTTTCTGACCAAATCTTTGAATTGCTGCCCAGACATAGGAAATGAAAACTTTCAGATTTTAATTGTTGCCGATGGTGCCATACTAAACAAGACTGACCGTGGTAATATATCTGAATTTATGAACTATACACTAGCGACCAATCAACTGGCTCACCTGTCTCATATTGGCTGGTGGGTATCCGCCATGATCCGGGAGAATGTTTTGAGAATTGTGGCAATGCTAGGCCATGTAACGCTCGCTGTTGTAGGACAGGCGGCAAGCCAAATGGTGAGGCTTGAGCGGCTGCATCACGATTTGGAGCATAATGATTTGAGCGACCCCTGGGAGTCAGAAACCATGCTCAAGGAGCAGTTTAATGAACTTCAGCAGCTATTGCTGGGACGCAAGGCAGATATAAGAGTGATATACGACAGCTTGGATTCCACGATCCGAATGCACAGGGAAATTTCCGCGGCGATGAAGATAATAGCTGAGAAAATGCAGACACCAGAGATTGCCTCTATTCCCCATGATCCTATGGGCTATGTGGAAAAACTAAATGAATCGCTGAGAGAACTGGAAGATCCCTATCGGGACGTTTTCCCAGAGATAGATCTCGATTCACTGGAACCGGGTCAAGAGGAGATAGATGATTGGGTAACACGCGTATATGACATAATCATTCCTGGCATAGCGTGATTTATTGGAGGGTAAAATGAACAGAGATGAGAACATTGGAAATTCTAGCATCTTTAGAGTTGACAAATCAAATGAAGGCGATTATTATACAGATGCTCAAACAGGACTGGAGGGTGAAGAAACGTCAGCAGCAAGACCAAACAGACTGCTGACAACCCAGGAGGTATGCGAGCTTCTCAAGGTGAGCAAGACATACATTTACTGGCTGACACACCAAAGGCGGATTCCCTACATCAAGATGCAGGGACACCTTCGGTTCCGTCAGTCAGACATAGATGAATGGCTGAAATCACAGAAAGTAGAGGTTCGCATTGTCGGTACGTAAGCGTAAATTCAGGAACGGTGTCAGATGGTTCGTGGATGTCACCTTCCCTAACGGAACAAGGTACAGACGAATAGTCGGCACAAAGAAACAGGCAGAGCTGGTTCAGAAAAAGATAGACGCTGAGATAGTGGAAGGCAGATGGGATGTCAGAGAGACAGAGGAGATCCCATTCAGTGCCCTGGTGCTGGAATATCTTGACTATGCAGAGACTAACAAGGCAGCAAGCACCTTCTCTGCTGACAGGTGCAGAATAGAGGGTCATCTGCTTCCATACTTCGGTGATACACTCTTGAGCCAGATCACACCACAGATGGTTGACAGCTATAAATCCATGCGGGTGAGGGATAATGTCTTACCAAAGACTATCAACCATGAATTGTCAAACCTGGCACACATGATGAAGATGGCAGTTCGCTGGGGATATGTGAAGGACAATGTGGTTGCTAGAGTGGAGAAATTGAGGCTGGTGAAAAACCTCCCCAGGTTTCTCAGCAGTGCTGAGATAGATGCTCTTTTATCGGCGGCTGAGGACTATTTTGCCTATCCTCACATCCATCCTCTTTTGGTGACTGCTCTTCACACAGGTATGCGTAAGTCAGAGCTGTTTAACCTGAAGTGGACGGACATGGACTTCGGTCAGCAGACCATAACAGTCCAGTCAAAAGAAGATTGGCACACCAAGAACTACCGGTCGAGGGTTCTTGCTTTGACACCCAGGCTGCATGAGGTGCTTCTTGCCCACAGAGATGAGCAGGAGAGGCGTGGCGCGTTTACAGTGAGTATGTATTCACCCACAAAGGCATGAAGCTGAAAGCAACAGTCAAGAAAAGCCTCAAGACAGTGCTTCGAGAGGCAGATTTGGATGGCGTCACACTTCACATGTTACGTCATACCTTCGCCTCTCAGCTTGTGATGGCAGGAGTGTCACTTCGCAAGGTTCAGGAGCTAATGGGACACCAGAGTTTCGAGACCACCTTACAGTATGCCCATCTGTCTCAGGATCATGTGAAACAGGAAGTGTTGAAGCTTCCCTATGCCGCCGTCTGAGGATTCTGTAAGGCACGTGTAGGGCACGTATGGGAATATAACCTGACTCCCTGCAAAAGAAAAAAGCGCCGTAAATGCTTACGACGCTTGGAATTTTCGTTGGTTGCGGGGGAGGGATTTGAACCCTCGACCTTTGGGTTATGAGCCCATGAATCGTCACTTTAGGATTGTTTAGAATTGTTTAAGGGAGTTTGATATTTCTTGCTTTTTTACCCTCCCACCATTTTAGTTCTGTTCAGGATTTCTTAGCCCATTTTAGTATCTTTTAGGATTCTCTGTGTCACGTATTTGTCACGCGGATATGAATTTGGTTAGGTAATCCTAACCGCTTTATTCCTGTTTCGAATCCAGTTTAGCACTTCTAGTCAACATCTCATTGCACAATTTACCTTAACCCCAAATATCATCTGTTTCTAAGTTCTCCCCAGGTTACAGAGAGTTTACCTCTCGGAGAAAAGGTATAGCGGGGTGGCGCGGAAGAAGAACTGAACACGGCGGCTTCTGCGTCTACCATACCAGCCCCTTGCTGTTCTGGAGTGAAGGCATCGATCCACTCCGCTGTATCCATCAACCTTGACCTTATCCAACCAGGAGACTGAGGACCGAACTGAGCCAGTACCAGCGCCGCTGTTGCAGCTACATGCGGACATGCCGCGCTTGTCCCGCCAAAGGTGCCGTATCCGTCTATGACTGTCGTTTCTACCGCTTCTGCTGGCGCGGCCAGGTCAACCGCAGGGCCATGGTTGCTGTAGTCAGTGAAGTAATCCTTACTGCCCGCCGCTCTATATCTGGTGGCAGAAACTCCGATAACCTCAGGATATGAAGCTGGAAACATGTAACGAAGATCCTCATCTGGCACACAGTCTCCTGTAGTGCTGGGAGAATCGCAGATTTCTATTGTTCTCCCATAATCGTTACCCGCTGCCGCCACCATTACTATACCTGCCTCGTGCGCCTGCACTATTAGGTTATAGAACTCTGGGTCATGTAGTGGCTTATCCTTCTTATATTCCCCATTTTCGAGTACTACAGGCACCCCGTTAGCATCAAGCTCAGGTGTCCACAAGCCGAAGCTCATGTTGATAACCTGCATATCGTTATCAATGCACCACTGCATCGCAGCATACAGATAAGGATAAGAATAAGACGCGGGATCTCCGAGGGATCCATCCGGAAGGAACGACAACTGCTCCCGCCATTTCACTGCATAGAGTTCGGCACCTGGAGCAACACCGATAACTCCCAGATCATTATCAAGCGCTGCCAGAACTCCAGCGATTCTGGTACCGTGTCCGTGGTTATCGTTATAGTCAGTTCCCACGAAATTCGCACCCCCGGTGACGGTGAAATCCTCATGTGAGGAGATGCCGGTATCCATCACGGCGATCTTTATCCCTTGTCCTGTGTTTGCGCCGTCGTCAACGACCATATCGTAGTTGCTGTCCCAGACCTCGTCGGCGTCGATCCTGTCCGCTCCCCAGGGCAGTGTTTCGCCGGTTTCAGGCGGATCATCCGGTGGATCATCTGGCTTGGGTGGCTTCTTGCCGTGGGCAAATCCCGCCGCGATCATTAGAATCACCATCAAAATGCAGGTTATAGAAAATGTTCGTTTCATCTTTGCATCCTCCTTCTTGTGTTTGACTCTTGAATGAATAGACTATGCTGTCATTGCTCGCTGTTCTGCTTAAGCCAATCCCATTTTCCCTTTAGTTTGCCGGTGGGGAGACGGCATACGAAAAATCTGGATCGAACCAGTCAGGAGACCGGTCATAATTGGGATGGTCTGTCAGGTTGCGTTGATTCTTCCCATCAACATCCATAACGTAGATCTCAGGGCTTCCATCCCTATCGGACTCGAAGACAATTTGTGCTTTCATGGGTGCTTGAGCTTGAGCGTTCATCAATAACACAACGCTACTTAATAGTGGCAAACAAGCAAGAGCGATATACACAAATCTTTGTTTGAACTGCATCTTGTCTCCTTTCCGCACGGCAAACCCAATCCGTTATTGAACCTCAAAACTTGATGTCTGACAGATCGAGCAACCGAAGAAAGAGTCAGTTACCGAGATATTATACCTCGTCCACCTTAACTTGTGGTCTAGTTTTGGGGATAAGTATAATCCAGTGAAAACCTGCTGGCGTCCTACAATGCTACAATGAGCGAGTGTACCTTAGATGTCCCCATGTGGTCGTAAGTTTGCCAGCAGGATCCACTGCCATGCCTGGTATACCGGGACCCTCTACCTTCACATTATCGAAGTGCGGCTCAGAACCGAATCCGCACAGACCAATCCCCCCATAATCATACGGATCACCAATGATGTCACTCTGGGTAAACTTCTTCTGGAGTTTGTCTCTGAGATAGAGTTCTATATTGTCTCCAGCAATTTCTACCTTAACGTCGTTCCATTCATCTAGCATAAGAGTATTACCAGCTACATCCAAAACTGTCTCTTCCTCAACCAGCGCCTTCCAGACCATGCTGTAACCAACAGCTCCATTGGGGGTAACTCCGATAAGCCAGTGATAGAACTTTCCAGTGTGCCAATCAGGAAACGGGCCGCCAATACCTGTTTCCTGAACTCTGAAAAGCACACCAACGTAAGGACCAGCGACAGGTTTTACCTGAACTTCGTATGTATAATCTACCCAGTCAGTATTGCCAATGCTTTCTTTGAAAAAACTGAAGTCATTATCTGTTCCCTGCACACAAGCATACTCGCCATCTTCAACGCCCCAACTGCCTGTAATGACTATCCACCCTTTTGCCTCTCCCGTGTCAAAGTTCTCCTCGTATGCCCACAATGAACAGACAAAGACCAGCAGAAAAATAAAAATGACAAGCACCCTTTTCATCGTTATTCTCCTTCATATGCCACACCATCAAGTTGTCCTAATGTTTTGCCTTAATCTTGCCCCAGGTTGTGGCCAGCTTCCCTTCCGCTTCCACATTCCTGGGCAAGAATCCAGCGTCGTATTTCTCTACTTTTGAGAGGCATCCATTTCCACCATAGCCGCCAATGACATATATCTTCCCATTCACTGCGCTAGCAGATAAAAGAGATCTTGCGGTAGGCATATGGGCTTTCCTTGTCCATTTATCCCTGGCTGGCTCGTATTCCTCCACAACAGAAAGAACCTGCCCGCGACTACCACCAATAGCATAAATCTTCCCATTCACCGCGCTGGTGGCATGAGCCATCCTTGCGGTCGGCATATTGGCTTTCTTTGTCCATTTGTCCTTTACTGGATCATACTCCTCCACTGTCGAGAGGATATTATTGCCATTCCAACCCCCAATGGCATATATCCGATCGTTTACCACGCTGGCGAAGAAATTTCCTCTTGCGGTTGGCATATCGGCTTTGCTCGTCCATTTATCTGTCGCTGGATCATATTCTTCTACTACCGAAGTAAACCAATCGCCATCCCAACCGCCAATGGCATAAATCTTCCCATTTACTGCGCCTGCGGCTAGATCGTCGGATCTTGCGGTTGGCATATCGGCTTTCTTTGCCCATTTGTCCGTTACTGGATCATACTCTTCCACCGTCGAGAGCGGCTTGGCACCATCCCAGCCGCCAATAGCGTATATCCGCCCGTCCACAACGCTGGTGGAAAAACTACTTCGTGGAGTTGGCATATCGGCTTTCTTCGTCCATGTATCGGTCGCTGGATCATATTTTTCCACTGCTGCGGAATTTCCAGCCCCCGTCCCCCCAATAGCATAAATTTTTCCATTCACAACACTGGTAGAAAGTCGACATCTTGTCGTTAGCATGTCAGCTTTCTCTGTCCATGTGTCGGCGACTCCCAGACCAATGGAGCAAAAATTCAGAAAACAGGCCAATGCCAACGCTACTGCCAGCGTCCAAATCACATTAATTCTTTTCATTATAGGTATCCCCCGGTCTGAGTTATAAGCTGTTAAGTTGTCTTTCAGTATCCTACTTTCAGTTCGCCCCAGGTCGTGGCCAGTTTCCCTTCCGCTTCCACGCTCCTGGGCACGGACCCAGTGTCGTATTCTTCTACTGTGGAAAGCGGTACATCGCCTCCTACACCTTGATTAAAGCTGGCTGTCCCACCAATTGCATAGATCTTTCCGTTAACAGTGCTGGCAGATAGCCATCCTCTTGCCGTTGGCATTCTGGCTCTTTCTGCCCATCTGTTCTTTGCTGGATCGTATTCTTCGACGGTCGAATGAGCCTCCCAGATAGCGCCGGTAACGCCTCCGATGGCGTAAACCTTTCTGTTCAATACGCTGGTGGACAACCCCCATCTTGGTGTTTTCATACGCGCTTTCTTCGTCCATTTATCGCTGGCTGGCTCATATTCTTCTGTGGTGGAGAATATTTCTCCTTCAGCTCCTCCGCCGATGACATAAACCTTCCCGTTTACTGAACTGGAGGAAAACCACCCTCTTGCTGTTAGCATGTCATGTCTCTTTACCCATTTGTCCGTTGTAGGATCATATTCCTCTACTGCAGGAACTGGGGGAGGCGATCCGAATCCCGGTACGCCGCCAATGGCATAGATTCTGCCATTTACTACACTGGTAGAGAACCACCCTCTCGGCGTTGGCATATCGCTTTTTCCGGTCCATCTGTCCGTTGTGGGGTCATATTCCTCTACAGCCGAAAGAACACGCCCATCTGCGGTACCCCCGATGGCGTATATCTTCCCATCCACCACACTGGTAGAGAACCGGCATCTTGCTGTTGGCATATCGGATTTCTCTGTCCACCTGTCCGTAGCCGGGTCATATTCTTCCACAGTGTAAAGAATGCCTTCGTTATTCTCCCCCCCGATGGCGTATATCTTCCCATTCACTGTGCTGGTGGATAAGTACCATCTTGCCGTTGGCAGGTTGGCTTTCTCTACCCATCTGTCAGCGACTCCCAGACCAATGGAAGAAAAACTTAACAGACAGCCTAATGCCAACGCTGCTGCCAGCGACCAAATCATAGTAATTCGTTTCATTATAGGAATCCCCTTGTCTGAGCTATAAGCTGTTAAGTTGTCTTTCAGTATCCTACTTTCAGCTTGCCCCACGTTATAGCGAGCTTGCCCTGAGAATTGACGGGGAATGGCCAACCCGCGGGCGTATATTCTTCTACCGTCGAGAGAACCTGATCCCAGTCGGGAGTTCCGCCAAAGACGTATATCTTGCCGTTCACTTCACTCGCCGCTATAGATGCTCTGGTCGTTGACATGGGAGTTACTTCTGCCCAGGTGTTCTCGTTCGAGTTATAGACATCTACCCGTGAAGTCAGACCATCTTTGGTCGATCTTCCTATGAGGTATATTTTTCCATTCACCACGCCGATACCAAAAAGGCCGTTCCCAACTGGCATTCTCTGCTTAGTTGTCCATCGATCTGCTGCGAGATCATACTCCTCTACAGTGGTAAGAGGTTCCTCATCAAGAAATCCTCCAAAGGCATAGATCCTTTCCCTGGACACGGCGGTAGACAAACATGCTCTTTCCGATGGCATATCAGTTTTCCTTACCCAGGTATCCGTCACAGGATCATATTCGTGGACTATCGAGTAGGATACCCCTTTGGCAAAGTCATACCCTCCAATCACATAGATCTTTCCTTTCGCTGCACTTGAAGACAGGGCAGCTATGGGAATGGGCATGTCAGTCTTCTCTGTCCATGTATTCGTCGCCGGGTCATATTCTTCCACTGCGGAAAGAGCTGTGAGGCCTTGCATGCCTCCAAACGTATAAATCTTCCCATTGACCACGCTGGTTGATAATCGATATCTTGCTGTTGGCATATCAGATTTCTTCGTCCATTTGTCCGTCGCTGGATCATACTCTTCCACTGTGCTCAGTTCCCTATCATTATCCCTGCCGCCGATAGCATAGATCCTCCCGTTGACAGCACTTGTGGATAAGCCCATCCTTGCTGTTGGCATGTCAGCTTTGTTCATCCATGTGTCAGCGTCTGCCAGTCTAACTGAGTGAAAACACAACAGCCAGCCCAGCACCAGCAAACGCATTGATCTTTGCATCACAATGATCCCTTTCACGATGAGTAACTCTCTCATTCCATCTTGCTCACAAGCTCCGCCACATCCATAGTCCATAAAGCTCCCGTGCGGACTTTGAAGTAACTGTCGGAATTATATGAGACCTTCTTTCCATCGGGAGACCATGCGAGGTAATACTTGTCCCCGGGATCATCCTCAGCAAGTTCTCTGAGATCGCCGCCGGAAGCTGAGACGACAAAAGCCCGGTATCTGGGCTTCCTGAAACTTATAAACGCAAGCCTGCTTCCGTCGGGAGACCACTTCAAATCCCAGGAGTTTTCGCCACCCAGGTTATTGGCCTTCAGATCGACTATTTGCCTGACCTCGCCTGTCTGAACGTTCACAACAGATATATACGATTTCTCTATGAAGGCTATCTCCTTCCCATCTGGTGACCATGCGTGATCTTCTATCTCTTCGGATTCCAGCATATGCCCCGGCTCTCCACCTGATGACGGGATAACCCAAATGCCATCTTTATCTTCGTATGCGATATGGCGGCTATCAGGGGACCAGGATATGCCCCCTCTGAAGTCCTTTCTTTCACCGGGCAGTTCTACCAGTCGCCTAGTTTTTTCTCCTTTCGTAGAGCCTATACATATCTGCATGCCTCCATCAGTCTTGCATGGGAACGCCACCCATTTGGAGTCCGGGGACCAACTGACACTACAGGGACCCTTCGTCACAAGCTTCCTACCCACTTCGACAGGTTTCCCGGTCGCCTTCGCCTGATCAATTGAGATAGGGAAAACCCAGAGAATGCCATCCTCGGTCAAATAGGCTGACTTCGTGAGGTCAGGAGAAAAGGACGGAAAGGTGAATTTCCTGGGTTTCGGTTCAGGGTTGAGTTCAAGTCTGACAGGACTTCCTCCCTTTGTGGGAATTATCCACCAGCAGTCTGTGTTGCCATCGGTGATTATCCTCTCGCCATCGGAAGTCCAGATCTGCTCATAAGCCACGAGACCTTGATCCTTCCCAAGCTCAACCCAGGGGCCGCCGTATGCGTTCACCAATCTCAGACTCGATTTCCAATCATAGCCGGTCTTGAAGAAGATAACCTGCTTGCTATCAGGAGACCATGAGACAGGCTTTTCCACGTCCTCTGGAATCGCGAGGCCAAACTCACGCATGTCTGAGAGTCGAAGCAGCGCTACCTCCTCAATCATCCCCTTTTCGGTCCGTTTCCGCCGCCGGAAACCAAGCCATTTGCCATCAGGGGAACAGGAAACGCCAGAGAAAGGCTCTGTGGACGCCAGTTTTTCGGGACTTCCGCCTTTGGCGGGAATAGACCACATCTCATACTCTGAAGCATTGGGACGCCTTTTGAAATAGACGATACTCTTACCGTCTGGAGACCACCGTGGCTCAACCTCGGGCAACGGGTCATCCGTTAGGCGAGTAAGTTCCCTTCCATCAGCCGACGCAATCCAGATGTCTGTGTTTCCCTCTCTGTCCGACGAAAATGGTATCCACTTTGAGTCCGGAGACCAACGCACACCCATCCGACCTTTGCCCGCCCTGAAGATTTTCTCAACTATCCTCTTCGGTGGGCCAGTGGGTCTTGATGTATCAGGGGAGACCGGGATCACCCACAGGCTACTTTGGGCGACGTTAAAGAAGGCAAACATCTTCATGTCAGGTGACCATCCGCCCAGGACATCCCCGTGGAATTCAGAGAGAAGTTTGAAAGGTTCACCCTTTTCAGTTGGCACGACCCAATACTCCGTAGCGTTATAGAGGAACCTTCCGTCGGGCGAGAGCGATACGCCGTAAGGGTTGCGAACGACATCAAACCTCTCGTCAACGAGTTTCTTTTTGAACCTCACTCCTGTCTCCGGGTCGGTTACGATGTCCTTATTCTTTGCCTGTCTTTCGGAAGCAGTCTTTGAGAGCACCTCCCGAGCACGGCTTAATAGCTTCTCCGCTTCCGAATTCTGCTTTTCCTTTGCTTCTTTCTCACTCAACGTCTTCGATTGTCTAGTATATGGTGTTTCATCACCTATGCGAGAGAGTTTGAAATAATCGAAGTCTGTGACTGTGGGCGGCAGATCCAGCCCCATACAGACGGCGTGGATTCCGATCCGCAGTGGATCACCTGCCTGGAAATCGAAGCTGCAAGCTTCCCGCCAGTCTTTTCCATCCTCACTTAACATAGCTCTATAATTATCTTTGCGTCTTTCTATGCGGAGGTATGTGGGATCTTTCTCGAAGAAGAGGTCTGCCACATGCGCAAATACTCCCTGTTCCCGCTTCTGCAGGATTGCTGTATCCGCTCCCCAGGTTCCCCTTTCAAACCTGAGGAAATGATTCGCGTCCTTCCAGATTAGAAGCCCGCCTGACTGGAATTTGCCGTCTTTGGGAGCAGAGATGGAAGTCTCTATGGCAAAATCTCCGTTTACGGTCTTCGCATAAAGAAGACGGGGAGCGTTCATATTCGATTCTGGCTGGAGGTCGTTTCCGGATGTCGCCTTTATCTCAAGCCATCCAGGCCGTGAAAATGTCAGAATGGAGTCATCCCGCGGGTCAAGCCATTGCCAGTTTGGGCTTAAAGCACCTTCATCAAAGTCGTCATGAAACAGAATTTCCTCACTATGGCTTTGCGAGAGAGCGAGGAGAAATATCAAAACAACTGTGGTTAAGAACCTGAAAGCCTTCATCTCTTTATCCTCCTCAAACTCCACGCTACTTGACTTGCTTTGTCTTTCCCCATGTAGATTTCAGCCTGCCAACAGGGGAGACTAAATGCGCTATATTGGGATCGAACCAGTCGCACCAGTAATCGCCTCCAGGATGGTTTGTCAAGTTCTGAGGGCTTTTCCCATCCGCGTCCATAATGTAGATTTCAGAGTTACCATCCCGCTCAGAGTTGAACAGGATATCCTCTCCATCTGGAGACCAGGTTGGCCTGTCATCGAGCGCAGGATGCTTCGTCAGGTTGCGAGGATTCTTCCCATCCACATCCATAATATAAATTTCGCGGTTCCCATCCCGCTCGGAGCGAAAAACGATCTTCTTCCCATCTGGAGACCACACGGGACTACTATCGTATTGTGGGTGGTTGGTCAGATTGTGAGAATTGCCCCCGTCAGCATCCATAACATACACTTCGGAATTGCCGTCACGCTCAGAGGTAAACGCAATACTATTCCCATCTGGTGACCATGCAGTGAAGCGGTCCTTCGCCGGATGATTCGTCAAATTGCGTGGGTGTTTGCCATCCGCGTCCATTACATAGATCTCACTATTTCCATCGCGTTCAGAACTGAATGCAATTCTCTTCCCATCCGGAGACCAAGACGGTTTTCCCCAGCCATCCGGCATAGGGTGTTTAGTTAGATTCTGCAGGTTCTTCCCATCTGCGTCCATCACATATATTTCAGAGTTCCAATCCCGATTGGAGTTAAAGGCGATCTTTTCCCCGTCTGGAGACCACGATGGCACATCATCAAGCGCCGGATGCTTAGTCAAGTTCCGGGGATTGCCTCCATCTGCCTCCATTACATAGATTTCATTGTTCTCATCACGGGTCGTCTCGAAGACGATCTGCGCCTGCTCCGGCGCTTGCGCTCGAACGTTTATCAATAACGCGACACCACTCAACAGCAATACGCAGCTTAACACAACATACTCAAGCTTCTGTTTGGATTGCATCGTAGCCTCCGTTCTGTGACAATCTTAGCCTATTTGAGTTGAATATGCCGCGAAGATGAAGCATTACCATGTGTGGTCTATAGGGACTAGCATGAGAACCTTTCTCCCGAGGTTGGGCTATTCGCCATAGAGTTTCTCATAAAAGTCCTGCAGCTTATCAGTAGCGATTTTCTCCTGTATCTCTTCAGCCAGTTGCATCAATTCTGAGAAACCCACCTCACCCACGAGATTGAAGGCAGTCTCCTTTGTAATCCATCCCAGAACAGCGTTTTGAGAGCCGCCTTTAGCTTTGTGTAAGATATACTCCTGGAAATCTCTGCGGCGTATCCCATTTTCTGCCCACACATGCTGCTGGAATAGAGAAAGGGTGCGCGCTCCGTCCGAGTAAACTATCTGGACACATTCTTTTCCGTTTATCTTCACCACAAATTCAAACTTATAGTTTGAGCCAAGAGTCTCCGGAGCAGCAACGGAGAACGGCATAAGCTTCTCCGCCTCAGAGAAGGTGATGATCTTGCCTTCAGTTATCGCAGGTTTTGCATTCTTATCCTGGAATGAATTTCTCCGACCCTCCTGCCCCCGCAAAAAAACTCCTGAATCTCCTCCTTCCAAACCGTCGTAATAGAACATATCCTCCCTGTTCATAGGAATCCAACGCGATTTGCTTGGGGTGCTTGATACGGTCTGAAAAGAAACGTATTGGGTTGCTTTCTCGTGCTCGGCAAGGTAAAAACCTATCTTCACATCGCCTGCCTGATAGCTCATTTCCGGTTTAGTAGAGGGATCGAGAAAGAGGAGAGCCAGTATGCAGCATACAAGTGTCAATACGGCACCCATCAGCGACCACTGAAGAGCGTACCATCTCCATTGACTTTCCACTTTGACATCCACCAGGCTTGCCGCCTGGCTCGCCACTTTCTGTGCCAGATGCCCAGGAACATCAATATTTTCCGAAACATCCAGCAGATCCCATAGCCCCCTCAGCGCTTCCAATTCGCTGGAACAATCAGAGCATGAGGCCAGGTGCTCTTCCAGCTTCTCCCTTTTGGCCGCCTTCAGTTCGTTTATTATATATGTTATGAGTAGCTTTCTCGACTTTTTACACCGCATGAGTTAGCGCCTCCGTTCAACTCCTGATATAGGGAGTCAGCTTCTTTCTCAAATCAGGCAACGCCCGATGAATGAGTTGCTTAACGGCCCCCTCTGAACAGCCTAGAACCATCGCAGCCTCAGAAAGTGTCATGCCCTGATATTTGGTCAGAATAACAGCAGTTCTCTGTCGCGGTGGAAGTGAACTTATCGCTTTCCTGACGGTCTCATGAAGCTCCTTCTGCTCCACTTCATGGAGAGGATCTTGCCGTTCATATTCAGACGGATCCGGGTTTTCATTGTGTGCATGGCTTTCCTTGCGTAGTTTCTCCGAATCCTCCCAGCACAGGTTTTTTGCGATAGTGTATAGCCAGGTTGCGAACGATGCTTTCTTCCTGAAGCTCTTTCGGAAGAGGAGCATACGCAAAAAAGTCTTCTGGAGCACGTCTTCCGCGGAGCCCATGTCATTGAGGTATCGCCATGCAAAATTCAGAATCTTCCCTTGATAGCGATGGAAGAGAACACCAAATGCGTTCGAGTCGCCCTTGATGCACATGTGCATCAACTTCTCATCACTCAGACCGTGGATGTCATTCATGATATTGCCCTTAATTTTGGCTTATATCTCTTTATACTGGGAAAGTGGGGAAAAAGTTACGGAAAAAATAATTTGCCATGCCATTACTGACGGCACCGCTCTTCCGTTGATGTGCGAAGCAACACAACATATAACTTGTGGCCATCTGCTTGAGGATAATGTACCTCTCGTCCACCTAATTGTCAACCTGAAATGACAACATAACAGGAAGCAGCGGCATTCTTGCCCTATTCATCGATGGTTAGGCAATGGTGTGTCACGTATTTGTCACGCGGAGGGAAAGAGGTGGATTTCGGGAGTTACTGTAGAAGCCCATTATGACAGGGTTTATGGGTTAGTTGCCTTATGTATTAAAGAGACGACCCTTGGGGCAATATCCCAACGAGCCTCACATAATCTGGTATGGTTAGAAGGCCGTAGAAGTGCATATTTAGTACGTTTAGGGCATATCGCACTTCTAGATATGGAGTGAAATTTCTGCCCAATTTTGCCGTTTTACGTGCCGTTTTGGGCACTTTTTATGACTATCTGCCGAAATGGCAAATCGCTGTAGATGCCTACAGCGCTTGGGTTTACGAGTTGGTTGCGGGGGGAGGATTTGAACCTCCGACCTTTGGGTTATGAGCCCATGAACCATCACTTTAGTATTGTTTAGAATTGTTTAAAGGAGTTTGATATTTCTTGCTTTTTTACCCTCCCACCATTTTAGTTCTGTTTAGGATTTTCTTGTCCATTTTAGTATCTTTTAGGATTCTCTGTGTCACGTATTTGTCACGCGGAGACTTTTCCTCCCCAAGCAAACTATCAATTCATTAACTTGATAGATGTATATTGCATGCTGAACCAAAGATCACATACTGCTCGAAAGTATTTCCGGTTATTTATCTCTCAAGGATACCTCCCTGAAGCCAAAATGCAAGCAACCTACCGGAAGAATCCCCTTATCGCACCATCGTCATTTTCTTGGTGGCGTTATAACTATCCGTCTGAATATTGTAAAAGTATAAACCGCTGGATACGTATTCACCCGCCTCATTCCTGCCATCCCAATATGCCGCCCTATCTTGACTCACGTATAGACCAGCGGATCTATATCCCAGGTCAAGCTCTCGCACCAGATTGCCTGCCGAACTGTAGATGCGGATCGTGACCTTGCTGCCTTCTTTCAATTGGAAAGGCACCCAGGTCTCAGGATTGAATGGGTTGGGGTAATTCGGCAGCAGGGCGCAGAGACAAAAATGCTTGATTTGGGGAAGATGAAACTGAGTCCCTGCATAGCCTGCGCGACGTGCAAAAAGGAAGGAAGAACCGGTTGCGGCATAAAGGACGACATGTACGAGTTCTATGACGTGGTCAATCAGATGAAGGCCATCGTGGTTGGGACACCCATCTACTTCGATCATATCAGCGCTCAACTGAAGGCGTTTATGGATCGACTCTACCCTTACATCGGCGCGAAT
>Ga0255402_1021_pt1 | contig 22364 bp, 18 predicted proteins | sample ANMaggSeSYBR01D4_FD_182125 | JGI IMG/M metagenome (GOLD analysis project Ga0255402, IMG submission 182125) | Sediment cell enrichment communities from methane seep in Santa Monica Basin, California, United Staets - ANME aggregate JGI... | ecosystem: Environmental > Aquatic > Marine > Cold seeps >...
ATGAATATGCCCACGTCCCTGTCGAGATCGGACTGAGTGCCGTCAAAATAGAACGAGCGGATGGGCATGTTTTCGTGATCTCGCGAGACGTGCGGATAGATGGCTTCTGAGACGATGCCGTTCATGCAGGTGAAGGGGCTTATGTCAGCGATGCCGTCCGCTCCCTTTTCGTAGAAGTATATTGCGCCGCCCACGCTCAATACCATTTCGCCCAGACATCCGGTGTGCGGCAGATAGGGACCGCTGTTTGCCAGCACCTCTGCGACGTCGTCCACCTCTTCATAGCCCTCGAAATCCTCTTTAAACACATCCATCAGCGCATGCTCATCGGCTCTCTGGAACTGGTTTTTCAGTTTTGCCACCAACATTTCAGCGGAAAAACGTCTGCCGCCTTGCCGCAGTCTTTCCAGTTGATCGTGGTTGGTGTACCATACCCATTCCGAAACGCCAGCCAGCCACGTTTCACCGCCGTGTTTCTCTATAACCTTAGCCAGATTTTCATTGCTGAAGTTATTCAGCCGGCAGAATATCTCGCCAACAAGTCCGATCAAGGGGAATTCCGGGTCGTATTTGGCGGGTATGCTTCTGAAACGCTCCCTGATTCCCTTGAACACATCAATAAGCCCGGAGAGTCGCTGTCTGTCCGACATTTCCGGCTTCTCCAGAACGGCGCAAATTTCGTCCACACCTTTTTCATATTCCGCTTCCGCATCGCCCTCGTTTATTTCGTATGGGCGGGTTTTGAGAAGGAGCTTTCTTATTATATCCGCAGAGACAATACCTCTCCACGCCGTTCTGAGGAGGGCGCCTGCGTTTGCGCCCACTTCGTCGTAGCTGTTGGTGCTGGTAGGGGAGAGTATGAGTACGTCATCATAGCCCAGATCGCGCATCACCTTTTCCGCAAAACCTGCGTACTGTCCGAATCGGCAGGGACCGCCAGCCGACGGCATGAAAAGCGCGATTTTACTGGGATCAAAATCTGGCTCTTCTGAAAGTCTGAGAAGATTTCCAAGAGTCACCTTTTCGGGATAACATTCATCGCCAGAGGTGTATTTCGCTCCCAGTTCTAAAGTCTGTTCATCCGAAAAAGGCGCGATTTGAGCGTTTATGCCAACCGATCTCATAGCCGCCGCTACGGTCATCGCGCCGTCATAAGCCATTTGAGGTATATATAACGTCCTGCCCTCAAGGGTTTTATTCTTTACACTACTGCTGCTGCTTCCTGTCGTTTCCACCATCGTAAAAATCCCTTACTGTCAAGATATGCTTCGCATCGCGTCATGAAACCCGCGTCATTGCTGTGACCGTCGAACTGAAGCGACAGGAACGGTTTGCCGTCTGATGCCTCGCGAACGAACTGTTTTATGTAGGAGTCGGGTCCACATTTGAAGTTAGTTATGTAAATGATATGCAGATTAGGTCGCTGTGCCACAATTTTTGCGGCTTGAAGTATTTTCTTGCCGTAGCTCCAGTACATATTGCTGTTGACGTCGGATATTTCCACGCCTCGCAACGGCAGGAAATCCATAGGAATGACGTTGACGCCGTAATACGCCCGCAGTTTTCGCGGTATGCCCAGATTGACGCCGGGATCGTAGATATTGTATGATCTGCCAACGATTACGATGCCCAATTCATCCGCTTCTTCCAGCGTTTTCATGGCTTGCTCGCCCATTTCCAGAAGTTTGCTCTCAAATTCCGCTTGAGCTTCGTAAGCCTTGTCTATGGCATCTGCCACCTGCCCTCTGCCTATCTTAAAGGTTCTGGCAAAATCCTGAAGTTCGCCCGTTACAGCTTCTTTCCCATCCCTGAAATGAATGGTGGGCTGGATTAGCATGTCCTCGCGCCCCGCCATGAGCGGGCTGTGGCGTATGACAAAGGTCATGGTCTGTCCCCAGGGGCACACGTGAGAATTCACGTCCATGAATTCCGTCTCCGTGTTTATCACATTGGGGATGAATATGTAGTCCACATCCTTGTCCAGCAGATCAGCCACATGGCCATGCTCCAATTTTATCGGGAAGCACGGTTCCGCAACCACAGCGTCTATGCCGTAGTTTATGACCTTCTTACTGCTCTTGTCGGATATGACAACGTCGAACCCCAGTTCCGAGAAAAACGTATTCCATAACGGAAGCTGATCGTATGTGTACATGGCGCGCGGGATGCCGATCCTTATTTTATCGCCTCTTTCCTTCTCTTCGTGTTCCCCGAATAGAAGTTCCTCTCTTAGAGACACAAAATCGGGAATTATAGGCTCTTTATCAGTTTTGGATCGCTTCCTGTAGCGGTCGGAGCATTTATCCCCCCAATACGTGCGCTCGTCCTTAACTCTGACCTCCTGTATGTCGCAATGATTGGAGCAACCCTGGCATACGAATCGCCTGATGCTGTAGTCCACTTTGTCCAGATCGTATCCGTTAAAGGTGGTTTCTTTGCCTTCGGAAGCCGTCATCTTCTCTTTAACGAGCAAAGCCGCTCCGATGGCTCCTATAACGCCATTATGCGGTGGAACGATGATCTCCTGATCGAGGATCGTGGAAAAAGCCGCCACCACCGAATCATTGTAAGCTGTGCCGCCCTGGAAGAATATGCTCTTGCCGACGTATCTGCCCCTGACTACCCTGTTCAGGTAGTTTGTCACTATCGAATACGCCAGCCCGGCGACCAAATCCTCAACCTTTGCCCCTTTCTGCAGATAGGGAACGAGGTCTTTTTCCATAAAAACTGTGCATCGCTCGCCCAGCCTGATAGGATGCTCCGCGCTCAGAGCCAGTTCGGCAAACTCGTCTATGATATTCATTCCCAGCTTTTCCGCCTGCTCCTCCAGAAACGATCCCGTACCAGCGGCGCAGGCTTCGTTCATGGTGAAATCTACCACGACGTCGTCCTGTATGCTTATGTATTTGGAATCCTGTCCGCCGATCTCGAATATGGTGTCAGGACGCCTTCCTGTGAGCTTGTCGGCTATGTGAGTGGCTCCGGTCTTGTGAGCGGTTATCTCGTCGTTTATTGTATCCGCGCCGGTCAAAACGCCTGCAAGCTCCCGCCCTGAACCGGTTGTCCCGACGCCTTTGACTCTTATCTTATCCCCGATCTCGCTTCCCATCTCCCTCAGATTCTTCGTCACGACACCTATGGGGTTGCCTTCTGTGGGGACGTATATTTCCATAATGACGTTGCCGTCGTCGTCTATCGCCACCAGATTTGTACTGACCGATCCCACGTCTATGCCTATATACGCATCTATCCGCTCGGTCTTATCATCAAAAGAATACGGCTTTATCCTATCTCTGAGCAATGTGGTTTTGTCCATGCGGAGGGGAGCGAGCGTCGGGAAATTCTGGTCTTCTGACTCTGAATGTGTCGCCAGTACAGCGACGCTTTCAGGTTTCTTGTTTTCCTTAGCATTTTCCGACAGAAGAGCCGCGCCGATTGCGCTCATCCATGCGTAATAGCCGGGTACGAAGAAGTCCTCATCGCTCAACTCAAACAACAACTGCATTGCTTGAACAACGCCCTTGTTGGCGGCAACTCCGCCGATGAACGCCACTTTAGAAGCGAGCTTTTTGTTTTTAAATATGGTTCCTTTGAAGTTGCGCACCACAGCGTCGCAAAGCCCCTTGAGTATTTCGGGGGTTTGGATTGCGTTTTGCTGCGCGTGGATCATGTCAGACTTGGCGAAAACTGAGCACCTTCCAGCGATATTAGCCGCCTTTCCCGCTCCCATGACGATGTCGCCTACTTCTTCGATCTCACGCTGGAGCCGGGTCGCCTGCTGATCCATGAATGAGCCTGTGCCAGCCGCACATTCGCCGTTCTTTTCGTAGTCCTGAATCCCGACGAGACGCTCATCTTTATCCACTTCTATGCTGATATATTTGGAGTTTTCGCCGCCCATCTCAAATATGGTCTGCACGTCAGGATGAAGAATGCCCACGCCGTGAGCTATTGCTCTGAAATCGTTCTCAAACGTTATATCCAGCAGTTGGCTGATCAATTGCCCGCCCGCGCCAGTTACTCGCATACTGCGAACGCCATCCCCCTGAATATAGCTGTAAAGCTCTTCCAACAGTTGGTGCGTGGATTGAATAGGTTTGCCCATTATGCGGGTGTAGTTTGAAACAAGGATGGATTTTCCATCCAGGAGCGGCGAGTTGTCGCCATCGTCAAGGGAGAAGAAATTTGCGCTTTCAGACGCCATCTTCTCCAACAATTCCCTGTCGCTCTTATCGCCAATAACAGCGACCTTAACACTTACTGAACCAATGTCTATCCCAATATCTATCATATATCTTTCATCCTTTATTCGTGTGAATTTCTAAAAGCCGGGTGTAATCGGTGATCAGTGATCAGTAATCAGTGATTGGCAAACAAATCCTACTATATAAACCGATATTTCTGTCCGGATATTTCAGTCAGATTATTTATAATTCTCCTCATCCAGTATCCGTGCAATGTCTGATTTTACTTGAGGTATTGCTTCTTTTAATGTCTTCCAGATAAATTCTATAGTTTCTTCTCATACAGTGATTGCTTCCGTTAAGATTGAGTCTCTAATCTCTTTTCTTAGTGCCTTCTTGGAGACCACATCTACTTTCTGGTTGAGTTTTTCCTCAAGAAAGAGACCAAGCCCTACGAGATCGAAAAGACTTGCGTTTTCTTCGAAATCCACTAAAACGTCAATATCGCTCGTTTCCGTTTGCTCATCTCTAACAACAGACCCGAATACTTCCATTTCTCGCACTTTATAGTGTGTTCTGATCTCTTGTTTTAGCTCTCTCAGTGTTTTCAGAATGTTTTCTCTGGTATTCATTGCTTCACCGCCAATGTCAGAAGTTCCATGAGGCTATATTTATATGTATTATTTTGGCATATCCGCCCTGTTTTTGTCAAGGTTAAAGACGTTTTCGACGCATTTGCGCCCATAATACTCTTTACACCTCTGACAAGGTATTCTATAATCGTCTTGGCGATTCAATGATAGTCATACACGTTATCTGATACGATTGGAGGAGAGGATATGCCCAGAGAATTGGTTGCTCTTGACATACGCAAGCCGGTTTTGCGGGATTACGAAGACGGCTCCGTTCCGGATGGTCATGTCCGGGTGGAAGTGGAATTCGGCTCGCCCAAACGCGGGACGGAACTTACCATGTATCGCGGAGATAGGATGTCCGGATTCCCTATGGGGCTGGGCAATATGTGTGTTGGCAGGATAACCGAAATCGGACAAGGGGTGGAAGGCTGTTCTGTCGGAGATCGGGTCGCCGGATACGGGCATTTGCGCGAAACGCATACCTGGCGAGCGGACAGGCTCTATCGGATGAGCGAGCGCATGACGTGGAAGGAAGCCGTCTGCTTTGATCCTGCCCAGTTTGCCCTGTCTGGAATTCGCGATGGCCAGTTGAGACTGGGAGATCGAGCGGCGGTGTTCGGTCTGGGAGCTATAGGGCAAATGGCGGCGCAGATGGCGCGCATGGCGGGGGCGGTATTTGTTGCAGTAATAGAACCCATCGCCGCTCGGCGAGAAATCGCCGTCAAAAACGGAGCGGATCTGGCTCTTGACCCGACGGTGCAGAACATAGGCGCTGAACTGAAAAAAGCTACAGGAGACAAGGGCGTTGACGTGGTTATCGAAACCAGCGGCAGTTATCAAGCTCTGCATCAGGCTATCAGCGGTTTAGCATGGGGCGGGAACATAGCATACGTCGGCTGGAGCAAGGAATGTAAGGGCGGTCTGGATTTCGGCGAAGATGCGCATTTCATCATTCCGAACATCATCTTTGCGCGCGCTTGCAGTGATCCCAACAGAGATCATCCCCGCTGGGATTTTGGTCGGATAATGGACGTTTGTTGGCAGTTGCTGTCGGAAGGACGGCTTCAGTGCGAGGACGTGGTCTCGCCTGTAGCGCCGTTTGGCGAGTCAGTGCAAGCCTATCAGGATATGGACTACTATCCAGAAAAAAGCATAAAACTGGGTGTGGAATTCTAGCACTTAATGGTTTGATCGCCAAGTAAAATATGTTTTGTCATTCCTGCAAAAGTAGGAATCTAGTAGTAACGTGGACATTGCCTATCTTACAGAACTTAGCGATCAAACCATTTAGTGATCATGGAAACTGCTATGGGAAATGACATTCAGAGCAGATTACTGAGTTTCTATAAGAAAAAACACGCGTCGTATGAAAACACAGAGATTGCCAATCTCACGAAAATCTCAGATGGCTGGGAGAATGAGGTCTATTCGTTTGCGATAGAGTACGGAGAAGGCGCGGAAAAAAGGAGCGACGACCTGATCCTGCGGATATATCCCGGGGATGGCGCGCACCAGAAAGCCGCAAAAGAGTTTGGCGGAATGAAAAAGCTCCATGAATTCGGCTTTCCTGTGCCGGAAGTTCTTGCGCTGGAACTGGATGACTCCTATTTCGGCAAGCCGTTCGTCATTATGGAAAAGATCAACGGGCGATCAATGGGGCAGATCATTGACGAATCATCCGATGAAAAGCGACAGGAGTTAGTCACCTTGTTCTGCGAAATGTTCGTCGCTCTCCATGCCCTCGACTGGCGACCGTTTGCTTCAACGCCGTCGGTTTATGAAACAGGGAACCCATACGCCTCTGCCAACCATTGGATTTCCCGGGGGCAAGAATATATTGATCGTTTTCAGATGGATGGATTCATCCCCGTCCTCAATTGGTTGAGAAAACGAATTTCAGATGTCCCATGTGAACGACTTTCCGTGATTCACTATGATTATCATCCGCACAACATACTGGTTCGGGACGATGGGAGAGCATTTGTCATTGACTGGACAAGCATTGACGTTGCCGATTTCCGAATGGATCTGGCATGGACTATACTGCTAACAAGCGCTTATGGAACCCCGGAAGCGCGGCAGATTATCCTTGACGAGTATGAGCGGATCGCCGGGCAGAAGATCGAGCAGATAGAATACTTCGAGGTGGCGGCGGGTCTCAGAAGGCTGTTCAGTGTCGCCGTATCGCTGCGTGATGGCGCGGACAAACTGGGAATGCGCCCGGAAGCGGTGACGAGCATGAAGAGAAACATGGATCATGTGAAAAATGTATACACATTCATGCGCGACAGAACGGGCATAGCCGTCCCGGAAATAGAAACGCTGATCTCAAATCTCAGTTGATGGCTTTGGAGGCGGTTCTGGCCCGTAGTGATTGTCATGAACGTAAATCTTCTGGTAATCCTTGACCGCCCTGACGTGAGCGCGGTCTCCATAAAGACTGGAAGGGCGAAGCTTTTGCTTGATAATAGGGGTAGGATGCTCCCAGTCAGGCTTTCGTGTGTTGTTGTAAATCCAGTTATGGTGTATCCAGCATCCTGTTTCAGGTATTCCCCGAATATGTACTGGCATTTCTTCCAGTCGGAAGATATTGTGGTGAATCCTTATTTCCCCACCCGCAGGAAGCTTGTGCTTCGGACTGTCGGGTGGATGATCGCCGCCTCCGTGCATGTCGAAAGCATGACTCGTAGCATGTTCAAGAATAATATTATAACGCGCCTCGTAGCCGTCTGTGGGATATGCTCCACTAGCAGGTTTTCCAGTAGCCGCAATGGAGTGGCGGTTATAATCGAATAGATTTGCCTCAATAAGTGACGTTGCATTCCAAAGCGACACTCCGTAACCATAACCGCTTCGCTGGTTGTGATGAATATAGTTGTGATGGATATATCCTTTGTCCTCACATCTGTAGAGAAATACCGCGGCATGTCCCCAGCCGTAAAGCTCGCAGTTATCCACTTCCAGAACGCCGCGCTGTTTGGAAGCCGCAATCCCATCAGATACATCCGTTCCGCCCGTATCCTGATAGGGTCCTCGCAAACGAAGTCCGGTGACTCGAACATTGATTCCGGCGTCCAGAAGCGGTCTTGTGTTTAGCTTGTTCGTGTACAGCAAAGCTCCACTGGAGATTGCGCCGTCGGCAAGAACCCGCCCCCTGCCACTGGCAAGGACAGCGCCTTCTGCAATGTCAATGCCGACCTCACCCGTCAGGTCAATCTCGGCATCATCAGCCACGTAAATGACTTCTCCAGCGTAAGCCCTTTTCAAGGCATTGAGCAATTCTGATTTGTTGTTGACTACATAATCAGCCTTCTTCGGGGCTACAATCCTGCTATAGCCTTTACCTCCCCCAATCAGATTTCCTGTAGGATTTGCTTCGATTTCAAAGATCCCCTTTTCCGCTCCGACTGCGAGAAGACTGTTTACAAGGACACAAACAAGAAAACCAGTAAAACCTACAAGTATAATCACCGAAACTCTCAACATAGCTTGTCCTTCTAGTAGCTTGCCTTCAGAGATCCCCACGTGGTATCCAGCTTGCCCGCTGGCTCGACAGCGAGATCTGCCGCTTCCAGAACAATCCCGCAGTACATGCCAAGACCATCATCTGTATAGCCAAGTGTAACGTTATCCTTGAAAGGCTCTATAGATTTCCAGACGTTACATTCATATCCTGCTGACCATGAGGCGTTTACAGCTTTCTCTATGATCATCTCGTAGTCATTCTCCAACCAGGGCATCGGTTGGATGGCATGAATAAGGAATATATAGACATAGGCAGGTTTGTCGATGTCGAAGGTGATCTCTAAACCTTCCGGCACCTCTTTTGAATCGTTGGATATCTTCATGTAAGGCATCCCTATGAATTCATCAGGAAGTACCGTAAATACATAAGCTCTATCGGTATAAGCCTCCTTACCGAGTTCAATCCCCTCTTCGTTATATTCCCACAAGAGACCGTCACTGCTTTCGATGTTCTCTGCGTGAACGACTACATCGGGCTGATCGGCAAATGTAGTAGTCACTGCAAGTATCAGAAAGCAGACGTAAACGATCAGATTTCTGAACAATCGCATACTCTTTACCTCCTTTTAACTTTCCAAAGGCTTTTTCCATAGATTTCCTATAGACTTTTTCAGAGGCGTCCTATAATCCTTAATCTGGTTACCGGGTAGCCTTCAGTTGACGGCTTTGATGACCGCCCATTGAGTTATCAGTTTGCCATTGGCTTTGACGCTTTTTTCCACCACCTCTTCCCGATCCTGTTTGTCGCCCCAGTATACGCGCACGCCGTCTATCCACACGTCGCCCTTCACTTGTCCAAACCATAAAGCAAACAGCGCGCCTTGATCATAGTCTTTAACGCACGTGAAGGTATGAGAATACTCCGTCCATTCTTCGGTGATGTTTATGTCTTCGGAGGTAATGCCTTCCCAGTCGCCCAGAGCAGGGGAGCGTTTCAGTTCCAAAGAGATAACCCTCTTGGCGTCAGCCTTTGCAAAGAAATCCACAGTATACGTCTCGTTGGCATCCAGGGTCAAGCCATCCTGCGTCAAGCCCACATGCCAGTTCGTACCTGAAACCTTGTCAACATCTATGTAAGCGCACTGCTTTCCCTCGAAAGCGTCCTTATCCACGTCAAAAATTGCGCTGGCGGCGGCGTTGATGTAGTTTCCCCAGCCCTCGAAACCGTCCTCAAAGCTTGGATTCACGTTCACTATCTCGATGTCATCCTGAGCGCCTGCCTGAACGACTGCAAACACAAGGACAAACAAGCACGCAAACACACATTTGGTCAAAGATATATGCAGAATCATTTGATCTCCTCTTTTTTCAACGTTTGATCTCTCCCCATGTTGCGGCAGATTTCCCGCTCGCCTCGACTGCGGTTACACATTCCGCCAGGATATTTTCCATCAGGAGCATGGAATTATCCTTCGACTCCGGCTTGAAACCCACGTCAGAAAAGATTGATGAACCAGTTAGAACCAAATATCCGCGAAACTGCGCCTATCAGAATGGCGGCGATGATCAGCAACTTGCCCCAGTCCTGCCCTTTCAGGCTTCCCAGCAGCATCGGCTCTTTGGACAGGTACGCGCTGGCGGCGTAAAGCTCCTCGCCCATGAGGGTGAAGTCGCAAGCGGTTATGAAAAACGGCAGTTGAGTGATTGAGGCTGTCCCCGCCACCTGAACGGCTCCGGTAGAATTCCCTACCTCCGCGAGAATCAGCGACTCCGCCATAAATGCCCCCATGTAGAAAATCGTGGCAGGACGCTCACGGACGATAATCCCGTCCACCGCCGCCGCGTAAGCGAATTGTTCCTCGCTGATGAAAAATACGTTCTCCTGCCGGTAAGTGTCCGGACGCCCGGCGTTCAGATGGGCGTTCCGTACCAGTTCCCGCTCTATGTTCATGACAATCGGATCACTGCACGGTACGTAAAGGGGCGTATCATATTCCGCCGCCATGCGCGCCACTCGCGCCAGGATATTCATGGATGCAATGGTGGCGATGCTTTTCACGCTCCCTATGCCCGAAACATACAGGATGGAACTGCCCATCTCTGTAGCCCTTCCGATGGCTTCGTCAATGGCTTCCAGCCCGGATATTCGACGGACAAACGGCTCCTTGCCAGACCTTGCGCGCCAGATGCAGAATATCACTATGCCTGAAAAAATGGCGATCCCCACGGCGAGGGGCAACTGCGACCGATCAAACCACTGTGAAGCGGCTTGATCGGCACAGCCAACCGAAGCGGGAAACAAAACGAAGAAGGCTATGAGGTAGAAAAACATCGCAAATTGTCTATTTGCCGCTGGCGATATACAAAACAGCGTCCCCGTCGAAAGGAGCCGTAAACGCCTGTTTATCGCCGCCTGTGGCTGTTTCTGCCGGCGTGGTTTCGCCCGTATCGGGATTGAGCCACTCCACAGCAAGCGTTCCGGACGCCGCCGAGAGATCAACGGTCACTTCCCCGCCGTCCGGCAGGTAAACCAGATATTCGGTTCCCGGGTTCGCCAGACAGTATTTCGTTGAAGCCAGATCATTGCGCGGCGTCGCTAACGCCAGATTCATCCTGTTTGCATAAGCGAGCGTATAGCCCATGTTTTTTCGGATAGGGTCCCATTGCGGATCCAGAGTTGTCGCGCCTGTCAGGTGATCCGTCCAGACTCCGTCTTCGTCTTTGTCTTCCTTCGCCTTAGCGTAGGGATCCATGAAGATGGGATGAAGCCCCCGACAGAAACTTTTCCATACCCATGCCTGATTTCCGCCGATCCCCCAGAGGTGATCCGTATCGCTCAGGATGATTTTGCTTCCATCCGCCGCCGGCGGGTTATCTCTATAGCCGTCATCGTGGTTGGGCGACATCCACTCAGCGGGACTGTTGAAAAGAGTCGAATTCTTGCCTCTATTCTCCGCTACTCTGGCAAACTGGAAAGTCATACCCACAGGATGCTGTTTCGGCTTGCCCTTTTCATAGTCGTGGATATAGTTGATGATGTGATACTGCCATTCTGTGGAGTAGTTGCCGATTTCGTTGCCGATTTCGTAAAGAACATTATCCAGATCATTTACCGTGTCAATGGTTTTGCGGACGTATGCCTCCTGGAGTTTCGTGATGGCGGGGATTTGCATCGTTTGGCTCTCAAGCCCTCTGCCGTCGCCGTCGGGATCGCCGTTTATCCCGTTGACGTTGTTGTTGACGTTGAACGGATGCCCGTCCCAGCACCAGGGAGCCAGAGAAGCGTGAAGCCCATGCCCTTCAAAAAGCATGACTGATACGTAAATCCCTCTGTCACGAGCGGCGATAATCCGCTTTCGCAGTCGGTCAAAGTAATCCTGATTGAGCTTTTCCAGATCAAATTTCGGCTTGCCGTCCAGCGCTGTTCCCGTACCTGTACGCAGCCAAGGAGAGGGTTCAGAGTAAATGGTCGTTTTGTATTCGTATTTAGCCAGTTCCCACGTCCACAGACGGATGAAATTGAAGTTATACTTCTGCATAAAATCCAGATAGCCGTCGAAGTCAAAAGCCGGCGGCGGGTCTGTTTGCCCCGAATCTTTCATGTTGTTCCAGGTGTGCGAGCCAGTTAGATAAACCGCTTTGCCGGTTCCGTCGTCAAAATATCGCGGATTGGCGGAATGTACCGCAAGCGGACCCACAGCCTGCGCCGCGCTGAATGAACAGGCGAATATGCCTACGAGACTGAGTATAACCACAAAAACCCTCCCTTTTGATATGAATTTTGATAGAACATGCCGCCAGTTGAACAAGCCGGCGGCATGTTTTGCGAATACACTGCCTACAATGCGCTCTTCACGCTTCCCCATACCGTTGACAATTTCTTCGCTGGATCAACAGCGGCGGTTGGCATTGACGGTCCCGACATTTTGATCCAATCAATTGTCATCTCTCCTGAATAATGAGAGGTATAAGTGTCAGGGCCAAAGCAGAGGAATCTGTCTTCCTGTATCTTCTCAAAGGCGGTGACTTCTGCGCCGTTGAAATAGCAGAGGATATTGTTTCCCTCTACTGATATTTTCCAGATGCCTTCAAGCTCGGGACCTTCTGCGTCCGACCGTTTCCAGTCGTCATTGTTAATATACCAATTGGAGTTATCCGACCCACACCAGATCACGGTTTTCCACTCAGGGTTAATGGTGCTGTTGACAATCGGCGGCAGATCAGTTTTTATAAAGGCGGCCACAGCCGCGTTGTTGGTGCCTTGAGCAACCGTAGCCTTGATCTCAACGGAGAAATCCTCTACGTCAATCTCGCTGCCGCGCCAATACAGCAAGATGCCGTCCGCCACGTCAGGCGAGGTAAGCGTTAACTGCCCATTTTCGATTTTGTAGGAGGCATCTCCCTCAGCTTTGATCTCCCACACCTCAGGATCCAGATTGCTATCGTTGAATTCCTCCAGATACTCTACGGATATAGCTGTGGAAACCCAACCCAGGCTTATTGAAATAACGGTTGACAAACAAACAACAAACAGAAGCGCTGCACGTTTTGAATTCATTACATACTCCCTTATTTTGGTGATTGAGAGAAAGGGGAATTTCACGGACAATCCGCGCCGCCCCTTCCTGTCTTTCAGACCAGAATCAATACTCGCCGTATTGATTCTGGTAAAAACTGCCTACAATGCGCTCTTCACGCTTCCCCATACTGTTGACAATTTCTTCGCTGGATCAACGGCGGCGGATGGCACTGACAATCCCGACAATTTGATCCAATCAATTGTCATCTCTCCTGAGTAATGAGAGGTATAAGTGTCAGGACCGAAGCAGAGGAATCTGTCTTCCTGTACCTTATCAAAGGCGGCGACTTCTTCGTCGTTGAAATAGCAGAGGATACCGTTTCCCTCTATTGATACTTTCCAGATGCCCTCAAGCTCGGGACCCTCTGCTCCCGCCCTGCTCCAGTTGTCATCGTTGATGTACCAGCCGGAGTTATCCGACCCACACCAAACCAGGGTTTTCCACTCAGGGTTAATAGTGCTGTTGAGAATCGGCGGCAGATCAGTTTTTATAAAGGCGATTACAGCCGCGTTGTTGGTGCCTAGAGCAACCGTAGCTTTGATCTCAACGGTGAAATCCTCTGTGTCAATCTCGCTGCCGCGCCAGTACATCAAGAGGCCGTCCGCCACGTCAGGCGAGGTGAGCGTTAACTGCCCATCTTCGATTTTGTAGGAGGCATCCCCTTCAGCTTTAATCTCCCACACATTCGTAGCCAGATTTTTATCGTCGAATTCCTCCAGATATTCTGCGGATATAGCTGTGGAAACCCAACCCAGACTTATTGAGATAACGGTTGACAAACAAACAACAAGCAGAAACGCTGCACGTTTTGAACTCATTACATACTCCCTTATTTTAGTGATTGAAAAAAAAGGGGAATTTCACGGACAATCCGCGCCACCCCCTTTTGGCTTTCAGATTGGCATCAATACTGTTCGAGGAACTCGCGTCCTCGCCGTATTGATTCGATCTTATTCGCCTTGCTTTCATCCTCAATGGCGTGCCAGCCATCGTATCCAATCTCCTTTATTTTCGCCATATATTCATCCCAGGGAACTACGCCATCGCCCACTGTGGAACTGGTTTCGCTGTAGTCCTTGGCGTGGGCATGGACTATATAGTCCTTGAGCACATCCACAGCGTGGAGGACTCCGAACCTGCGTATATTCGCTGGATCGAAGTTGACCTGCAATCCCGGGCTGTTCATGGCATCCAGGAATTTTTTCATCGCCTCCGGGCTTTCCTGTCCCGTCTCGATAGCCAGACACGCGCCCACTTTTGCACCGTGTTTGGCGACCTCGCCCAGAGATTCAAACATGAGCTTCCACACCGGGTCTTCCGGGTCGTCTGGTATAGATCCCACATGTCCAGTGATGATTGGCGCGCCCAGATCAACGCTCAATTCGAGAGCCTTTTTGTTGCGCTCAACCCTGGTCTCCAGTCCGTTTGGATCGCTGAAGGACGGCATGTGCGCGCACAGCCCGGTGATAGCCAGTCCCATGCCTTCAATCATTTTCACCACAGCCGTTCTATCCGCTTTGCTGGTCAGATTGTCGGCGTCAAGAACGCCGCCGGCGACCCAGGGCTGGACGCCCTTTACGCCCACGTCCACTGCAATCTGAAGGTTTTTCTCTAATGCCGCCATGTCTGGCGTACCGCCAAAAGACCACAGCGCCACGCCGATTTTGAGACTACCCATTCCTTGCTCCTTTCATGGTGTTATACTGCAACAGCTAAACAGTTAAGTATCATTCTGCGCCGCTCATATTAACATAGATCAACATAATTATCAAGTATTATTGCGATTTTCTTGGGTTTATGATATAATTAGAGTGGTTGTTAGTTCTCTGATGTAGGTTTGGGGCTGCTCAAAATGGCTGACGTTAGAAGCGTTACTAAGAATAGAAGAGCAAGACACGAGTATCACATTATTGCCACCTATGAAGCTGGTATCGTGCTGGAAGGTATGGAAGTAAAAGCCATCCGGGAAGGTAAGATAAGCCTTCAGGACAGCTACGCTCGGATAGAAAATGGCGAAGTTTTTCTCTATGATACTCACATTAGCCAATACAGCCATAGCACTATACAGAGATACAATCCCAAACGCCGCAGAAAGCTTCTCCTTAATAGACGGGAGATCAGAAAGCTGTTCGGGAAAACTCATCAAGGCGGAGTTACTCTTATTCCGCTGAGTGTATATTTCACCGAGCGTGGACTGGCTAAAGTGTCACTGGCGTTGGCAAGAGGGAAACATCAGTATGATAAGCGAGAAGACATGAAAAAGGAAACCCTTAAACGTGATCTCGCAGTGGCGCTCAAAGATAGAGATTGAATAACGACTTTAAACATTCTTATCGTGGGGGCGATAAGGTTTCGACGGGGATAGATGAAGTAAAGGTTGCATGTCGAGGTCCCATTGGTCTCGTAAAACAAATGGGAAATTAATAACTGCCAATAACGATATGGCTCTAGCTGCGTAACAGTAGCTACGTTCTTCCTGTTCATGCCCGCGGGGCAGGAAAGAGCGACGCTTAGCGGGATAGCGATTTGCTTATGCTCGAAGGGCAAAATCGCGAAACCATATTCGAGCTAGCTTCTAGCAGATTCCGCCTGTGTGAGCTGCGGTGAGGCGAATAAACAAACGCAGGACAAGCATGTAGTAGCCTTTGTGGAAATATCTTCGGACGCGAGTTCGATTCTCGCCGCCTCCACCACCTTTTTTCTCGCCCGCAAATTGCCCGGCGTAATCGGAAGTTTGTCTAATCAAAATATCCTTGCCCTTCCATCCGGAATCTGTTATTCTTCCGACAGATTAAATTCAACATAACATGAGTTCGATGTAAGAAAACGTGGGTTCGACATAATACCATTTCAAAGAAATAATGTCATATTACCAAATGTAGCTCAAGATTCTATCTTGGCTTCTGGCGTTGGTTCACCAAATTGCCAACTTAGAAAGTTGGGCTACAAAATGTGACAACAATTATTTGAAATGGTATAAGCAAATGATATAGGAAGAATCAAGCGACAGGTAGGTAGCGGCTTCCCTTTTCAACATAACAAGACTACGGGAAGCCGCCTGAATAATTGGAAAAGCCACGACGTGGTTTTCCAGGATGGGGGTTAGCCGCTATACGAAGCATAATTATATGTGCAACAGGCGAGAAGTACCTCAAAAGGTGAGATGCGATCTCTCAGTACAGTAACGTCATTAGAAGTTGAGTCGTCATCATCTTCGAACAGCGTTTCCAGCAATTTCTCCAGTTCTATTCCCAACATTTTCATTCCCTCCGTAAGCGATAGGTATTGCCATCCGAGCATCACAAAATCACTCGAAGAAATCCTCATTGAGGATTCTCTACATGGATACACATCGTTCCGATAACGGGAATTTGTGAATATCGCTAGATTCGGAATGAACGGGAGAATGTTGGAAGGTACGCCTAATAGCAGGAAGGGATTCCGCTACTTCGATGAGGCAGTGTCGAAGGATATTCGAGCGATGAAACTGGCTAACTAGCCCGCAGAACATTATTATGTAACTGCTCCGATTCGTTATCTTCCGAGCATGGAGCGTCAAGGATTTCGTCAAGGCGATACCGGGTTTCATCAGATAATCTGGCGATTACCTTTGACATGGCGGATTCAATTGCTCTCTGTTGTGCCTCTTCTTTGTCTTTGGAAAAGGCTCTGGTGGCGATTACCAGATGGAGAGCTTCTTCAAGATTAAGGTTTATAGGGGGCATGAAAAAATCAGGCATGATTTCATAACCATCCTTGGACCAGAAAACAGGCACTCCAGCATAGACAAGCGAGTCTATGTCTCTTTGGATGGTTCTCACGGACACTTCGCATTTTTTCGCCAGGTCGCTCCGACGCAGATTTCGTTGCGCTTTGATAAAAGTCATGATCTTCAGCAGTCTCGACAGACGCTCATATTTGCTCATTCTCTTTTACCCCGCTAGGTTCTGTGAAGTAGTTTTCCAGCATTGATACCAGATGCCATGCAGAATCAACCGGCTACTACTTTTATTTCTTCTTGGTGTTCCTGAACAGAATTTTTCGCCTCTTCGCTAATAATCTGCCAATCCTTTGTAGTCGTGAGAAAATGAATCATAGAAGAGAACCTGCCATTCCTGAAACGATAGTTGCTTCCAATATACTCGAAAGCAGATGACAGGAAAATTGCAGGACAATCGTCGTGTATCATTTCGTGAATTCTATGATAGATTACTTTTCTTTTCTCAGGCTCTCTCTCTTGTCTTCCCAGGTCCATCATGTGATCCACAAACTTGTTCTCATAGGAGGCAAGGTTCGTCTTTCCGCTCTTGGAATGCCATGACCTTCGTGTATATTCAGGATCAGCGCCGACAGCGATCATAGTTATGATTGTTTGGAATGGTGTTCCGAATAACTCCGAATCATCCAGTGTATGGATCAATTTCACCCTGATACCAACCTTCGCAAGTTGAGCTTTTACTGCTACAGCGATCCGCTCTAGGGTGTCGGATATGTTAGGCGCTATGAGAGAAAGCTCAAACGGCTGCCCATTCTTGATCAGTATACCGTCTTCATCGGTATTCGCCCAGCCAGCCTGCTTCAGCAGTTCTCTGGCTCGTTCAATACTGTAGGGAGTTGGCTTGACGTTGGGATTATACGCCCATGAATTGACCCCGAAGGGTCCTGTGCATATCTCGCCGTGATTTTTCAACTGATTTTTGATTATCGAGTTGACGTCCACAGCATGATCCAGAGCTTTGCGTACCCTTATGTCTTTGAGAACCTGGTCTTTGAGATTAAAGATAACGGCATAGTAAACTGCGCTCGAAGCCGAATAGACGTTGAAAGATCTGTGCTTATTTACAAACAACAGATCTGAAGCCGTCAGATTCAACGCTATGTCCATCTCGCCATGTGCTATCGCTTGCAGCGCCGCTTCTCTGTTAGGATATGTTTTGAAGATCAGCCTGTCCAGAATAGGGCGATCTTTTCGGAAATAGTTTCTGTTTGCATCCAGTATTATGGTATCATCCTCTGTCCAATCTACGAGTTTGAATGGTCCTGTTCCCACAGGACATCGGTTGAATGTTGTATCCACAAACGGCTCATTTCCCAACAAATGTTTTGGGGCTATTGGCCAGCCTAACCTGCTCATAAACGGCGCGAAGGGGTGTTTCAAGACTATTCTGAAAATATAGTCGCCCTCTGTTTCCATTTGGTCTATCAGCTCGTATCGTTTTGCCCTGGGGGACATATTTGCAGGATCCATTATGGCTTTGTATGTGAATTCAACATCATCTGCCGTGAGGGGGTGGCCATCATGAAAGACTACATCGTTCCGAAGGAAGAACGTCCACACCAATCCATCGTTTGATATTTCCCATCTTCTCGCCAAATCGGGGATGGGTTGCCCGACAGCATCGAATCTCACCAGTCCACTGAAAATGAGACTCATCAGATTCACAGAAATGGTTTCGGACGTCAGTATCGGATTGATAATGTCAGGTTTGCTGCTTTGTCCGATAGTTATGGCGCCTCCGTGATGAACGGCTCTTATTTCTTCGGGCACTATCTCAATTTCGCTGAATTGTCGCTCTTCCTTTTCCGGCAGATTCATTTCTATCAGCTTTATGAAATTCTTGCCATACGCCAATATCCGCTCATCTTCATAGGTTCGCATTCCCGCTGATACCAGAAGTTTCAGAGCTTCCAAACCCTCAGGATTAAGCTTCCTGAAAATATCGCCATAGTTTCCCTGTAATTTGTAGCCCCCGTCCCGAAACTGGATTGATATTCCCACCTTTGATAAGGTATTGATATAGCGATAGACAGCACGTTCGCTAACATTACAAAGCCGCGCCAGGTCTTTGGGAGTCAAATCAGGGCACTCCCCGATGAAATTTAGTATCTCAAACAGCTTCTCGGATTTTGGCATTGCTCGCTCTCTACCCTGAATTACCGAATTGACCGAATCAGAATTACGCACGGTGTCATATATTGACACCAAAAGATCGAATTGCTTCCCCGATTTTCAACGAAACAACGATATTGCTCACTAATGCGGAACTCCCATCTGTTCCACATTATACCACAACTGTCAGGGTTTGTCACCACTTTTTTTGATATAATTTGGCGCACATGCCGAGTAACGACCGCAAACCATTGCTATAATTGAACTTACGTCATGGCGGTGGCAGTGCGAAGGAACGATCTTACTGCCAGCTATCGTCACCGACATTTCGGCGTGGGGCTTACGAAACTGGTGACAAGGCATGACTATGAGAATTCTGGGAGTGCGGTTAGTTTCGGGCAAGCATTCGTCTAATTCGTGTTATTCGTGGTTTATTTTCGTGGCGGGTTCGCCGAATCTTTTGATCCAGAATGGAGGTATTACGTTGCCATCAGCGTCTTTGTGGTCGGTAAACAGCGTTACGCCGTCTGGTCTGAGAGCCTTTATAATGAATCCCCTGTCGGTAACGTCGAATTTTATGAACAGTCCATCGCCCCAACCCGCTGAACCCGACCTGAACAACATCATATTGCCATTCGCGCCTGCATAATAATCATGCCAGTCCGCCGCCAGAGCGACATCCACCTTGTGTTTTTGCATCAACTCTATTATCTCTTTTTGAGCGCCGGGAACAGGGTAAAACCACCCACCTGCGTGACCGGCAACTATTATGCGCCCGCCGCCGTCTATCTTTTCCAGTATGCTTTTAAACCATTCCACCTGTTCGTCACGGAATTCCCACTCATCAGACCGATAGAATATGATGAAGTGTACGCCCTTGTGACTGAAATAGTAATCGCCGTATTCATTGTTGAATTCGGTCACGCGTTCTTTGAGTCTGACCTCGTTGTAGAACCTGCGTCCGGCTTTATTGTCTGGCTCTTTTCCGTCCGGCGGATATTCAGATTGGTTATAGTAGCGTTCCTCGTGTCCGCCTATGGACGGATAGAATATCTCGACAAAATCGTCGAAACTGCCGTAACATTCCTCCACATCTTTCTTGAAGCTGTCCATAGTGCCGTAGTCTTCAAAGCGGAAGATTGCGTCCCCCAGATTGAGGATAATGTCGGGACTCGCCTTCGCTATAGAGGTGAGCACTGCCCTGTGAGTGGGATTGCTGCCGCGATTGTCGCTGTACACCACGAACGACCATTCGACATTGCCCATGTCCTTTGTTTCAGCGCACGACAGCAGAGCCGGAAGCCCGAAAATCAACAGCAAAACAACAGATACGCGAACTGAAAATCTCAAGATTTTACTCTCCCCCTTTGCTATCTGATAACAAGGAGCTTCTTCGACACGCTTACGACACTATGTTCATCTGTGGCGACAACGTAACAGAAATAGACGCCGCCAGCGACCTTCTCGCCAGACAGGTTTGTTCCATCCCACGTTATATCATTGTTAGAACCGAACTTGCCGGCAAAGTCGTTTCTGTAAACCAATTCGCCGGCGATGCTGTAAATATCCAGCCGGGTTGATGCATCCTTGCTGAGGGCGTATGCTATATTCACCTTTTCCTCTGAGTTTGGTTGCACAGGGTTGGGATAGATCATAAGTTCTCCCAGCGCGAGCGACGCTGAACCGATGCCTATATCTTTGCCGGCGCGATTGTTGCTTCCGTTCGTCTCAAATATCTGATAGTCGGAATTGGCTTTGATCAGGATATGATAATTTCCCCATTCCATCAAGTCCAATGATGCCGAAATTTGAGCGGAGCCATCAACCTGCACGCCAACTAGTTCCTCAGCAAGCAGGAGTGGGGTTTCAGCAAGCGGTTCATCCAGCCAGATTTGCACGCGGACGTTTTCGGCATCGGCTTCGCCCACGTTACGTATATTCGCAGTCACCTGCACCGATTGCCCATAGTCAGGATTCTCAGGCAAAAGGGATATATCCGCTTCCGTCACAGCCAGATCAGGATGCGGCGTCCCGCCCAGAGGGTCAGCCAGACTCGCCAGCGCGCCTACGACTATCTGAGTCGTTCGCGTAGCGAGGTCAAAGTCCAGTTTGTCAATGGTGTCCTCAGTGGTGTGCATGAAAGGATAAAACTCAGGAGCGTCGAAATCATGATTGTCTATGACCAATACGGAATTCCAGCCGTGATTCCAAAACGGAGCATGGTCGCTGTACACGAATTCGGGGTCTATGACCCTGTTTACCAACAGCGGACGGATGCCATATTCTTCCTGAATTGACAGCATAGTCTCAACGAGCCATTCCGATGCTTCGTTAGTGACAACGTCAATGTCCAGCAGGTTGGGATCGTAGGCTATCATGTCGAGGTTCAGCACGCCGGCTATATTTTCTTCGCTTTCATCAGCTAGTTTGGCATAGTGGATACTCCCGTGCAAGCGCAGTTCCTCGCCTGAAAAGGCGATGAATTTGATAGTGCAGTTGAAATCATACTTGCTCAGGATTCTCGCCGCTTCCAACACCGCCGCAGTACCTGAAGCGTTGTCATCCGCTCCTGGGGATGGCATGGTTCTCCATTCCAGCGTCCAGTTTGTGGAGTTGATCCCTATGGTGTCATAGTGGGAGCATATTATGAATACCCGGTCGCTGTTTGGTCCCTTTCCCGGCAAGGTGGCTACTACATTCCGCATCTGATAATGCCCTTGAGAAAGCACCTCATGCGGGAAGGGATCGTATTGTACATCCACGCCATAGCTCTCGAATTTCCTGAATATGAGTTCAGCGGCGTTATCGCAGGCATCATCTGAGGGATCATCGGTTTCCCTAACGCGGAGGCAGTAGCGGCTTCTGTATGCAGTATGCGGTGAATCGAGGTCATTGTTCTCCTGAAGCTCGTATATGGTATCCCGCAGAGCGTCAGTGTTTACGGCGCGCACAACTTCGCTTATCACTTCCGCATCGGCGGCGATTTCAGCCTGAGATTTCAATTTGGGCGCCATCCACGTATTCTGCAAGGCAATATTTTCAGGCAGGGCTGACAACGGCAGTCCCAAACCCATCAGACGGTGTTCATCCTGCCGATGAATACGCAAAAGCGCTGAATCACCGAGCGTGAACGATGCGATGTCCAATTCCTTCAGCCGCGAAAGCTGGCTGCTCCTCGTCAGATAATACGCAACGTCTGGCTCAACCTTGTCCAGCACGACGTGCGGCAGGGATAAACCTGCAAACTCGCTCTCATCGCCTTGAACCAGTAGAAAGGACTTGCCTTGAAATCGGATGGCAAAATTTCCCGCCGCCAGTATTTTTATGTCCGCCGGGTGAATTCTGACAAGCACCTCGCCAGCCGAAGCAGTCCACGCACTCAAAACGCACAGCAGAAAAAACGCCATGACAATTTTGCAATCTCTCCGCGACATTCACTTTCTCCCGGCAAACAGAAAGCTAAGTGATTCGCTTTGGTGTATGCGCTTTATAGCTTCTGCGAACAGTTCAGCTACTGACAAGGCTTTGATCTTGCCCTTCGTTTTTTCTGGCGGCACAGGAACGGTGTTAGTAACTACCAGTTCTTCTACCGGCGCGTCCTCGATTAACT
>Ga0255402_1023_pt1 | contig 21700 bp, 9 predicted proteins | sample ANMaggSeSYBR01D4_FD_182125 | JGI IMG/M metagenome (GOLD analysis project Ga0255402, IMG submission 182125) | Sediment cell enrichment communities from methane seep in Santa Monica Basin, California, United Staets - ANME aggregate JGI... | ecosystem: Environmental > Aquatic > Marine > Cold seeps >...
TGTTACACTGGAACCGGGATGGAATCTGGTGGGATATAGCTCTCAGTGGCCGAAATTAGTGGCGGATTGTGTGATTTCTATCCAGGGGAAGTTTAACTCAATCTGCACCTACGACGTGCATGAAGGAAAATGGTTCCGATATATTCCATATGGTCCGCCGCTTTTGAATGATCTGGAGTTCATGTGGTCCGGGAAGGGCTACTGGATTGACGCTAAAGAGAGATGCGAGTGGGATGTGGGACCCTAGATTTTTGACTTTGGATTTGCGATTTTCGATCTGGCGGTAACCAGTGGCGTACTCATAACTCAATTATCAACGACAGAAAACTGACATTTGCGCAAGTGTTGATGCAAATAGTCAATCTATCGGGATGGTTTTGTCAGAAAATGTCATAGGGGTTTGGCAGTGTAAACGTATATGATACGGGCGTTCATGCTGAATACTGCTTCTGTGGCAAAAGCGAAAATCTGCGTATCAGTTTGAGAACTGGCGGATCGCCCAAATTTTCTATTGCATTGCCCAACAAAATAAGGTATACTAACACACAATGGTGGAGTTTGTCTATGGCATCATAATTATTTCCTATTCTATTTTTCAGAGTCATTTTTCGGATACCTGACCGAGAACAGACGACCTTTTTTGCATTTTATGGCTTTTGCAGATTTTTCATCGAACGCTTAATGGCGGATCTTACGACTAATGTTGTGGCTCATGCTATCCCTTTAGTTCTGTTTTTCTATCGGGAAGTTAGGGCGATTGGCGTAAGATTTAGCCAGCTTCAGGAAAAATCAGCATTGGCTGTAATATTCCTCGAAGATGGATTTTCAATCAGGAGGAATGGATCGTGTTAAGAAAAACGTTCATAATTATATTTTTGGTTGCTTTGCTGTGTCTTTCAGGTATATATGAGACCGCTGTGCAGGGACAACCGCCGTTTATACCCCATATAGTATATGGTACAGCGCATGTGGATGGCGCTCCGCTGGACAAGTACGACACTGGATACACCGTATCCATGCGTATGGATCGGCTTGTACTGATCTTCCTTGACGACTGGGATTCTCAGGCTCTCATCATAACTATCCTTGGCGAATTGGATGCTGGCGCGACAAGCGCTTTACAACAGGCTTTCGATGAAAGCGCTTACTGTCAGTCCCGGGGACTAACGTTGTCCGCAGGCGCTTCTGCTATCGCTGAAACGCCAGGCAGTGAGTGGCGGGTGTACGACGGCGGGAGGACATATACTGTTATTATTCAGGATATTGACGTGTGGGATGGTTTTGTCTGGACGGCGGGATATAAAATGGAAGTCTATGAGCATAATGGAGTGATAACATCCTATGCTATGGGCAGTTATGACTTTATTGATGAATACGTGTTGGAAGTGCCCATGAGTTCGGGGTTGGTGTATGGCGGGCGTTCGCCTAACACTTACGTAATTCGCGAGCCGGGCAAAGCCATTACTGGAGAGCCAGCTAACATAGAGATCAACGGCATTACAATCACCGACCCGCCGTTGCCTTATCCGGTTGGCGAGGAAGCGTTTGTGGGAATGGATATTAACGCTCCCTCGACCTATGACTTTACTATAACTCTGGAAGTTGGCTGGAATCTTATTAGTTTTCCCATCAATTATTGCTTTTATCAGGACGGTTCTATGCCAACTGATCAGCCTGCGTGCGTAGAACTTGTCAATATCAGTGATCTTGGATATGCTTACATGGCGGATTGGTTTGACTCAATTTTGACGTCGCAGAACCAGGTAGAGCCGGCGTGGGAAATCGTTAGGAGCGCAACGACTTCTATGGATAGTTCGTTTCTCGCTATTGCCCACAGCCTGAAATATATGTCTCCGTGCGGCGGTTACTGGGTGAAGATAAGCGAAGCCGCCGGCGACACGGAATTATCTTTGTCTGGATCGCTTTTCGATCCGAACTGCGTTATACCGCTGAAAGACGGTTGGAATCTGGTTGGCTATCCTCTAACTATAGTTTACTACGATACGGATTCGCCGCCGGCAATAGACGTGCCAGACGGCACTACCTGGATAAAGGTAGCCGCTCCAACGCCTGGATACGTATTTGGTTCAATTGACGGTTATTACAGCGTTGTGGTGGGAGAACGATACTCTTATGATCCTGCTTTTCCGCCGGAGGGCAATTCTCTAAGGTACATGGAGCCGGGTTCTGCATACTGGATAAAAGTCAGTGGGGATCGAAGTTTGGTGTATCCGTGATAGAATCAGGAATTATATGATTTTTTACTTCCATAATTTGTGTCAATTTGTGTGAGTGGGCTGTCAGCAGAACCGCTGGGGATTCACATTGTTGTTTGAGCTAAACTGTTCTGAATAGGAGATGAAAATGAAAAGCAAACGGAACTTTACCGCTCGGTGGATAATCGCAGGCATGTTAATAGCGATCCTATCGGGAGCGTATATTCCTGTGAACGGAGCGACTATTGATGCAATTGTGGGACCTTTCACCTTCACGGTAACAACTAAGGCGTGTTTCTTTGCCGGCGGCTTCAGTGGAACTACCGTCACGATTGACGGAGTTGACGTTCAGCCGGGAGATGTGGTCGGCGCTTTTGTTGACGCCGATCCAACCGACGATTCGGTGAATGACCTTTGCATTGGCGCTATTGCGGTGACCAACGCCGGTGTGTATCCACTCCTTAACGCGTATGGCGACGACCCCGGCGGCGATAAAGACGGCGCAGATGATGGCGAAACTGTACATTTCAAGATATGGGACGCTAGTGAAGATCGAATTCTTTACGGCGACACAAGCGACAACACCGTTTGGGAAGAAAACCAGTCAAAGAACGTTGGTTTGGCGGCAACGTCAGGCATCTCCGCCGATGGGACAGGCACGGCAAAGGATTCGTTTGTTGGGGAGGACATCTACGGCAAAGCGGTATTGGGGCTGATAGCGCAAACGACCTATCCTATCTTCGTTATGGCTGACAACGCCAGTTGGTCGAACGGCGATCCGCTTACTCACATGGTGGGTCCGGCACAAAGCTTTTCCACAGACGCTTTCGGACACATGGATACCACATTGCTTTGGGCGGATCCTACGCCGGGCAATTACGATATTATAGTGGACGTTGACGCAGATGGTTTCTATAATCCGGAAATAGACTATCTGGACGACAATGGACAGATCGGCTTTACCACGAGATGGCCCACCATAACCGTTACGGTGGGACCAAATGGAACCGTCGAACATCCTCCGGGAGGGCCGCTGACAAGTCCCGCCGTAGTTTCAATAGAGCCTGGAACCAGCCCCGTATTTACTATAACGCCTGACGCGTGCCATTACGTGGACATCGTGTCGGTGGATGGCCAGCCATTAGTCGGTCTTGCTGCTATACCTCCGGCTGGCGGCACATATACTTTTACCGCCGTAACTGATGACCATACTCTGGGCGCGTACTTCGATGAGTATTATTACACCATAGCCACGTCAGCCACTCCCCCAGAGGGTGGAACCATAACGCCAGCGTCACCAATAACGGTATACTGCGGAAATCCTCAGACTATCACCATAACGCCCGCGACCTGCTACGAGATAGGAACAGTGGAAATATGCGGACCTGAATGGCTAATAGAAGAGCTAACGGGTACATCGGCGGCGTGTGCGTATGTAACAGCGACGATAGATGGGAACGGCGTGGGCACGCTCGAACTTCCCGCTGTAAACAGTTTCGCGGAAAATGCTCAGGCAGTAACGCTAGAAGTGACGTTCTCCCTGTTGGGTCCGTACTTCGTATCTGCCACCCCCACGGCAGCCGACCCTCCGGCAGGTGGTATCATTACAGCTTCGGTTGACTCAGTCCCGTTTGATCTTACGGGCGAGAATATGTTGCCTTGCGGCACGCTGCTGGACGTCACCGTAACGCCGGACGTATGTTATGAGATAATCGGCGTGTGGATAACAGTCGGGTGGCAAGGAACCCCTGAGGAAGTCACGAGTCCTACTTTAAGCATAGATGCGAACGGCGTGGGCACATTCACGCACGAGGTGCTGGATAATGTTTACATAACTGCGACCTTCGGAACGAAAACCGTCAGACTGACGGGCACAATATCTGCGGGTAGGGGAACCATTTTTCACGGCACAGCGCAAGAATTGGCTTCGACGGTATCTACCGATCCGCCCGTTTCAGGACAGCTAGATCTAGGTTGCCCGGCTACTGACGCACTCACTGCGTCAGCCGTTGACTGTTATTATATTAGCCGGTTAGAGGTGAATGGCGCTGAAATTCCGGCTGCTGCGGGGGAGGAGCAGTATTCATACCTATTTGAAGGAGTGACTTCCGATCAGACTTTCGAGGTGTGGTTTGCCCAGTATGAATATACTATTACTTCCTTAGCCCCTGGAACAGGGAACGGCGGCGGCATTGAACCGCCTGCTGGCGTTGGCGGTGTTGGCGGCGACGTGACAGTACTCTGCGGAGAGAATCAGTCATTTGACATAACACCCGATCCGTGCTGGGAGATAGCGCAAGTAACAGTGGATGGCGCGCCAGTAGATGCATCTGAGTATCCTGAGACTTCAACAGGTAGCGGCATATACAGATACACCTTTACGAATGTTCTGGATGATCATGCAATATCCGCTACATTCACCCAGATTTCCTATGAGATAGCCTATTCTGTCACAAGCGGCAATGGCACTATCGCACCAGATGACAGTGCTCCGCCCAATCCTATATCGGTACTGTGCGGAGAGGACAAGGTATTTTACATAGAGCCCGCTCCGTGCTGGGAAATAGCGGAAGTGGCAGTGGATGGCACGCCAGTAGATGCATCTGAGTATCCTGAAACTCCAGCAGGTAGCGGCGTATACATATATACCTTCATGGATGTTCAGGCTGATCACGCAATATCCGTGACATTCACTCAGATTTCCTATGAGATAGCCTATTCTGTTACGAGCGGCAACGGCGCTATCGTACCAGATGGTAGAACTTCGCCCAGTCCTGTATCAGTACTTTGCGGAGAGGTTCAGGCATTTGACATAACACCCGATCCGTGCTGGGAAATATCCGTAGTAACAGTGGATGGCGCGCCGGTAGATGCATCTGAGTATCCTGAAACTCCAACAGGTAGCGGCATATACAGGTACACCTTCACGGATGTTCAGGCTAATCACGAAATATCCGTGACATTCACGCAGATCATCTATAATATAGCCTATTTTGTCACAAGCGGCAGCGGCGCTATTGTACCAGATGGCAGTACCTCGCCCAGTCCTGTACCGGTATTATGCGGAGAGGATCAGGCATTTGACATAACGCCCGCTCCGTGCTGGGAAATAGCGGAAGTGATAGCGGATGGCGCGCCAGCAGACGCATCTGAGTATCCTGAGACTTCTTCAGGTAGCGGCGTATACAGATACACCTTCACGAATGTTCCGGAGGATCTCGAAATATCCGTGACATTTACGCAGATTTCCTATGAGATAGCCTATTCTGTTACGAGCGGCAACGGCGCTATCGCACCAGATGGCAGTGCCTCGCCCAGTCCTGTATCAGTACTATGCGGAGAGGATCAGGCATTTGACATAACACCCGATCCGTGCTGGGAAATAGCGGAAGTAACAGTGGATGGCACGCCAGCAGACGCATCTGAGTATCCTGAGACTTCAACAGGCAGCGCCGTATACAGATACACCTTCACGAATGTTCAGGCTGATCACGCAATATCCGTGACCTTCACTCAGATTACCTATGAGATAGCCTATTCTGTCACAAGCGGCAGTGGCGCTATCGCACCAGATGGCAGTACTTCGCCCAGTCCTGTATCAGTACTATGCGGAGAGGATCAGGCATTTAACATAACTCCCGATCCGTGCTGGGAAATAGCGGAAGTGATAGTGGATGGCACGCCAGTGGAGGCTTCTAGCGGCATATACACCTTCACGGATGTTCAGGCTAATCACGAAATATCCGTGACCTTCACTCAGATTACCTATGAGATAGCCTATTCTGTCACAAGCGGTAACGGCACTATCGTACCGGATGGCAGTACCTCCCCCAGCCCTGTATCAGTATTATGCGGAGAGGATCAGGCATTTAACATGACGCCCGATTCGTGCTGGGAAATAGCGGAAGTAACAGTGGATGGCACGCCAGCGGAGGCTTCTGGCGGTGTATATACTTTCACGGATGTTCAGGCTGATCACGAAATATCCGTGACATTCACGCTGATCCCCTACACTCTGACGCTTAGAGTAAAGGATGCCACAGGCGGAAGCATAAATGGACCTACATCGGGTTTGATTAGAGATGAAGGACCAGAAATAGTGGACTGTGGAGACAAACCGACTATTACCATGACGCCTGACGATAACATGCGTGTGAAGAGGTTGGTTGTATGCGGTGTCACTGTGATTGAAGACCCGGACCCGCCTGTGACTGAATACGTATTCGTGGAACCAGTAATTTCTGACTGTGATGTAGAGGTGACTTTCGAGCCGGACGTTCATATCATAGTTTCTGAGGCGCCGGGATATACCAATGGTGGCGGTATCATCCCAGTGTTTGATGACGGCACTGGCGGTGAGACGGAAGTGTCGCATGGAAGCAGTCAGGCATTTGACATAACACCCGATCCGTGCTGGGAGATAGCAGAAGTAACGGTGGATGGTACGCCAGTAAACGCATCTGAGTATCCTGAGACTTCTCCGGGTAGCGGTGTGTACAGATACATCTTCACGGATGTTCAGGTTGATCACGAAATATTCGTGACATTCACGCAGATCACCTATGAGATAACCCACTGGGTTGCCGGTGGCGATGGCACTATTGAACCCGTCGGATCAGTTCCCGGATCATCATCTGTGGATAATGGTAATGTATTCAGTATGACAGTATTATGCGGGACTGAGAATCCATTTGACATGACGCCCGATCCGTGTTGGGAGATGGGCGAAGTGGCAGTGGATGGCACGCCAGTAGATGCATCTGAGTATCCTGAGACTCCAACAGGTAGCGGCGTGTACAGGTACACCTTTGCGAACGTTCAGTCAGACCGCACAATATCCGTGACATTCACGCGGATCGTTCATACCGTGACAACCGTAGCTCCTGGCGAGGGTAACGGTGGAGCTATTGTGCCACCGATGGAGGTAGGCGGTATAGGCGGCGCAGTGGCGGTGCTGTGCGGCGACGATCAGATGTTCACCATGACGCCGGATGCAAAGTATTATCTGGATGATGTAGTGCTGGACGAGGTATCCGTGATGAGTCAGGTGCAGGTAGATTCTGAGATGGGCATTGGCGTTTACACTCTCGAAAATGTGAGAGCCGATCACACGCTGGAAGCCATCTTTGAACTCAGCCCGTTGAGACTACTATCGGCGTCTTATGAGGTGTGCGAAACGCTTCTCACGCTGGTATTTGACCAGCCCATTGATCCGGCAAGCGCGCTCTTCAACAGAATAGATATGGAGATCGAGGACAGCGGCAATCTGGACTTCGGACTTGGCGATATTGAGCGTTGTCTGGTAGCGATTCCGGGAATTCCTGTGGACGGCGGTTATCCTGTGATGATAAACATACTGTGCGAGGTTCCCGCCGTAGCGACTCTGGGGATCGCCGCCTTCATAACTCACAAGGATAAAGACATTGACCTCATCCTCGCTCCTGGAGCGTTTACGGCTCAGAATGGAGCGACAAACGGAGTCGAGGACGTACCGTTGAAGATAACGGTTGATGGACGCGTGCTGACAAGAAGAGGGGATTTGAGTGGCGACGGCGTGATCTCTGCATACGACGCAGGACTCCTTCTCCAGTTCAGGGTCTTTGGACCGCGTGTACTTCCCGTTTACGATACAGTTATGGAGTTGGGCAGTTGGCTGGAGACATTTGGGCATGCGGACGCTGAAATTGACATCATACAGTATCTGGCTGACACGGACGGGCGAGTTGGCGTTACTGCCAATGACGCGGCGGAGATACTGAAACTCTGCGCAGGGCTAATACCTGCTTTCCCTGCTTGCGATTCATGCGCTCCTGTTGCCGATATGACCCACAGGAACGGGCGGCTGGTGGCTAACAGCCTGGATGATCAGCGGCTGGAAGTCTCAATTGATCTCGACGATGTTCGGGATGTCAATTCTGCTGATATAGTTCTGACATACAACCCGCAGGCGTTGACGGTTGCGGATGTGTCCGGGACTGACGCCGTTTCAGACTGGCTGGCTGTGCATGGGACGACCGCTCCGGGACAACTCAGAATAGCCCTGGCGGGCGCTGAACAGCCCGTTAAGAACGGGTCATTGGTTACTGTAAGCTTTGACGTCGCTTCTTCTGATGCCATCAAACAACTGGATCTCACTGAACTCAGGTTGAATGGCTTAAAGGCGACCGTTCAGAATCTGCCAAAGGCTTTCGCCTTGATGCAGAACTATCCCAACCCGTTCAACCCGGAAACGTGGATACCCTACAAGCTTTCCGAATCGGCGGACGTAACTGTTACCATCTACAACACGGTCGGACAGGTGGTGAAACAGCTGGAACTCGGAAATAGGATGCCCGGCGAGTACGTTAGCAAATCAAGGGCTGTCTATTGGAACGGCGAAAATGAATGGGGAGAAAGAGTATCCAGCGGGATATATTTCTACCAGTTGCAAGCTGGCAGAGATGCTTCTGTCAAAAAGATGATCATCGCGAAGTAGGATGGTTTTGATGATTTTGTTATTGAAAAGGGCGTGGCTTCCAGCCGCGCCCTTTTGCTTTTAGATATTGTATGTATGGGCAAGGGCTTGGTTCCCCCCTTTCGTAAAGGGGGGTTAGGGGGGATTTTGTTAGGGGGTGAAGCACCGTTGAGGACGGCAGCCATAGTTTCGGGAATTGTCTTCCTGTCTTTGATGATTAGTCCAGTTGTCTCTGGACAGAACGTTCAACTCAGTATACCCGCCAGTTCAGGCGCAATTGGCGCGGAAGTCAGTATCCCTGTAAATATCGGCGATACTACAGGCAGAGAGATAATCGCCGCTGAGATAACTATTCAATACGATACTCAGGCTTTGAGCGCCACAGATGCGACCGTTTTGGGAACGATAGCTGATGGGTGGTTGATCTTTCCCAATACGGCGACTCCCGGTGAGATCAGCGTTTACATGGCAGGAGCGAATGTCCTCAGCGGAAGCGGCACGTTTGTGAATCTTCATTTTGTTGTGCAATCTACTGCACAGGTCGGCGGTATGTATCCGCTCAATTTTACCAGAGCCTTGTTGAATGAAGGCGATCCCGGCGTTGTGTCTCAAGGCGGCACTTTCATCCCGGAACCCGGCGGAGAACCAGAACGAATCCCCGGAGACGCCAACGGCGATGATCGCGTGAACCATCTGGATCTGCTGAAGCTGATCCTTTCATACGGCAAGAACAGCGGAGATGCAGGATACGATCCCGACGCCGACCTCAACGACGACGGCAACGTGAACAAGGATGATGTAATAATACTCTGGAAGAATTTCGGCGCGTCGAAACAGTAAACAGAAGTGTCGTCGGAATTGTCGAAAGCGACAAAGATGGAAATTGAAGATTCATCGGGAGGCAAGGGCGATATAGACGCGATATTGCGGCGAATGTTTGATCGACGCGGGTTCGACGTTCGGGGGTATAAGATGTCGAACCTCCAGCGCAAGATAGCCCTGCGGATGGATGTTCTGGGAGTTCCCAGTTTGGCGGAATACGCGGCGCGCCTCGAAACCGATTCAAATGAATATGAAGCCCTTTTCAACACGATCCTCGTGAATACAACCCAATTCTTCCGCGATCCTGAAGCATGGGGTTTTGTCAAAGAGAATGTCCTGCCGGAAATACTGGGAAGAACTGATGAGATCAAAATTTGGTCGGCAGGTTGCGCCAGCGGAGAAGAGGCGTATTCCGCGGCGATTGCCCTGGCGGAATCGCTTGGAGAAGAACTGTCCAGGCGCGCGGTTAAAATATACGCCACGGATGTAGATGAAACAGCGCTGAAGCTCGCCCGTCGCGGCACATACTCCTTGGATCAATTGAGCGGAATAACCGAGGGCGCAAAAAACAGGTATTTCACACATAGCGGCGGCGCATATACCATCCTTAGAAATATCAGAGATATGCTGATATTCAGCAGGCATAACCTGATTTCAGACCCGCCCATACCACACATTGATCTGCTGCTGTGCAGGAACGTGCTGATCTATTTCAATCGAGCGTTGCAGTCAAGGGTCATCTCCAGATTCCATTATGCGCTGAACGATAACGGTTATTTATGGCTAGGCAGAGCTGAAACGCTGGTCACCAACGCTCATGAAATTAAACTACTGAACGCAAAATGGCGCGTATTCAAGAAGGTTTCATCTACCGTCCAGCCACAGCCAAACAGCCCAAGCCAGTCCAATGAGCACACAAAAGCCGAACTCGGACGCGCTAACGACAACTTTGGGGAGGTTATACAGAATATCGGAGTGGGCTTTATCACGTTGGACGAAGACCTCAACGTGGTAATATACAACAAAGCTGTTCAGAAAATCTGGGGTTTGACGCCAGAGCAGGTTCTAGGCAAACCATTTTTCGGATTGGAGATCAGCTATCGCCCGGTCAATTTAAAGGAACAGATCGAACAAGCTGTCGCAAGTGGAGAATCTTCGGTAGTTGAGAATGCGGAATATTGGGTTACCAGAGACAGGCAAACCTACCTGAGAATAGAGGTCTTTCCTGTCGTTTCCGGCGTTGTGATCCTCGTGGAGGACGTTACTGAGCGGCATGAGCGGAGAGAGGAACTACAAGTCACAAATAGAGCGTTGGAAGCCGCAAACGAAAAGCTTCTGGCGGAAAACGAGGAATTGAAGAACGCACATGGAGAGTTTCAATTTATAAATGAAGAACTCCAATGCACAAATGAAGAAGTCGAGGCGGTAAACGAGGAACTCAAAGCCACAAATGAGGAGCTAATCGCCCGCATCGAAGAATTGAGAGCGATGAAACGCTATATGAAATGGGTTTGAGGATTGCTAAATGCGTGTGGCGACTCATCCTCCCGTTTACTTGAGCACAGCCAAATGCTTCACCTTATTCACCTTTTCGCCATCTATTTCAACGGTAATGAGCAGAATATATCGCCCATTTTTCACTGTTTCGCCCGTTTCGTCCGTACCGTCCCATTGATCGGCGTTCCGTCCCGGATATTTGGGGCTTCCATCAATCAACTCTCTGATCAACTGACCTCCTATGTCGTAGATGTTTATCGTCACAGCCACCGGCTGACCGGGAACGCCGCCGATTTTGTAGTTAATGGTCAGACGGTTGATCTCAGGAGCGAAATACGTATTCGGAGATAGTTGGACATCAAGAATAGCCAGATCGTCATCTCCGGGTTCGTCGTGAACGTCTGCCTCTTCCAGCATTATAGCAAAAAGTGACAGGTAATTAACAGCGGCAGTAACAGATTTCTGATGCGGATTCACCTTTCCGCCGGCTTTGAACCATTTTTCCTGAAATTTATCCCAAAAATACAGGCTCAATTTTTCGTCATCGCTCTCCGACGGAAGCGTAAGCTCAACCGACGTCTCGAATATCAACCCATCAGGCTCGAAGCTGTAAACGTATCCCGTCCGCCGCGCCCCTTCAGCGGATCCGGGAGAGGGTGCGAGAGAAATGGAGATGGTTTCATCTGCCCGGAGAGCATTAGCTGGTATTTTGATAGAGGAGCCAAAGGGTCCAAAAACCGTTGCCCCAGTGTGGGAACTCACGTTCTGCGAATGTGGCACGACCTCTATCTCCAAATACGCGGAGACGGCGTCCACTATGACTGAAATTCGCCCGCGACCGGGGAATAGGGTCGTAAGAACGGCGGCGGAAGCGTCCTCCTGAGAAGATTCTATCAAGCCTGTATTTTCTGCTACGTTCCACGCCGCCTTTTCCAGATGCGGGATCGAGTTGCCCAGTGCGTCGGCTGCCTTAACGCGCAGATCGTACTGGACGCCGGAGGGAAGCGCGAAGGGCGGTTCTAGCATTTTCCCCGCTTGATAAATAACTATGCCCGCGGAGGCAATGGAGCCGGGAATTACCGTTATACTGGCTTCATTCGAGTTCACCGCTCCAGACGCGCCATTGTACGTTGCCCTCAAACCGCCGGTTCCCGTTTTTTCCGCCGTGAAAACCCCGCCCTCTGTTATCGAGCCGATAGACCCGGTTACCTGCCAATCTAGCTCCAGATTAGCAATCTCGTTTTCATATCGGTCTTCGCCGGTACCGGCGAAGCTGTGGGATGATCCGGCGGCGATGGTGATCTCCATCGGTTCGATAGCCAGGCTTTCCGCCTCGCCCGGCAGTACGGTTATCTCTGAGCGTCCTTCGTATCCCTGAGAACTGGCGATCAACTGCCCTTGTCCTGCGACAGCGGCGGCAAAAACAGCCGTCTGCGAATCTGGCGTAATATTGCCGACGACGCCAGTTACCGTCCATTCCAGCGCGGAAAGTTCGCGCTGATTGCCCCAGGTATCGTATCCCTTCGCCTCAAACGTCGCTGTCGAACCTGCCGAAAGATTGATCTCCTCCGGTTCGACAGCGATCCTGCTTAACGCGGCGGGGATCAGCGTGATTACTGCATCGGCGGAGAGCTTTTCGCCGTCAACCGTCGCTTCGACAGTGAGCAAGCCGATTCGATCATCGGAATTGGATGGCAAATTCCTATCGGCGCGGAAAATCCATTCGTTGGACGTAACAGCCGCTTCCACAACGCCCAGCCTTGCCGGAACGGATACTGATAGATCATCCGGCAGGTCGGCTATGGAATGTCCCTGATCGTCAGCGCCCCTGATAACGCATACAGCCTTACCGCCCGCTTGAACGATGGACGGCTCAACGCTGACGGAAATGACGGCGAGTTTGCCCAGCGCGGATACGACACTCACGCTCGCCGCGCCCTGTACCGCTCCAACTGACGCCACGACCGTTCCAGCGACGGGCGGACTTCCAGCCGGCAGTGAAACCGGTGTGAACAAGCCATTCGCGTCGATATTTCCTATGTCCCCTGTAGTATGCCATTCTGGATGATAGTCCGAGATCTCATTTCCATGAAGATCATATCCCGATGATGAAAACTGCCTTTTTGCCCCTGATACCACCGATACGGGCGACGGAGAAACCCTGATGGACGCCAGATCGCCAGCGATCACCTGAATATAAAAAGAGCCTGTTATTGAATCGGCTTCAGCCGTTATCCGCCCCGCGCCGACCTCCTTTCCGACGAACCTGCCGTCGGAAGATATGGAACCCAGATCCGCCGCCGCGTCTGAGGATATTACAGACCATGCAGGCGAAACAGCGACAGCGTTTACGGGCTTGGAGTTACCCAGAACGTCAACGTCAGAATCGCTCCCAACAGCCGCGAAACGCACTTCCGAGCCTGATTTGACGACCAGCGGATTTGTCTCGTTTGTTCCAGCGTTTTCGTCCGGCGGAGCGGGGATAGTGGAAACCGCAATGTCCGCCAGCCGCCCGGGTATCACCGTTATGTGTACCTTCCCCTCTTTGCCCTCGATTGCCGCTGTCGCTTCGCCGGAGCCGGCTAAACCTGCGGTGAAAATCGCAGCGTCTTTCGTCCCGGACACAGGCTTAACAATGCCTATCCCGCCGGCGACCGTCCAATCAGGCGCGATTTCAACCTGATTATGGAACTGATCGTATCCAGCCGCCTTAATCTCAATCTGCTGTCCCGATTCGATTGGAGCGGCGCATGAGTCGCATACTAACTCGATTGACTGAAGCGGTCCCGCTGTTAGGGTCAGTCTGGCTTCGCCCTGTATAAGCTGGTTTGCGTTGTTCGTCGCCGAAGCCCGTATCCGCCAACTGGAGCCAATTTCCATATCCGCCGTCGCGCTGAATACGCCGTCGGCGGATATGGCGTTTGGAATTTCTGAACCGCTGTCGTCGCTGACAACGCTCCACGAAGGATGGACTTCCACCTCCCCGCCGTCGGCGTTTCTGCCTGCGGCGGTGAATTTTCGCGTGTCACCTTTGATCGTCAGGACGGAATCGGGGGTGACGATTATGCTCGCAAGCGGTTTCGCCGTTGGATTCAGAGTTACGATGGCTCTGCCTCTGATCGTTCTCTGTTGTTCCGAGCCTTCATTGATCACTGCGGTTGCGGTTACACAGCCGGTGCGCGGTTCGTCCAGAATTATTTCATTCACAAACAAACCTGTTTGAGGGTCTATCGTTCCAAGCCCCTCTGTGACCGCCCAGGACAGTTCCACATCGCCCGCGACTTCTACGACGTTGCCCCGCAGATCGAGAAATGTGGACGAAAACTGCTTCGCCCCGGCTTCCTGTGAGAATATCAACGCCAGAGCAGGCTCCACCAGAATAAACGCAGGCGCGGCGGCGCGCACTTCGACTGACACAGAGGCGGTAATTCCCCCCGCTTCGGCGCGAACCTGTCCCTGCCCTACCTTATTGGCGATAAACAGCCCGTTTGAGCTTACGCTCCCCACGTCTGTCGAAGCCTGAACATCCCACGCTGGACTGACCGGGGTCACATTGCCGCAGGCGTCCCTGCCAACGGCGGAAAATCTGACCGAACCGCCAGCCAATACCACCTGATCGCCGGGAATAATCTCGATCTCCGCTAGATTTCCGGGCGAAATCTCAATGTCCGCCGTTTTCAGCAGTAACCCCGTCGGAACTACCGCCAGTACGTTGCTTGCTGTCGCACGCTGGGCGGTGAACAGTCCATTATCGCTAATAATACCCGAATTCCCTGTCGTCTGGAACACAGGCGAACAGTCCGCTTGATTTCCCGCTTCATCTCTGCATACAACGCTGAATTTTTCCTGTTCCCCTGCGGCTATGAGGAGCGAATTCGGCTGGATGTCCATAGAAACGGGCGCGCCCGCTGAGACGGTTACGTCACATCTTGCCGACAGTCCCCGCGTCGTGGCTTCTATTTCACCCTCGCCGGCGGCAGTAGCTGTAAACCTGCCAAAAGCGTCAATGCTACCGATGTTTCCTATAACCCGCCATGCAGAGAGAGCCGGCATCAGTTCGCCGTTCGGGGTTTTCACAAAGGACATGATCTTCTGCGCCGTTCCTGAAGACAGCGCGATCTCAGTTGGCGTTATCAACAATTCCTGAGCGTTTTCGACGGAAACCGAAACAATCACGCCGGCAGAGCCGAAAGTTTTGCCGTCCGTGACGACAACGCGCCCTAACCCTGATTCGTTTCCGGCGATGAAAAGCCCTGTTGAATTTATCTCGCCAATGCCGCCCGTCACGCTCCAGGACAGGACGCCGGGATCGCGTTCGCCGCCAAGAACGTCAACGGCGTGGGCGGTAAATTGCTGTTGAGAGCCGACAGTTACGCCGACCAACTCAGGTTCGATCTCCAGATAATAGGGGTGATCTCCCGGCAAGGCATGAGGTTTACTTTCGTATGCGGCGGACGATGACACAAAGATATTGGCGAAACCCACAACGTCGCCGACGCTGACGCGGACTATGCCATTCCCTGAGTTTTCAGAGATTACCGTGCAGAATTCGCCGTCCCTGATGATTTTCGCAGACTGCCCCTCAACCGACCAGTGGACGTCGTGATTCTCAAGCGGCACGACGTTTTCGGAAGAATCATATCCTACTGCCGTCAGCGGATGCTGCGCGCCCGGAGGCAGGATCAGCATGTCCGGTCTGATGGCTATGGATTTGAGCGAGCCGGGCGTAATTTGCACCTGCGCTCTGCCGGTAAATCCGCCGGCTGTGGCTACTATCGCCCCGGAGCCAGACCGCGCGGCGGTAAACAGTCCATTAACATCTATGTCGCCAACGCCGCCCTCCACTGACCATGACGGATTGATTGATAGTTTTTGCCCCTCAGCGTCACTGCCGACAGCCTCGAACTGCGCCGATTCGCCGATGGCTATGGGAACGCTCCCGGAATCGCCGCTGGTTCCCTGAATAAACACGCTGATAGACGTCATTTGGCTCGCCGGCGTCTTTTGGACCACTACGTATCCCATCCCTACCCGTCGTCTTCCTGTAGGCGACTCTCCCGTAGCCCATATCGTGCCGTTGGTCACTACACTTCCTAACTGCGTTCCTGTATCAATGGCGGTGAACAGCCCTGAAGCCGAGATGTTTCCAGCCAGAGCGTCAGTAACCCATGAGATGCTGTCCAGCGGTATCTGATTCCCTGCAATATCCCAACCATCCGCCGCGAACTGCTGGGTGGTGTTGTATGACGTTGTGGACAAAGGTAGATAGGCGATGTAGGGGCTGACGGAAACAGAATATAAATCTCCGGGCACGACCCCTATATCTACCGCCGTGGAAACATCTCCAACGATGGCTGATACCTCCCCGATTCCGGCTGTCCCGCCGCGAAATAGGCCATCGCCGCTAATCGTTCCAACGCCGCCGCGAACAGACCATGCAGGCGCTATATGTATGTGATTTCCAAAGGCGTCATATCCCTCCGCTGAGAACTGCATCGTTTCGCCAGCCGTGATCTCCCCAACGTCGGATGGCGAAATGACGATTTTGTGCAGTAATCCGTGAACTACAGTTATTTGACTGACCGCGCGGATGCCGCCCGCTTCGGCGACTATGTATCCTTCGCCAGACTTCGACGCGTCGAAGCCGCCGTCATCCACCGTTCCGATCTGCCCCTCGACGCTCCAGTTGATTTCTATCGGTACGGGGTTGGAATATTCATCGGTAACAGCGGCGAAGAACCGCAGGCTGTCGCCCGCTTCCAGAACAGCGGAACCGGGGTTTAGAACAATGCGATAGGGCGAGCCGGGGCAAACGCGAATCCACGTCTCCGCCTGCAATACTGTATCATGAGCATCGGTATGTCTAGCTGTGGCTGTAATTTTACCGACTCCGTCGCCGGCGATGCGCCCTGTCGCCAGAAACGAACCATCCTGATCTATGTGCCCTATTCCGCCTGTCGCAGACCATACCACATCCACAGCCAGCGGACCTCCCGCTTTGTCGCGTCCTGTGGCTGTGAATTCAATGCTGGCGCCTGCGGCAACGTCCAGCGATTCTGATGGAATGACCTCCAACTGCGCCAGCGCGTTACCCGGCTCTGAGCTAATTTCGATGGAATAATCTCCGCTTGCGGGACTTGCGCTCAACCGGCTGTTCCCATCCGGGTCAACGCCGTCACTGGCTGTTATGCGATAATACATGCTTTCCGCTTCAGTCGGTATATCGGCGAAATAAACGCCCTGCTGGTTATCCATGCGCACAGAATGATAATCCTGCTCCCCTGCGCCTCTGTAAAATAATGTCGCCTCTACTATGCCGCTGTTATCCGTGATGATCGCTTCAATTTTTACAGGAGTATTTGCTACGCCAACGCTGACGGGGGTATGAAAGATGATGGGCGCGATAGTATCTTCGACAGTCACGGGCGTGAACTGCGGAACGTCGGTTTCGGCTGACAAAAATGCTGTATTGCCTGCGGTATCAACCGCCCGGATGTAGTAACTCGCTCCATCGAATGTGATCTCCGCTCCGGGAATGGACGCGCTGTAAATCTCTCCCGCCGCCGACATTTCTATTGACTCGGCGGTTTCGCCGGCTGTTGCATAAAAGAGAGTCGCTCCCTCTACTGCCACGTTGTCCTCCACGCGCGCCTGTATCAGCAGTTCATAACCCAGTTCAGCCGTTGCCAGCAGTTCGTGGAAGATAACCGGTGGCAAAGTGTCCAGAATATCTGCGCCGCCGGATTGCTCGACGCTGTTCCCCGCCGGATCGTTCGCCGTTATCTGCCAGCCTAACTTGCCGGGAGCGAGAAGATCAGCAGGCACAATCGCCTGATAGAGGTCGCCGCCGACCGACGTCATATTGATCTCCGTCCATGATGCGCCGTCGTCAACGGAAAGGCGGAGCGTCGGATAGTCTGCAAGACTTATGTTGTCGAGTATGCTCGCGGCGGCTGTGAATTCCTGCCCCGCCTCAAGCTTTGAGGCAATATCCACAGATTTGATCCAGGGGGGAATCTCATCAGCGACGGGGCTGACATTAAAATAGAAATCGCCAGACAGCTTGCCGTATATCCCGCCTTCGAGAGTTATTTCCGCGCGGTACTCCCCCAGTACGGCGGATGACGGAAGGGCGAAGCGGAATTCAGAGAAGCTGTCCGTGCCGAAATTATTGGCTATGGATACGCCGTCAGAATCCCAGATCGTCACTACGGGCAGTACAAGCCGCGCTTCGCCGTAATTCAGAATCCGATGAAGCAAGTTTCCACTGGAATCACGGAACTCATATCGCAGAGTCGCCCAATCTCCGGGATGGTAAATGGGATTCGAATCTCCGCGATCAGACCAGATCTGAAGCGTAAAACTATCGCCGTCGCTGATGCCTATGCGCTGAACGCCAGGATTGACGGGATAGAAGTCTGGCGACATGGGCAATAATTCGTAAGCGTATATCGCATCTGTCCCGAAAAGGCTGACGAAACTCATGCTGAACTTGTAGCCCATTCCGGCGGACAGTATGTATGGGTGTGTGGCGTTAATGAGGGAGTAAAAATCCGTATAGAGTATATCATATCCGACTTCTATTTCCACGCCTTTTGTATATTCACTGGTGTACGTGCTTTCCAGCGTCTCAATTGTGGCTATAACCGCAGTTTTCGGAAGATTGAAGTATAGGTCGCACGTGGGGAGTTCTGCCGAGTGGAAATTCACCTTCGCGCTCGGCGGCGCGATCATCTGATACGGTAGAATGAGATGGTGCGGGGTCGTTCCCAGATTGGACTGGAGAACCGCGTGATATACGCCGCGTGAAACGTAAGCCTTCAACAAACCGCTGTTATCTGTGCATCCCACGTCCGCTCTAGCGCGCTTTGTGGGTCTGAAAAAGACCTCCGCCGCCTGCAAAGGAGATTCATCCGCCGCCCGACAACTGACGCTGACAGGCACAGCATCCGCCGCGCTAATGGCGATTGAACAGGGAACCGACACCTTTTCAACAAAGAGAAAATGCTGATCTTCGGAAGAGCCTACAAGAGTATAAAAGCCATCCTCAAAATCAAGTTGCAGATTGCCCGCGTCGTCAGTGGCATATCCAGCGATAGCGTCGCTGTCTGAACGCCTGTTTTTCAGTTCCAGCGGCTCGACGTTGTCGTCAACGCCAACGCTTCCAGGGAAAATCTGGAATATCACCCCCGGCGCAGGTTTGCCTTCAGTGTCCGTGACGCTGACATTCAGAATGGCGCAGTTAGCCGGAAGGCTTAAAGCGAGGAGCATCAATATACATGATTTTATCATTTTATAGGTCTATGGGTTTGTGGGTCTATAGGTCTATGGGTCTATGGGTCTATGGGTCTATATGGATGCAATATTCCAGCCAAATTCCGGGTTTACCGCTATATTCTATCAGGATCAGGTCGGTTTGTCAGCGATAATTTTCAGAACTGTAGAAATTCGGGAAGGATCAAGAAGGGGGACATTAAAGCGTTTGACGTTGCCTGCTTATATGGGTCTTCAGCGATATGCCAGACAGAAGCGGCATACTATTGCAAAATCCCCCTAACCCAAATGGTGCTGACTTAAAGGTGTGTTGTGGAGAACTCCTTGTCCCGTAGGGACTAATGATGTTAGCCCAATGATTTATCTCTGGGGATCGGATAACAACCACCAACCACGAGTCCCGTAGGGACGGCTGAATCTATTAGCTTGATTTCAGTCGTCCTTACAGGACTCTGTGCTAGCTCATGCATCGGTTTTCCCAGCAGTAAACTACTGGGCTAACATCATTAGTCCCTACGGGACAGGTAGTGCCGCGGTTTTTTCCCTTAAGTCAGTGCCATTCGAGTTAGGGAGGATTTTGATTACCACTACATACCAACGCTAATTAAGCGATCAAACCATTTAGCTTCTTTATAGAAATTTCAGCAAAGATTATTCAGTATTAATTGCTGAAATCGTCACTTATTTTTCTTCTTCTGGCGCTTCAGTAACCGCCGCGTGCGTGGTGAGCAACATTCCTGCGATACTTGCCGCGCTTTGCAGGGCGGCGCATACGGTGCTGGTGGGGTCAACTATGCCTGCCGCCGCCAGATCTTCGAACTGGCACGTGTGAGCGTTAAACCCGATGTTTTCTTCAGTTTCTTTGACGTGGGCGATAGCTACAGCCCCTTCTACGCCGGAGTTTGAGGCGATACAGCGGATAGGTTCCTCCAGAGCTATTTTGACAATGTCCGCACCGACAGCCTCGTCGCCCGACAGTTGTAATTTGTCAATTGCGCTGGCAGATCGGAAAAGCGCAACGCCGCCGCCGATGACGACTCCTTCCTCCATAGCGGTTTTCACAGCCGCCAGAGCATCTTCAACGCGCGCTTTCTTTTCTTTCAGAGCGGTTTCTGTGGGCGCGCCAATGTTGACCATCGCCACTCCACCAACCAATCGAGCCAAACGCTCCTGGAGCTTTTCCCTGTCGTAGTCAGACGTTGTTTCCTCTATCTGGAAACGGATCTGGTTGGCTCTGCCCTCAATGTCTTCGCTCTTGCCTCGACCGCCGATGATGGTGGTGCTATCTTTATCTACGATCACGCGTTTAGCCTGACCGAGCATACCGATAACCACGTTTTCGAGCTTAAAGCCCAGTTCTTCAGAGATCACCTGTCCGCCGGTGGAGATGGCAATGTCCGTCAGCATTTCTTTCCTTCTGTCACCGAAGCCTGGCGATTTAACTGCGGCGCACTGCAACGCGCCTCTTATCGTATTCACTACCAAAGCGGCTAGCGCGTCTCCTTCCACATCCTCAGCGATTATCAACAGCGGTCGAGACAACTGGGACATCTTCTCCAGAATAGGCAGAATTGACTGGATAGAGTTGATCTTACCGCCGCAGATCAGGATGCAGGGATTGTCCAGCGATGCCTCTTTATTGTCAGCGTCGTTTGTCATGTAAGACGAGATATACCCCTTGTCGAACTGCATACCTTCCACAACGTCTATGCCTGTCTCGACTCCTGTAGATTCTTCGATGCTGACAACGCCGTCCTGTCCGACTTTGTCCAGCGCGTCGGCGATTAACCCGCCGATCTCGCTGTCGTTGTTTGCAGAAACTGTGGCAACCTGGATCAGCAGTTCTCTGGTCTTTGCCTCTTTGCTCTTGCTCCTGATCGCCTCTATTGCGACTGCCGTCGCTTTGTCTATACCCTTTTTCAACATCATCGGGTTAGCGCCTGAAGTCAGGTTCTTTAGACCTATCTGGATGATACGTTGAGCGATAAGTGTTGACGTGGTTGCACCGCCGCCTGCCAGATCGTGGGTTTCCTTAGCCGCTTCCCGCAGTAAACGCGCACCCATATCCTTGTATGGATCCTCTAAATCTATATCTTTCGCTATGGTGGCGCCATCACTTGTGATAGTCGGGGAACCATATTTCTTGTCCAGTACGACATTCCTTCCCGTGGGTCCCAGCGTCACTTTCACGGTGTTTGCCAGATCATCAACGCCGTCCTTAAGCGCCTGTCTTGCATCATTGTCAAACAACACTTGCTTTTTTGCCATTAATAACTCTCCTTGAACCCTCTGTGCGCATCGTTTTTCCTGAGATACTGACTATATATGCAGAGGGAACTGATCAGATTTGCATGTTCAGTAAATAACAGCGTACTTCAGAATCGATATTGTCACTCCGGCAATTGTTTCCCAACCAAAGGATACACTATTTCCCTGT
>Ga0255402_1022_pt2 | contig 21682 bp, 17 predicted proteins | sample ANMaggSeSYBR01D4_FD_182125 | JGI IMG/M metagenome (GOLD analysis project Ga0255402, IMG submission 182125) | Sediment cell enrichment communities from methane seep in Santa Monica Basin, California, United Staets - ANME aggregate JGI... | ecosystem: Environmental > Aquatic > Marine > Cold seeps >...
GTTGGAAAGCGGAATAAAGCAGCAACGTCAGACCGTCGCCTGTGGCGGCTGAAACGGGAATGATTTTCCAGTCCGCGTCCAAATGCTGGTTCATTTTCTGAAGCCCTGATTGCGCCTGCGGCAAGTCCATTTTGTTGGCGGCTACGACCTGCGGCAGTTTAGCCAATCTAGCGTCGTAGAGAGCCAGTTCTTCGTTGATATTTCCAAAATCCTCCACAGGATCGCGCCCATCAACGGATGCCGCATCCACTACGTGGATGAGTACGCGCGTGCGGGATACGTGCCGCAAGAACTCATCGCCAAGCCCAACCCCTGAATGTGCCCCATCTATCAAGCCGGGTATATCCGCCAGCACAAAGCTCTTCTCTTCGTCAACGCGAACGACCCCTAGATTCGGCGACAGGGTCGTAAATGGATAGTCAGCGATCTTTGGTTTGGCGGCGGAAACTCTGGCAAGGATGGATGATTTCCCCGCGTTAGGATAGCCCACCAACCCCACATCGGCGATGAGCCGCAGTTCCAGTTCCAGCATTTTTTCTTCGCCGGGCTCGCCCTTCTCTGCCACGCGGGGAACCTGATTCATACTGTTTTTGAATCGAGCATTGCCCTTTCCGCCCAATCCACCTTCGGCAACCACAACCGTCTGTCCAACGGACGTAAGATCAGCCAGCAGTTCATGGGAATCGGCATCCCATATGATAGTGCCCGGGGGCAGTTGTATGATGGCGTCATCGCCATCTTTGCCATGCCTGTTGTTTCCCCCGCCATGTGCCCCGTTGTCGGCTTTGTAGTGCTGGACGTAATACTGGTGCGCCAATGTGTTCAGATGCTCATGAGCCTGAACCACGATATTTCCGCCTCTTCCGCCATCACCGCCGGCAGGCCCGCCTCTTGGAACATGCTTTTCCCGTCGGAAACTTATGCACCCGTTTCCGCCCTTTCCCGCTTTGACGCGGATTTTTACCTTGTCAACGAACATAATAGAATTCCTTTTCGGCACAAACAAAATAAGCCCTCGATGGAAATCGAGGGCTTAAACCGGCTAAACAAAGCCTGAAAATAATATATTAGCGGCAGGAAAAAAGCCTGTCAGATGCTCTGCAATACGCTTATCTGCTTTCGCTTCTTATTCTTCCGTCCGAATTTTACGAATCCATCTATTTTTGCGTACAATGTATCGTCTCTTCCCAGACCAACGTTTTCTCCAGGGTGGATTCTGGTTCCTCTTTGCCTGACAAGTATGCTACCTGCCGTCACAAAATTTCCCGCGAACCTCTTAACCCCTAGACGTCTTCCTGCGCTATCTCTTCCGTTACGAGAACTTCCCTGTCCTTGTTTATGAGCCATTTATGATCACTCCTTGCGGCGTCGCCAGCGTGCTGATTTACGCCTGCACCTCAGCTTCAGCGCCCGGTTTGATTTCGTCTATATATATCCTAACATATTTCTGCCTGTGGCCTATTTTGCGCCGGTATCCTTTTCTCTTTTTGGACTTGAAAACATAGAGCTTTTCGCCTTTAACATGATCCAGCACATGACCTATAACCGCCGCATTTTCCACCACAGGAGCGCCAACCTTAACCTGGCCGTCATCAACTATCATGAGTACGTCAGTAAGCTCCACAGTTTCCCCGACGGAAACATCCATTTTCTCAAGATCCAGCGTGTCGCCGGCGGCGGCTCTGTATTGTTTGCCGCCCGATTTAATTATTGCATACATATCAAGTTTTATCCCCGCTCCTTTCTCCAGCAAATATCATTATATTACCCGCTAATTTGCACGGGTATAAGTGTAGCAAAATCAGGGCTTATTGTCAATGTTTAATTCCGCTTTGCTATTGACAACTCCAATACTGCGTGATATTTTATGCTTGCGAGGTGAAGTGTGATGGTTGATTCGTTGGAACAGCGCAAAAAACAGGCTGTAGTTCTGGTCAGCGGCGGTATGGATAGCTGCGTGACGGCGGCTGTAGCGGCTCAGGAATACGAAATGGCATTCCTGCATGTGAGCTATGGTCAGAAAACTCAAGTTCGGGAACGGGAGGCGTTCAATGCCATTGCCGATTACTATCATGTGACCAGAAGGCTGGCGGCTGACATTGATTATCTCAGGCAAATAGGCGGCTCCAGCCTGACTAACGACAGCATACCTGTTGCCGAATCGGGTTTGGGCGACGAAGATTCTATTCCAACCTCTTACGTCCCTTTCAGGAATACGCATCTCCTGTCCATCGCGGTTTCGTGGGCGGAAGTAATAGGAGCCTCAAAAATATTCATAGGCGCGGTGGAAGAGGACAGTTCAGGCTACCCGGATTGCAGGAAAGAGTATTATCAGGCGTTCAACAGGTTAGCGGAAGCGGGCACGAAGCCGGAAACGCATATCAGCGTCGTAACTCCGCTCATAGACCTGAGAAAGAGCGAGATCGTTCTGAAGGGCGTGGAACTTGGCGCGCCGCTCTATCTAACGTGGTCTTGCTATAAAAATTCCGACAGGGCGTGTGGTGTCTGTGACAGTTGCATACTTAGACTCAAGGGGTTTCGGGAAGCAGGCGTGGAAGACCCGGCGGAATACGTTTGATACTGGCAGTCGCCGCAACATAGAAAAGGAGAGCAAGTCGCTATGAATGGAAAGGGATTGAGTCAACTGCCGTCTCCGGTCAAGATTTTCATCGTTTCATACATGGTTTTGACAGCGGCGGGCATGTTACTGTCGCTGTGGGTAGTGCTGAACTCGCCCGTCTGGAAGGGGGCGGCGGCGGATCCCATAAAGCTGATGGAGGAAGCGGGAATGGGTGCGCAGGAAATACAAGCGGCGAAGGATGCCCAGTTCTACTCATATCTGAAGCTGGCGCATATTCATCATCTGGGGCACGTATTCATGGTGTTCAGCGTCGCCGGGATATACGCTTTTACCAGAGGAAAGACAGGCGTCAAGATTCAGATCATTGTCTGGACAGCCATCGCCACATTGCTCCACACACTCGGTTTTCTCATTTATTCCAGGCTTCTCCTGATCGTAGTCGGGAGCGCGTATGGCGCGCTAATGGGATACATGCTGGTTGTGGCAGTGATGGATTGCTATCTGCCGGTCCGAGAAAAAACCGCGTGACCACAATGGAAAACCAAATTAACCAATTCATCGCATACCTCGAAGTTGAGCGCAACTATTCGCGGCACACTGTAGCAGGTTATCGGAGAGACCTGCTGGATTTCAGGAGCTTTTTATTGAATAGGGGCGGTTCCCTGCCATCCATAGGCGAAATAGATCGCCTGATGATACGGAGTTATCTGGCGAACTTACAGGAGCGACAGCTTGCCCGTTCCACAGTTTTGAGAAGGCTCTCATCCATCCGCTCTTTTTTCAGATACCTGTGCCGGCGCGGGCATCTGGAGGTTGACCCCACAGCGGCTCTGGCAACGCCGAAGGCGCAGAGGAAGCTCCCTGAATTTCTGGAAATGTCGGAGGTAAACGCTCTGCTTGCCGCTCCTGATACGAGAACTGTCATCGGTCTGCGAGATCGGGCGATTCTGGAGCTTTTGTATTCCACCGGGATGCGCGTGAGCGAATTGCTGGCTCTGGATCGGGCTGATCTGGATCGCCCGCGCGCGCTTGTAAAAGTGCGGGGCAAGGGCAAAAAAGAACGACTGCTTCCAGTTGGCGGGGTGGCTATGTTGGCTCTGGACAGCTATCTGGCTCGCAGGCATGAGCTTGGAGGCGAGAAACCCACTCAGGCTGTTTTTCTGAGTCAGCGCGGCGGCAGGATTCCGGATGCGAAAAGCGTTCGCCGCTGGATCGAGAAGTACGCGAAAAATGCAGGAATACGAAAAAAAACCACACCGCACACGCTCAGGCACACTTTCGCAACGCACATGCTCAACGCCGGCGCGGATCTACGTTCCGTGCAGGAGTTGCTGGGGCATGTCAGTCTTTCCACCACGCAAATCTACACCCACGTCACTGCCGACAGATTAAAGCGCGTCTATGAAAAGGCTCACCCAAGAGCGTGAAGCATTAGTGGAATGAAAATACGGCTTGTTGTAGGGGTGGGTAAATGGTTTTTGATGTACATCAAAAACCATTTACCCACCCCTACGGGTTTCCTATTTTCTGAACAGGTGAACTGTATAAACCGGAGGAGGGAAACGTCAACGCGTTTGTCCTTGATACCCATGAAAGCAGGATTTGCTAAAGAGAACATTAATCCGCCAATTGGAACTCGGATGACGGGATTCGGTGCCCGCGATCGCGACCGTGGCTGTGAAGCCATCCATGATGACATCTATGTCCGGGCGCTCTACCTGACGCATGAAGGGAGAGAAGTCCTGATCATGGGATTTGATCTCCTATTTTTTAGCCGTGATGAAGCGGATCGCTATAAGGGCGCGATCGGTCGCAGGATTGACCTCGCACCCAGCCAGATTCTTCTTAACACCTCTCATAGTCACCTGGGACCGAAGGTTGGCACATGGCTTTATGATCCGCCGTCCGACCCATTATACTTGCAGGCGTTGGAACAAGCGATCTTGAACACCGCCTGCCATGCCAGAGATACAGCCGTTGAAGTCACGATCAGGGCAGGTGTAACCCGGTCCGCCTTGCCGATGAGTCGGCGCGTCAAACTCGAAAATGGAAAAGTAGCCCAATCCTTACAGGCGCTTTGCATCAACTCCGCGACCGAGGAATAAAATAGAGTCTGAAGGCAGGTTTTAAATGGTTGAAGTCGGAATAGCCGGCGCGCCAAGCCAGTTGGTATTAAATGCTCATATTGGCGACGGAACGAACGTTGTGGATCTGGACATGCCGCTAGACAATGTAGAGTATTTCGACGTTATAGAAAGCCTCACGCCGAATATCTACTGCGCCACGCTTAGAACTATATTTGTCAATGCCCTGACGCTGAAACCGGGGATCATAATAGCCGATGTGGGCGAGGGAAAATGCGACGGCATGAGATTCATCGCCGAGGCTCTGCGCGAACTACTGCCCGATACAGAGATAATCACCACGCGCAACACAGGCGCGCCGCCGCAGGGCAACCCCATTTCGGTTTCTGATCTGCCGCTGCTGGAGAAGATGGACAGGATCGTCAACAGCGTCATAAAAAATGTTGACACAAACGTCAGACCATGCAAACCCACCGCAGGTTTCTGGGGAGTGCCGCCCAGAGATTTCGCCATTCTCGATCTGTTCCCGGATACAACGCACATATACGGATGGGCTAGATGTATGGAGAACAAATCCCCGGATAGTCTGGAAATAGAATTTCAGGTTGACCCTGATATACCTACCGTGTTCTTTGCCCAATCATTCTGCCAAAAAACCATGCTTGCGAAATATCTGGCGCACAAATATAACGGCTTGTTTGTGGATGTGGACGCGCAATTAGATGACAGCGTCCGGGCAAAAGTGACCGCTTTCCTCACCCTGAGAGGCGTTATACTATAGCCCCATAAACTCAATCAATTTCCCGTAATACTCCGTACCCAGAGAGTCAGGTTTATATAGCTTTAGTTCATCCCATGTGGACTGGGTATATCGCCTATCGTAAACGTGCAGTTTCTTGCCGGATGCCCTGACCTGATCCGCCACTGAAGCGGCGGCACTGCGGCTGACGCCAATGCGGATGTAATGCGGATAATTTAAAGCATCCAGAGCCTTGTCAGCGTTACCTGCCCAGAAAATCACGCGAATCCGGGAGTCGCGCGATCTCAGCGACTCGGCTTCTTCTGCGCGCGCTACCTCGATATGAGCCTCATTCCACAGATCATATTTACCGATCAACTTCACCAGTCGGTCATACATCCCCTGATTTTCCTCGAAGGGATAGCTTTCGTCGTCTTTGGTGTCAATCCACATGGTCGCGCCGGGTTTTTTTTGCTCCGAGAATAACTTGAACACTTCCGACAGCGTGGGAATTCTTATGCCCTTCCCTCTCAGCGGAAAGCTCTCGTCGCGTTCCGGATCGAATTGGTGTCCGGCGTCGAGGGTTTTCAACTCTTTCACCGTCTTTTGAGCCACGATCCAATCCTTGTCACACGTGCGAACGGTGTTCTTATCATGTATTACGACGATATCGCCTTCAACCGTCTTGCGTATATCCATGTCCAGACTGACGCCGTCACGCATATTGCGTTTGAAGCCGTACAGCGTGTTTTCGGGAGCCTGTATTCCGCCGCGATGCGGATGAATGTCGGTAAGCCGCCACCCCCCGCTGTTTCCCGGAACGACGGTAGAAGCCATTGAGAAAAACGAGGCTGTAGCGCCTAGAGCAACACAGAATATAAACATAATCCCTCCATCTTCTTTTTACCAGATACCTGGCCACTTATAGTGGTCATTTACGTCCTCGACGTATGCCATTGGTTCGTTAGGTTCTATGTCGAGCAAAGCCTTTAGCATTTCCACAGCCTGATCGTATGAGCGCGTCTGGTGACTATTGAGGACGCCATACAGCAGCATTGATTTGTCGCCGGATTTGAGGGCTTCCAGTGTGCGTTCCATATTCAGCCAGTCGGGATAAATGCACTCCAGCATGACCTTGCGCGGCAGCGGCTCAACGCGGATAGGCTGAATGCCCTTCTTATTGACTATCGCGGGCACTTCCACCGCCACGTCATCCGGGATGCCGGGCAGCGCGCCGTTATTGGGAATGTTGACCTGGAACTGTCCCTCATTGTCGTTGACCAACCCGTCAATGATGGGAACATGCTGTTCACTGGTCTTTTTATCGCCAAAGAGATCAACAGGACGTATCTTAGCGTCGTAAGCCGCCTCTTTCATATTCTGGAAACGCTTTTCCTTACCCTCGAGCACGCGATCGCGTCCTGCGGGAGTGTCGCCGCCGCCAGAACCGCCATACCAGCGTTTGCGCGTTTCCAGATCGGTATGATACCACCACCCGCCGCGTCGAGGCGTATCGCCGACAGGCATCAAACCAAACATCTTGTATTGATGAATAGCCGATGGCGACATTTGAGCCGAAACCCCATCGTTCTTTTCCCAATATGCTTCGCTGTCGTTCTTGATCCACGAATCGAGTACGGGATAGGCATCCTGTCCCTCATGGTAGAAATGCGTGAGCCAGATATTGTGATTGAGACCCGGCGCCTGCCATGTAATACGATCAGGATCGAGACCGATGGTCTTTGCGATTCCTTTATAACCATAGTGGCCATGGCACAATCCACAGACCTTGATACTCGTTTCGCGGGTCATTAACGTCGTACCTGAAAAAACGGGATTGCCCGCCTGAAGTACCCATGCGTCAGGACAGATTTTCTCCATGTCCTTGACCACATCGAGCATCAGTTGGAGGTTATGGTATTCGGGCATGCCTGTGTGCCCGTAGAAGTATCCATGCTTTGCCGTAAGCTCTCGCCGGCGCTTCATGAAATGTTCGTTGTGGGTGATCGTAGCAGTATTGACCACGAAATCTGCATTCTGGAGCGATTCCTCGCGGCTCAAAGTGCGCTCAAACTGAATATCAGCCCCCAGGTCTTCAGCATATCGCACGCCCAATCTGTGGATAACGTCCAACCGTTCTTCGTTGATGTCCATGAAACATACTTCGCTGCCCTTCAAGCCCTCGGTCAGGCATATATCTTTGACCAACCCCAGAGAAAAAACGACACCGCCTGCGCCAATGATAGTTACTTTGATTGACATTCGTTGACTCCTTGCTTGTTTGTGTGGCAGTTTCTGGTTCTATGACAGCCAGAACTTAAGCAAGTTTAAGAAAAGGTGTTGAAGTTTTTCTGTCGGGGTTAGAAAACCCCGACTATGGGTTCTATGTCACAACCCGATAGACGGGACATTCTTGTCCCGCTTCACCAGTGGGAACTTCAAGATCATTACTTAAACTTGCTTAAATATCCGTGTTATTTATTTCAGGGGTTACTCTAGCAACTCTTCTCTTTTGAGTCAATAGAAAAAGAATTTACCCGCCCCTGGTATCATGATATATGGAGAGCGAGAGAGACTGAACCTGCCCCAAAGCAAAAGCTTGTTTTGTAGATAAGTCATCTCGCTCACCACCTGTAAATAGGAATTGCGAACTAACGTTACTATAGCGTATAATCATAGTAATGGAGAAGCTAACACGAACCAGATTCCCTTTGATATGGTGTTGTCTCCAGTAAGTCGTTGATATACCCCTAGAGCCATAGAGCTCGTAAGTAGAACGACTCAATTGTCTGGGAAAACGAAGAGAATTTAGGGACATATAGCATATGCTCATGAAGCTTATGCTTGGATCCCGCATACCAGGTAGTTAGGCAACCCCAGACACAACATAAGGATACCATACCATGACAAAGTTGAATGTTGGAATCGATGTTAGCAAAAACTCCCTTGATGTAGCATACTGGAATCAGAATAAAGCCGTTTTCCAGGGCAAGTTCTCCAATGACGCAAAGGCATTCCAAATCATCGTACGGGAAATAAAAAGCAAGTGCAAAGAAACCAACGCCACCAGTGTCCGCATTGTGATGGAACCCACAGGTGGATACGAACAACACTTCGCCCACTTTGCACACAATCAGCAACAATGGGAAGTGTGTCTTCCCAACCCATACTATGTGAAATTGTGGGCAAAAGCTATGGGAATCAGGGCAAAAACTGACAGGCGTGATGCCAGAACTTTGGCTCACTACGGCGCCATGCAAGACCCACATCTCTGGAAACCACTGTCGCCAGAAGTGGAACAAATGGAGCATCTGTTGAGCAACCTTGAGGCTTTCAAGAGCATACTCAGACAGGAAAAGAACCGATGGCATTCTGCTCAGAACCGTGTCAATCCCCAGAAGGAAGCCGTTAAGCTTCACAAGCAGACCATTGCTTTTCTGGAAAAGCAGATACTTCAGGCGCAGAAAGCAATCAAGGAGCACCTGAACGCTCATCCGCATCTGAAGGAGCAGAAAAAACTCCTGTTGACTGTCCCTGGCGTGGGCGAAAAGAACGTGCTTCACTTCCTGGTGATGATGCACCGTTGGAGAACACTGACTGATGGTGAGGGAGAGGCAAGCGCTCTTACAGCTTATCTGGGATTGGACCCAAAGCCCCATGAGAGTGGCACTAGTATTCGCAAGAGAGCGGGTATCTCTCGTCAAGGCAACCGTCCACTCAGAAGCCGTTTTTATATGAGCGCCCTGGGTGGTATTAAAGGGAAAAACACACCGTTGAGCATCTTTTACAAACGACTGGTGGGACGCAACAAACCAAAGAAAGTCGCTCTGGTAGCTGCAGCGCGGAAAATACTGATATGGTGCTGGACTGTGTTTAGAACCAATACACCTTTTGATGTTACGCGTTTTAACCTTGCTCAATGATTTTTCCCTTGACTTTCATGAGAGAATCTACAGATGTTTATGAAGTGCGGAGGTTTTCATCTCCAAAAGACATACGTTTGGATGCCGGTGAGCCAGCGCAGGATGATCCAGCTTCCGCCGACGAGATAGTCTCCAAGTAGAAGTCCCATAAAAAAAGGCAGGGCGGAGCGATAGCCCTTGATGCCGTTGTGCTTTATAATAACCCATTTGCCCAACCAGCTCAGGAAAATGGAAAACCACAGCCAACTGAGCGTCCAGGTGCTTCCCGTAAGCGCGTAAGCCGCTGGATGGAGCGACAGCCAGAGAAATCGCTGGCGAAGTAACTGCAATATCAGCGTGACCATCGCGCCGACGCCCATGAAACTAAGTTCCAGAGTTCGAGGCGATGAGGCGTAGAAGAGCCACGTCTGCAAATGCTGAAATCCCCCCCAGGGCGGATTGGCGTCCGCGCCGTTGCGGTAGGACATCTGGATGAACGCCCAGAATGCGGTTGCACTTGCGACAAATGCGGCAATCAACATGGCAAAAGCAAGACGCATCGGCGGCGTCTTTACCTGCTCCCCCAGTCGGAAACCTTCTAATATATGCGGCATGGGATGGGCGCGGTAGCCTCGGTTAAATCCCCAGAGCATGGCAAAAGACGTGAGCGTCGAAACCCCCAGCCGCCGCGTGCCAAGAGCGTCCACCAGAATTTTGTGCGGCGTTGCCTGGTACATCTCATGCGTCGGCGGTCCCAACTGCGCGCGAACGCGCGTGATGCTTACGCCCATGATGTAGTAGATTCCAAAATAAAGCGGGATTACCCACCAACTCATCCCCATCCGATGAGCGAGCAGGAAAAGCCATGCCAGACCTGAAGCTCCCATGATCAGCGCGAAGCGATACTCCCAACCCGAATCTGCGCGGCGGGTGAATGCCGAGCGAAAAACGCTCACTAAATGCCGCCGACTGCCCCACAGCACCAGAAACGCAAGCATGAGATACGCGCCGGTGGTCTGCGGTCCATCGTAAGGAAAACCCGGAAGGCTCCGCAGTCCCATAGCACTGCCCAGTACTTTTAGCATCTTCCAAAACAGGTAGAAAAACCACATGGAAAACGAGAGGTCAAGCGGCATCAGAAACGCCATTCCAATGGCAAAGGGAAGCATATACATGGGCGTCCAGCCGATGGCGTTCCACGGACGTTGCGTGAAATACTGCCCGATCTCAAATTGGCGCGTGGGGATCTGCGGGAGGAAGGGCTTCAACACGTGAATCCCGTTCCAGAGCGCAATGCCGCCAGAGACGGCAAACCCTATCCACATCACTTTTGAGCGGAAGAATGCGCCCTTTGGCTCGGTCAGCTTGTAGGGCAACTGCACAATCGGGAAGGCGAGTTTTTCCTTCGCCGTCCACGCCACGCGCAGCATCATGTTGATGCCCAGCATAACAGCCACCAGAGCGGCGAAAAAGGTTGTCCACCACAAAATAGGAGTGAGCCACAGCTTGTAATGACCGCTCCAGTAAACGCTTGATTCGCCTCTGTAGTAGATGGCTAGATCGCCAGTATCCTGAATCACCAGCCAGCGCGGGAGATAACGCCAGAACAGGCTTTGCCACTCGTTCTCCGGCGTCGCGTACCAATAGCCGTGAGTGAGCGCGGGCACGACTGTCTGCAACATGTCATGTCCCGACATGGCGGAACCCACCGCCAACATGGAGTATATAGTCAACAACTCCCGCCGCGTTAAAGCCCAACGCTCCCCGAATTTATGCAATCCCAGATTGATGAGCGCCAGCACAAACAGGCACATCACCACATTGAAAAACAACGAGATGGTCGTCGGCAACGCACTCAGATATATGTGATTGTAAATGAGAAAATAGACGTTGGGAATGATGAGGAGGATCCCAAGCCAGATGGAACGAAAGGTTACAGTTGGCGCGCGCGGGGATTCCTGCACTTTGGAATCGTATGGCATGGCGTCAGAACCCGTTTATAGCAAATTGGCTGGGAAGAATTTCGTGATTCGTTCATCGAGGCTGTTAGCGAATTCTTTTACGGCGTCTTCCTTGAGATTCCTCAACGCGGCGACTTCCTGCGCGTTCAGTTCGAATCCAATACTGCGACATGCTACAACCACGTCCCGAAAGAAGCTCGTTCGGAAATCCTCGTCCGTCACCGCTCTGGCGATGATGGTTCGTATTTTCTGCGCCGATTTCTTTCTCTGCGCCTGAAATCTCTCCTGCACAGCATGAGACAATCTGGCGGCGAACTCTTCCGATGGCTGTTCTGGCTTGAGCACAGACGATATGGCTTGAACAGTGTCGAAGAGCGGCAAAGCGTCGCCGATCTCCTCTGGCAGAGAACCGAGTTCCGCGCTTGTTCCTCCGGTTAGGCTTTCTGTAAATTCCACCAGCAGTTCTTCTAATTTTTCTTCAGAATCTCTCTTTTTCATATTTCCACTCCTCCATACATAGTTTACCTCTATTTCGCTAATCCGTCAATGAATTTTTTTTGGATCACTCCAAAAGACATTGCCCTTGACCTCTCGACCGAGCCTGCTATAATATGATTGGCTGAAGGCTATAAACTTATAGGAGATGCTATTATGCCAACCAATGAGGAAAAACAAAGAATCTGGCAGGCGTATCGCGATGGCAAACCAGTGCGAGTGCCGATGAGACTGGGAGCCAATCCAAGAATCCTCTTTTTCGATAAGGACCTAAATCCCGCTGGCGTCTCCTTTGAGGACTATTTTTCTAATACCTCAGCCCTTATTGAAATTCAGCTTCGATTCATGGAATATCGAACGCAGTTCCTGAATCAGTATTGCGACAGTCCTGTGGGCAGACCTGCGGAATGGACATTTCAGGTGGATAACCAGAATTCGTATGATTCCCTGTATTTCGGCGCGCCCATCGAATTTCGCGATAGTCAGGTCGCTGACACAACCCCAATCCTCTGCGGCTCTGACAAAAACAGGATATTCGAGATGGATATTGAACATCCGCTGGATAACCCCTTTATCAAACACTGTCTCCAGCGTTACGAGGACATCAAGAGAACTGCGGAATCTTTGTCATATCATGGCATGACATTTAACGTACAGCCGCCGCTGATGGGCTTCGACGGGCATCTGACCATTGCAACGTGCCTTCGCGGGGAAGAATTATATACCGATATTTACATTGACCCTGACTACGTTCGTCGTTTGCTGGATTTCATTCATCGCGCTGCGATCATCCGCAACCGCGCCCTGGCGAAGCTCTTCGGTCGTGAGGTTTTCGGCGGAAAATGCGGCTGGTTCGCCGACGATTCGATTCAGCTTATCTCCCCCGAAACGTACAAGGAACTGATACTGCCTTTTCATCGGGCGTGGTACAGCCTGTGGTCTGTAGAGGGACCGCACAGCATACATCTCTGCGGCGACGCGACGCAACATTTTGCTACTATCCACGAAGAACTAAACGTCAACAGCTTCGACACAGGCTACCCAGTAGATCATGGCCAGCTTCGAAAAACGCTCGGTAATGATGTGCAAATACTCGGCGGCACTGAAGCATTTCTTTTATCAGAAGGCACGGCTGAACAAGTATATGATCGCACCCGCGAGATTCTTAATTCCGGCGTTATGGAAGGCGGACGGTTTATTTTGCGAGAAGCGAATAACCTCCCGCCAAACTGTCCTGAAGAGAATCTGGCGGCGATGTATAACTGCTGTTTGGAACATGGAAATTATTAGGCGGAGGTCGAACAGGTGATTATTGTTCTGGACTGCATCAGGAAAGCTCAAAATGTCGGCGCTGTGATGCGCTTGGTTATGGCGACGAACGCTGAGATTTATCTCACAGGAGACGCATTGAAACACACTCACCGCAAGGTAAAAACCCAGATGCAGAAATGGGCGCGGCTTCCCATTTTCGATGACGTGGAAAACCTGATAGATGTGAAATATGCGGATACTCTGGAAGAACTGATAACCGACTTTAAGGCGAAGGGGTATCGCATCATAGGAACAAGTCCACATGCAGAAGCGATTTACACGGATATTGACTACACCGCTGACGATTTTGTCATAGTATTTGGAGCTGAGGTAACGGGTCTTAGCCGCGCAAAACTGGCGATGATGGACACTACGATAACAATTCCCATGCTGGGAAACGTGGATTCGCTTAATCTGGCTACTTCGGTGGCGGTGATAATATACGAGGCATTGAGACAGCGGGGATTTAAGCAATAGAAAAGGGGAAATGCAATGGAGTATCGCAAATTTGGAAAGATCGGCGTTGACGTAGGCGCTATCGGACTGGGAACGGAATATCTGAACGCTGTGCCGCGCAAGACGACGGTTTCTGTTATTCATGAAGCGATTGACAGCGGGGTCAACTATATGGACTTATTCTTCGCCCATCCGGAAATTCGCGACGACATTGGCTTTGCTCTGGAAGGGCGCAGGGACAAAATGATGATTGCGGGGCATCTGGGTTCGGCGGCAAAGGAGGACGGTCAGTATTACAAGACCAGAGACCCGAAACTGTCTGAAAAATATTTTCTTGATCTACTTTCACGATTACACACAGATTACATAGATATTCTCATGCTGCATTTTGTGGATCTGGAAGCGGAATATGAGACGGGATTCAATGGCAGGGCGCTGGAACTAGCGCACCGTTATCAAAAAGAGGGAAAAGTGCGCTTCATAGGAATGAGCGGACATAACCCCCAGATCGCCATGAAAGCCGTGAAGAGCGGTTATATTGACGTTCTCATGTACCCGATCAACCTGCTCGGAGACGCCATGCCTGAGAAAACGGAATTTTTGAATACGTGCGCCAGCGAGGGAGTGGCTCTGGTGGCGATGAAGCCCTTTGCTGGCGGAAAACTTCTTCAAAAGGATGCGCTGATCTCTATGGGGCACGTTCATTCTGGCTGGAAAAGCCTCCAGAAAACGGCGTCCACTTCCATAACCCCTGTTCAGTGTCTCAGCTACACCCTTTCACAGATAGGTGTTAGCACAACCGTGCCCGGCGTCAAAGACCTCGATGAACTGAGGGCGGCGATTCATTATCTGGATGCGACTGACGAGGAAAAGGATTTCTCTTTTGCAGTCGGGATGCAGGAACATCTGGAAGGCGGATGCGTATATTGCAATCACTGTCTCCCCTGTCCTGTCAGCATTGACATCGGCAAAACCATTCGCCTGCTGGAAACGGCGCAGTATACCCTCTCCGATGATCTGCAAGCCGAGTATGACGGCTTTTCGGTAAAGGCGTCCGAGTGCCTGCAATGCGGCGATTGTGTGGAGCGTTGCCCGTTCGGAGTGGATGTAATCGCGAAGATGGAGCAGGCTGTGAAATTATTTGGAAATTAGCCATTGAGCTACGTTAATAATCGAAGGAGTACAAATATGAAGATTGGGAATTTCACTATTAGCTACATTTCACATGTCTCTTTCCTGTTTCGTTCGCCGCAGGGAACCATAATACTGACAGATCCACTTTTCGCGGACGGCTTTACATGGAACGGGCATTTTGAGGCTTATCTCAGCCCGCCGGACATATCCATCGAGGAAATAACGCAGTGTGACGCCATCTTTATAACGCATATACACGGCGATCACTGCGACCACGAAGCCATCAAAAATATCAATGAGAGAACGCAGGCGCGGATTTTTGCCGCCGATGAGATATTGGAATCTTTGCAGAAGTTCGGTATTCCGAGTAAATCTCTCGTTCGTATTGACGACGGCGTTGAGGTGAAAATAGGCGACGTTGATCTACTCCCCCTATGCGGATACGATAACTCATTCGACGCAAAAGGGCGTCCTAACAAATTTTCGGCGATAATCAAAACCGACGAAACCAGACTGTTCTACAGCGGCGACTGCCATGCAGTACCGCCCGGTCTGAAAGGCGAAGCGGTGGATGCTATCTTTCTCTGGCCCCACCCGAATGATAAGAACTTGCTGGCGTTTTCTAACAACGTAGAGTTCTCAAGATTCGTCCTCATGCACGGCGACCGCTTTGAACCGGGAAAGTTTTTCTGCAACATGGATTATTCTGAGCAAAAGAACCGGCTGGAAAAACTGCTGTCAGATGTTGAGATCATGATTCCGGAGCGGGTGGAAAAGCTATTTGATCCGCAAACCAAAGAATAAACCTCAAGTGATTATAAATAAATGCCTTGCATTTTCCATAACGAGGCGGGACAGGAATGTCTTGCCTATCGGCTGTGTTTATGATAGCTGATAGGCTGTGTTTACGATAGTCGGGACATTCCTGTCCCGATTCTGAGGCAATCTAAAATCTAAAATGGAAAATGGAAAATACTTATGCGCTGGTTGAAAAAAATCATAAAGATCGTCTTGCTGGCGGCGATTGTCCTCTTTCTCATAGCCATTGGCATACCTATGGGAATTATGCTCGCTTATTGGAATGATCTTCCGTCGCTGGAGCCTCTGGAATATGAAACTCAATCATGGCATTATCCTACGAAAGTATATTCGGATATTGCCCGGTTGACCCAGGAGATGTCGGCGGAGAAACTTCTGGAGCGGCTGGAACGACTGCGCTATGAGCAAATTGACAGTACGCCCGTTGGTGAAGGGCAGTTTTACCTGAAAAAAACCGCGAGTAGTTCAAGCAACGAGATGAAACTGTATCTGCGCGGGTTCAACTACCCGCGCCTTGCCTTGCGCCCGCGCCTGATCACCATAGAGATCAAAGGGCGAAAGATCGCTGAGATCAAAGACGCGGACGGGACAGCTTTGCGCGAATTCACTCTGGAACCTGAGGCAATCGCCGAGTTCTACGGCAGCGAGGGCACTGACAGGGAACTCATCAGCCTGGACGAAGCGCCGCAGGATCTGCTCAACGCGTTCATGGCTATTGAGGACAAGAGATTCTATGAACATTCTGGCTTTGATCTTTATCGCATCGCGGGAGCGTTCTACTGGAACCTGAAACACCCCAGGCGTTCGCCGCAAGGCGCCAGTACGCTTACCCAACAGCTTGCCAGAGACCTGTTCCTGACGAGGCAACAGCGTTGGACAAGAAAGATCAAAGAGGCATTGCTCGCTGTAAGGATAGAAAGAAAATACACCAAAGATGAAATACTGGAAAGATACCTCAACAGGATTAATCTGGGGCGATATGGCTCAAGGGAAATCTACGGAATAAAGGAAGCCGCCAGATGTTATTTTGGCAAGGAAGTGCCCGATCTGAACTTACAGGAATGTGCAATTCTTGCCGCTATTCCCAAAGACCAGATGTGGTATTCTCCTATCAGAAATCCAGACAGGGCGCATGGCAGACGCCAGATAGTCCTGAAGCAAATGTTGAGATATGGGTTCATAGACAAGGAGCAGTATGATGAAGCTGCCGAGTCTGAACTGGAAACGGTATCCATTAGAGAACAGGCGGCGAACAAGCGGATGGGATATTTTCTGGAATACATCCGTTTGCAGGTGGAGAGAACGCAAACGCACAACCCAGACGCCATCCATTGGCAGGGATTGGAAGTTTACACCACAATAGATGCATCAATGCAGTTCGCCGCCAATAGCGCGGTACAGGGGAAGCTGGATAAGCTTGACAAGGACATACTGAGATTCCCGGTGTACGAGGACAATAAAGCCAGATGGATCGCCGGCGAACGCGGCGATAAAGTGCGAAATCCGGCTGAATACGTGCAGGCGGGCCTGGTAGCTATTGAGCCGTCCACTGGTTACATAAGGGCTATGGTGGGCGGGCGGGATTGGTACGCCGCTCCGTTTAACCGCGCCTATAGCGCCATGCGTCAGCCGGGTTCAGTTTTCAAGCCGTTTATCTTTGGCGCCGCCTTTGCCAACAATCTGGCGACTCCCGCGACTATTGTTGTTGATGAGCCGTGGGAGATCGAAGACCCAAGCCTGCCCAGTGGATTCTGGCGACCTGAAAACTTCTATGAAAAATTCTACGGTCAGATCACCGTGCGAAGGATGCTGGTGAAATCCATCAATGTTGCCACCGCCAGGCTTCTATACGAGGTTATAGGACCTGAGAAGGCGGCTGCCTTCGGCAGGGCTATGGGGATCAAGAGTCCGCTCGCGCCGTATCCGTCATTGGCTTTGGGCGCGTCGGAGGTCAACCTACTGGAGATAACTTCGGCGTATGGCGTTCTTGCTAATCAGGGGATGCGCGCCGAGCCGATCTGCATCAAATACGTGCTGGATAGGGAACGGAGTATTCTGGAGGAAAACGTGCCGTCAACGCGAAGAGCGCTTGACAAAAATGTGGCGTATCTGATCACTTATCTCATGGAGGACGTCGTCGAGGAAGGCACAGGGCGGAATCTGCGGAGATTGTACGGTTTCAACAGAGCCGCCGCAGGAAAAACAGGCACTACCAATAACGAAACGGATGCGTGGTTCATAGGTTTTGTGCCGGGAGTTGTAACTGGCGTCTGGGTGGGATTCGATAACCCCGCCAAAAGCGTCAGAGTCAGCGGAGCGATAGCGGCTTTGCCCATCTGGGCGGATTTTATGAAAGCCGTAGTTGACGGTCCCGAAAGGGATTTCCAGGCGCCTGACGGCATCGTGTTCGTAAACGTGGATGCAGACACAGGACTCCCAGCTACCAGAGGCACCACAAACGTTATTCGTGAGGCATTCCTCAAAGGCACTGAACCTGAGTTCTAGTGCACGACATCCCTGCGGGGTTCTATGTCCGCCCTGCGTTCAGGCGTCCGACGAGAGTTTGTCCAGCACGCCCTGCAAATTCCGCCGTGCGGTCTGTGTACTGGGATGATCAGGTCCCAGGAGCCGCTCGAATATATCCAGCGCATAGGTGCAATGCTCCCGCGCTCCTTCAAGATCGCCAAGATCACGAAGCACAAACCCCAGGTTGTTGACTCGGATAGCCACGCTGGGATGGTCTTTGCCATAAACCTTTTCGCCTATCTCAATCGCACGGGTGAAATGCTCCCGCGCCCCTTCAAGATCGCCAAGAGCACGAAGCACCCCTCCCAGGTTGTTGACAGCTATAGCCACATCGGGGTGGTCTTTACCATAAGCTCTCTCGTCTATCTCAAGCGCACGGGTGTAATTCTCCCGCGCACCTTCAAGATCGCCAAGAGCACGAAGCACACTCCCCAGGTTGTTGACATATATAGCCACCTGTGGATGGTCTTTGCCATGAACCTTTTCGCCTATCTCAATTGCACGGGTGAAATGCTCCCGCGCCCCTTCAAGATCGCCAAGAGCACGAAGCACATCCCCCAGGTTGTTGACAGCGGAAGCTACGTCTGGATGGTCTTCGCCATGAACCTTTTCGAGTATCTCAATCGCACGGGTGAAGTTCTCCTCTGCCCCTGTGAAATCGGCAACCATTTGTAGATGATAGCCAAGCTCGTTATACAGACTGCCTGCCAAGTCTGATTCGCTACGCTCCCGCTTCTGGATGGCGTATCTCAGGTGCTCCACGTTCTCCCGCAGGCGCGCCGGCAGTCCTGATTTGTTGATCTCGTTGGCGAAATCGAATACAGCCCAAGCAGTGTCCTCCGCCGCGTCGTCGGGCTTCTGCCCTCTGGCGGGGTGGTGGTATGCGAACTCCCGCAGAAGCCGGTGGACTGTGACATCACCACCATCATCATCACTGCTCTGCACCAATCCCAACTCGCAGAGCCGGTTCAAGGCGTCAGCCACCTTTGTTTTATCCCTTTCCCTGTCCTTACGAATCTTTAGCAAACGAGCCAAAAATCTCAGAGCGCGGACTAGCTTCCGCCTGTCATTTTCCAGCGACCGGATCAGCAGTTCCCGTGGGATGGATGTTGGGGCGAAGTGGGACGTCAGGTGAAACAGCCGGGCGGCAAGGGCGTCGGTCTCATCCTTCTGATCCAGCCTCTCATGGCTGGTCTCGAAGGTGGCGGCGACGTTCTGGAGGTGCTCCGTCGGCGATGGGTCGCGTATGTTGTCCACCAGAGCCGGATTTTGTAGAACCGGCTGAGAGCGCAGGTCATCCAGATATTCCCGCAGGCTTACGTCGTGCCTGTACCTGCTCAGATACGACCCGGCAAGATGGATCGCCAGCGGCAGATCACCCAGCAGATCGCATATTTCATCTGCGGCTTTCCGCTCATCCGGCTTTTTGAGAGCATCGCCACAGCCCCGGCAGAGCAGTTCCAGGCTTTTTTCTCTGGGGAGTATGCCCACCGGAATGGCTTCAATGCCCAGGTCTTTCCATAAATGGTTGGCGCTGTCTATCCTCGTGGTGATGAGCACCCGTGTTCCGCCGGAGTTAGGTCGCCATTTCTCCGCCACTGCCACCTCATCCACGTTATCAAACACCACCAGCCGCCGCTTTTCGCCAGCCCATTCCATCAGCACCATCTCCACAAGCTTCTCCTGAGGGATTTTATCGAATTCGGGCAGGTTCATTCCCTTTGGTCCGGCGCATTTGGCGATCTCGTTGGGGATATTCTCCGGATCGAACATATCCAGCCAGAACACGCCGCCGTCGAACTCCTTTCCATACTGATAGACGAACTCCACAGCCAACTGGGTCTTGCCGATACCGCCCAGCCCGGTAGCCGCCGCCGTCTGCCCCAGCGACACGTCACCCGACGTAAGCTTTTCATGCAGCATCTTCAATTCTTTCGCACGACCGACGAAGTTGGGATTGCGCGGAAACGGCATTATCCAGCCCGGTGGGAGAGGTTCTGGCTTTGTGATGATGATTGGCTGTTCTTCAGGAACGTCCTGGCTGAATCTTATTATAAGATTTATAATGAGCATACCCGATGTTATGGTAAACAGGATTATGAAAACCTTCTCTGGAGTGCTAAAATCACTAAAGAGGTATGTTACCAGACTGATCGCTATGGCAATTAGCGATATAACCCGCTCTAAATTCTTGATTTTACGTCGTGCCATTTCCATCTCCACGAGGTAGTCTGATTTGATGATTCCCTGTCTATAATAGCACACAGATGATCACGGATGCAACGGATTTTTATGGAGATGAAAATCTCCTCGGAAAATCCCCCCTAACCCCCCTTTCCAAAGGGGGGAACTGAGTTATCCGCTGAGTTAGAAAACAGCAATTATTCAGCAATCCAGGGTCGAGTGGTTTGATTTCCCCCCTTTGGAAAGGGGGGTTAGGGGGGATTTTGTACCACCACATACCGACGCTGATTTACCAATCAGATCATTTCGTCGTGGATAGTTGACCGAGCGTATATTTGAGCAAGTTATGGAGATAATGCGTGGCGATGGAGTCCTCGCCGTACCGTTCTGTCGCCAGAGCTTGTGAAAAAAACGCCCGTCCCTTGCCGACCTTCACCTCGCCAGCGACCACGCCGAAGATGGGATTTTTTCTGCCATAGCGGTGAAAAGTCGCTCCGCTGATGATCACGCCTTCGGTCATCGGGCGGATGACGCCCTTATAGATGCCCTTCGCGCCAGCGCGCCATGCGCCATCCTTATATTTCCTTTCGCCGTTCCATAACTCCCAGTGCCAGGGCTTGAAGCCCTCCACAACTGGATGCTCGGTCTCGATCAGGTCTGCAAAAAACCGATCCCCGCCGAATAACTGCCCCGTCGAGTACCGCATATCATCCACAAATGGGATGGAACCATCGTAATCCTGCTCAAAGCAGACGATGTGACCGCCCTTCTCCAGCCATGCGCGGATATTCTCGGACGATTCCATCAACGTGTCGTCAATAGAATTGCAGCCGATTATGAGAACTTCGTAAGCGTCGAGTTTCACAAAATTCGCCAGCAACGTATATTTAATCCCAACGTGATCGAGAATGGATTTCGTGGACGCCAATTTGTCATACAGAGCTATCCGTTTGGAGGTCGGAATCTTCGCCTCCTTTTCCGACTTCGCCATGACGAAGAGCGGAAACTCTTGCTCATTCACCGTCGCGCCCTGTCTAACCAGCTTCGCGCGGATGGTGTAATCGCCGGTGGCGAGGTCTTTCGCCAATTGGAAGCGCACAGCTTTTTTCAGCCTTGCATGTTCGAGCACATCCGCAAAAACTATGCTCTCAGAATGGATGCGTTCGCCTTGATCGTCTTCCAAAGACAACTCCACCGTTAGATTTTTCTCATGCGCCTTGTAGAGGTTGTTGATGACAAAAACGTTCGTCTCGAACTGCTCGCCCGCAAACCTGTGCCTGTCGTACATATCCAGCGTCACGAGTTGTGGCGACAAGGAATTTTGCAGACTCCTGAACTCCACCGAATCATGGCACCGCTTGTACATTTCCTGTATTTCGCCTTTGGTGAGGTAGAGCCTTTGGGTGCTCATGCCGAAGTGAGTGGGACTCAGGTCGTGCATCGCAAAGCCCTCCAGAAAATCCATGTCCCGGCGGAAAACGTGAATCTGT
>Ga0255402_1026_pt1 | contig 19774 bp, 10 predicted proteins | sample ANMaggSeSYBR01D4_FD_182125 | JGI IMG/M metagenome (GOLD analysis project Ga0255402, IMG submission 182125) | Sediment cell enrichment communities from methane seep in Santa Monica Basin, California, United Staets - ANME aggregate JGI... | ecosystem: Environmental > Aquatic > Marine > Cold seeps >...
CTCAAGCAAACTTGAAAGGAAGAACCCAAACCTGTCCCCGCTCATAGATGTAGTCTTTCAACTAATTTTGTTCTTCCTTGTAACGTCCAGTTTCACATGGTATTCCGGCATGAAGGTCAAACTGCCGGAAGCCAGTTCCGCTGTGACAGACCGTCCGCAGGAAACCATCACGCTTGAGATAACCAGGTCCGGCGAACCAGCGGAATATGAAAGACTAATAGTCAGATGGTGGGAAGAAGGCATAAACGGCGAGCTTTTCTGGCCACAAAAAGAAGATGAAGAGCCAATGGCAGGATTGACATTGCTCAAGGTTAAGCTGGAAGCGCATAAGAGAGGCTTGGAAGAGGGCAGAAAACCGTCCGTAGTTATCGCCGCTGAAGACAGCGTTCCTTATCAAAGCGTCATTACTGTGATAGATATGTGTGAACAACTCGGACTCTCCGATATAGTCCTGGCGATCCAGAAAAAAATGTCGGGAACAGTTAAGAGCGACTGAAGCGCGAATGTCGTTCGTTTCCGACAATTCCAAAGGTAGTGATGACAGATGTTCCGAGAAAGCAAGTTATCAAAATTTCTCATAGTATCTGGTGTTCTCCATATACTCATAGCGCTGGTCATGTCCAGAATATACGCCGAACAACCTCAGCGGCACAGATCGCTGGAGATCAAATCGGCGGTGAGAATTCAGTACGAGGAGCCTGAGCCTCCGCCTAAACCCAAGCCAGTCATAAAGCCTCCGCCCAAGAAAATCGCACCGAAAAAAAAGAAGCCAGAGCCAGAGGAAAAACCGAAAGTTACGCCGCAGAAAGTAACTCCGCCAAAGGTTACCCGGCAAAGACGTCGCATGAGCGCGTCCGCGCCGAGTTTGGGCACGGGGAATGCGCCCCAGCAGAGCAGGATCGCGCCGGGGATCGCCGGCATCAAAGGCGCCCGCGGTCCTGTGAATGAACTGCCTACAGCGAGTTCTGCCAGCGGCATTGAAAATCCGAATGTAACCACCAAAACCGGCGGCACAGGTCTAGCTCCGGGCAGGACGCACGGCAGTATGAAGATGCCCACAGGCACCAGCGATATTCCAGGATCGGGGGGCAAAGAGATAGCTGGGTTTCGCATGGGGTCATCCGGCACAGGGAGCGGCGTCGGTGAGGCGGACATCTCAGGAAGCGGCGGAAGAGGCGGCAAAAGCGACGAAGGACCAGGAAGTGGGTTGGCAAGCCACGTCAGTCGCATCAATACGGGTGGCGGCAAAGGAACAACAGGTTTGGGCGTTGGTTCAAGTGACGGTATGGCGAAGGTGGGTGTTGAGTCAACCGGTAGTAAGCCGGGCGATGGAAGAGGTGCTCCGGGAACCGGCGGGCACCAAAGCGATAGCTCACGAAGCGCGCCCAGCCTGACAACAGCGGTAAAACCGAACACTGGTAAGGGAAAAGAACTGCCTGCGACGAAGAATATCCCGGAAGAGAAACGTGATGGAGCCACAGGTAAAAAGGAATTCAAAACCGGCGCAAAGACCGATATGACCAAAACCGATCAGAGCATTGGTAAACCAGAAGAGAGTGACTTAGAGGATGTCCTCCAGAGCGAGATCAACAGGAATCTGCATGGACTACGCAAGATGTATGAAGACTGGCAAAACCTCAAAATACCTGATATCCCCAAAGTTTTGCAGATCACTGTAGAACTCGGCGCGGAAAAGGGTAAGCCTAAATTGTTGAAAGTGGATCTCCATAAGTCAGGCATTTCATCCAGAATAAAAGATGATCTCACCAAGAAGATTAAGACATGGGAGTTCAAGAGCCTTTTTGATGGAGAAGATGACCCGAAGAAATGGCCCATCAAACTCAGCGGCAAAATTTCGTGGCAGTAGAGTGGAGTGATAGATGAAAATATATAGAGATGCGTTGTTCTGTGCCATCCTTTTGCTTATCATAACAGCTTCTCAGGCTTTTCCTGTCGCTTTTGAGAAGAGGAAACCGCGTGACGAGAAAGTCATACTGGTGCCCAGAGGGGCGCGTCCTATACTGAAAGAGGAATATCCCAGAAGACAGCTTGTGGTGGACAGGATAAAGGCAAGGCGCAAGCCCGCCTTGATCATACCATTTATCCGCTCATGGAATACGGCGGCTTTAACGGCTTTGCGAGGCATCGGGATGGAAGAAACGCCTGAGATAGAGCCAGACGACTTCGAGTTGGGGTTCGCTCTGCACAGCCAGCGTATGCGTATGGGGGCATTGCGGAATAGAGAGTATTTTCGGAGCCAAACGGCGGGTTTTCCTGAAGGATGGTATCGTCCGCTGGACACGATGGATCGTGCCAATCGTTCGAAGGGATACATGGCTACTAGTTTTGCGCATCTTGCCGCCAAGCGGATTCGCAGGAAGCATATAGGCTATCGTGACTTCACAGATCGCGTCAGCGGGATTCTGAACGCTATTATGGCGCAGAACAAGCAGTTGACTTTGACAGCCTGTCGCGATATGCAAAGTTTCAGAGCCGAAGGCGGCAGTTCCCAACCGCGGATAAAGAACATCGCAGGAATTGCCTATATCAAACCAGGCAAAGGCGTCAACAAGCTGGAAGTGGATGGCGGGAGTACGTGGTCAACTCTCACTGATTCCATGCAAAGAGATTTCCAATATATTTCCGGCGTTAGCTCGGTCACATGGGGGCGAACCTTGCACCGAGACTTTGATGTAAACCTGAAAGGCAAAGCGCGAATATCAGCCCTTCGGGAGCAGACAGATTCAGCAGATACGTGGGACATAAAAGAATCTGGCTGGCTGGGGATACTCAACACGCTTTCTCTGGCGGAGTTTCTCAAGCTGAAGCTAAACGCATCTGCGCTCTATGATTCGGAATACGAGTTTTACTTCACGCCGGGCGCGGAACTTGCCGTTCCGTGGAATGTGATTGAAGCAAACGTGGGCGTCCGAAAACAGGCGATACTGCCAGATTTTGATGAGATATATTGGCAGTCGAAATTTGTCAAGGTAAATGACGATCTTCAGCCGGAGGATTTCTGGGAAGCCTATGCCGCGTTTGAAGTGGACATTCCCGCTCGCTTGGCGTTCCTCGTCAAAGCGTCTTACAGCCGTCCGGAGAGCAGAATTACATGGGAGCAGTTGCCCGAATACGTCTGGGAGCCGGTCAATGTTGAGACTTTTGATGCGCTGACAGGCGAGGCGTCCCTCACCGCAAATCTGATCGGAAGCTTCGACACCTTCGCCAGTTGCAGGTATCAACGCTTTGACGATCAGCGTTTTGACCCGGAGATCGTCGCTACCGGCGGATTCTCTTACGGAAATCCGTCGCGCGGCTCTGTAACTCTGGGTGCATCCTTCTGGAATTTCCAGCCGATGGAGAATATGGGATCGCCGGAGAATTTCACATTCGTTTACGGGCGTATCAACAAATCCATCCATGGAGTTTTGAGCATTTTTGTAGATGGCAGATACACGTTTAACGACGAGGCGATTTTATATTATCGCGGTATGCCGCAAGCCGGGCGCATTGTCAGTGTTGGCGCCAATATCGTTTTTGGCGGGCTTGAATAATGCACTATCCGTGTGCTACAGATGTTTGAGAGAATAAAAAACCTTATTGAATTTACATACGAGAATGTCCCTCTGTATCGCAGGCTGTATCCAAAAAAACCTGATCTTGAAGATATGGAAGGTTTCAGGCTATTGCCATATCTCACCCGAAGCGATTTCGTCCTGTGCGAAATTGAGGACATCCTGTCAGACGTAGATGAAGTCACAGACATCCTTCCACCCATAAAAAACCAGGCTCTATTCCCCTTCCCGCGACTGGAAAGCGCCGCCGACAGAGACAGCAGGTATGAGGTATTCTACTTTTTGCTGAAACAGGTTGGCGTCATTGACGGTTCCACCTTCCTGATCATAACCGACGCCGCGCACAGCTATTACTGCGGTGATATCGCAGGCAATCTGCTGTATTTTGGTCATCCCACATGGATGATGGTTTTGCGAGACCACTCTGATGCGGAAATCCGGTCATGGATAGACAAATTTGAGCCTGATTACCTGTTACTGGGGATGGATCGGATACCTGAAAACGTGTTAAACTGGGGAGCGCCATCCATTTTCACCATAAACCAGTATGATCGGGACTTGTCAACGGGGGGCATATTCCACTTCGACATATACGCCATTACCGAGATCGGATGGATCGCCGTCAGGCTTCCCGGCGGATGTTATATGTATCCGATGGACTACTTCCATATAGAAGCCGACCCGCGAGACAGTATTCTCACTCTGACAGCGTTGGAAAGCTGGCTTCAGCCGTTCATAAGGTATCGAACGCCAGACAGAGGAAAGATATTGGGAGATGGAAAATTTCAGCTTACATATATAGGGGAACATTAGACACATTATATCATAAGCTACCTTTCTTTTGTCAATTTGGTAGTCTATGACGTTTTTCCCCTTTTTGGCAAGTTTTTTGTGTGCTTGTCTAGCTCAAACCCTTATCATTCCTAGAATCCATATGCAACGGTCTCATAATATGGTGGATGGAAGCAAATTATTGCGGAGGTAATGCATTTATGAGATTGATACTTGTGTTGATCGTATTACTATTAGCTATTTTCGCTGTCATTAATACCAGTACTTCAGTAGCTGCTGAAAAGCCGTCGCAGCTAGGAAAGCCAGGAATGCCTGTACTTGTCCCGGGTGGGTTCTCACACCAGTTAAATGATAATATTCTGAGGATGGGAACTCCGGATGAATTACAATATATGGAAGCATCCGAATTGGAGAAAGCACTTCAGGAAGGTAAGCCATTTGTACTGTTCTATACCCGCGTTACAGGGCATGTGAATTTCCGTGGTACAGTTAAAAATGCCACGTTTATTGGGGTTGAATTCTCAGGACGGGTTGATTTCACTGATGCCATTTTCAGTGGCTCTAGTTTTTTTGCAGGCGATCGAACTACCTTTGTCCAGTGCAAATTTTCTGATGTTGCTATATTTGCGGGAGCGAAGTTCCAAGGAATTGCTCTCTTCGATGGCTCTGAATTCCATGATACAGCTGATTTTGGTAAGGTCCAGTTCTTAGCATTTGCTAACTTCATGTTCTGTAAGTTTCTGAAATGGGCCAATTTCAGAGATGCGAAGTTCTCTGGAGAAGCCCGCTTTATGGAGGCCAAATTCTCTGAGCTTGATGGGTGGGCTCAGTTTATGGATGCTGAGTTTCTCAAACACGCTGATTTCAAGCATGTCGTGTTTTATAGGGATGCCTTCTTCTATAACGTTGAGTTCTCGGGGAGAACTCGCTTCACTTGGTGTAAGTTCATGAGAATATCGGACTTCAGAGGATGTCTTTATCCACCGCATGGTATGCTACTTTTCACGGCGAGTTCGACATACTGCGACGATTTGGACAGACGCAGAATTCCGGATTTTCAGGATTTTGAGACAAACTGGATTGAGGAGGAAAATATTGACCTTTCCATTATCGAGAAAGGAAAAGCGTGGCAACTTGTTGATAGACGCAATAGAGAGACGTTTCTCATCCAAAGGGATGGCAGTGAGATAAATGTGTATTCAGTAAGAGGAACCGTTAGATTCGCTAGTGTGATGGGGTTCCACCAAATGCTGATCGAGTGGGACTATGAACCCAGTTATGCCGCCGCTGACAATCCCAGCGAAATGCAACGACGTGGATTACGAGGGCATTTGGGGTACGATGAGCCTTTTTATGTTACGCTTGTTTCTAATTGCCGAGCAATAGGGCGCCATAATCAAGCCCAAGATATATACTATGATTACCGAAAGAAGAGAAGAAAAATGCGCGTTGGCTTTTTCGGTAAATTGAGCGAGTTCCTTTTCTTGGAATTTTCATTCGGCTATGGTGTCAAGCCCTGGAACCTATTACGTAGCTTCTTGGTTCTTTGGATTTCCTTCAGCTTATACTACACTGGCTTCATACGTCGTCCAGAAAATTGGTTCTTAAGCGGTGTTCAACCTTGGAATCCACTTCGTGATAGAGGACGATGTCTAGCATGGGCAATTATCCACAGTTTTAATATACTTACCCCTGGAATTGATCTACAATCAATGCGATATATGAAGGCAAGCCGATATGAGTTGATGAAAGCACAATCTAAACGGGTTATCTGGGTTCAGCGTGCTCAACAGATTCTGGGTTGGTATTTACTTGCACTGTTCCTCATCCTATTTGGCAAGTTATGGATACGGTGAAACTGACAATCCATCTAATAGAACGCCCCCCATAATAATGATACGTTGTGGTCAATTTCAGATTTCGGTCGAAAAATAAGCGAAAGATAAGTAACATGATACTAGACCCGACAATTGAATGTATGGATCAGCGTGAATTATCTCAGCGCGTGATCAAACCGCAACTTGCATCTCTTTTCCTGCGGGTGTATGAGCAATTTTCATACTACCGCTGGAGATTTGATGAGGCGGGGGTTGATCCGGGTTCAGAGCCGATGGACGCGCTGGAACGTCTGCCGTTCATGACGAAGCACGACTACAGTATGCTGGAATCGGACGCTCTGAGACATGCGGACAGGTCGCTTTATCATGTTGAGATGACATCCGGCTCAACCGGCAGACCTAAGCGGCGTTTTCAGAGTTATACTGACGAACTGAACGAACTCAGATTAGCGACGCGCGTTATGGCTGGATTCGGTTTATGCCGTGAGGACGTGATTGTGTTCATGGATGTAGGCGATCCCAGTCTTTATCTCTGGTTTGCCAAAGCCTGTGAGGAACTGGGCGTAAGGGATACTATATATTATGGTATTCAGTCCGACTTCAATAATTCCCTTCGCCGCCTGATAGAGCTTGATCCCACCGTTCTGTTCACCGTTCCAAGTCTGCTGGCGCGCTCTTATGACACGATACTCCAGATGTATGCAGAAGCGGGAGACGCGAATCTTCAGAAGATAATATACTTCGGCGAAAAGCTGGATGACAGATTCCGAAAGCGATTACAGACGGATCTGGACGTGGAGGTCTTTTCGCACTACGGCGGGACGGAAGTAAGCACGCTGGGCGGCGAGTGTTCTGCTCATGACGGAATACACATTTACACCGACGCTAATTTCCCATCGCTGATAGAGCCGAAGGCGATAGACGAGACAACTCTGGAAGGCGAGGTCGCGTGGACGACCATGCAGGTGGATGTTCAGCCGGTCATCAAGTATCGGTTGGGCGACGTAATCAGGATAACGCACGGCAAATGTAAGTGCGGACGGACTTCGCCGCGTGTTCAGGTCGTCGGCAGAACGGACGAGGGATTCAGTCTATACGGCGAGAAATTTTACTATGATACGTTTCTGAACACCATTTACGCGGACATTCATGAGGCTGGATTTCTTCAGATCGTTCTGTCCAGCGAGAAAGAACGCGAGCGGATGACGGTTATTCTGCCAGAAAAGCTGAAAAGCAAAGAAATGGACATAACCGAAGCCCTATATTATATGAACGAGTTGGAGTTTTATCTGGAAGAGAATTTCATCGAATTGGAACTGAAGTTCGTTCCCAACAGCTATTTCACCAGCAGAAAAATCCCCGCTATTGTTGATAAGCGGGAATACTGATTTGTTTAATGGCTTAGTGAGTATTTTTCAAAAAAGACCATAAGGTTTGTAGTAAGGCGATTCATCGCCGTCTGTGGCGGACGACATGGGACGTGCAATGATGAAGTTAAATTTCAACGTAGCCCAAGATTCTATCTTGGTTCCTGGCACTGGTTCCCCAAATTGCCAACTTAGAAAGTTGGTGCTCAATTGGCTCATAATCTAATGTGACAAAGTTAAGTTAAAGGCTGACGTGAAAGAGATTTTCTTCAGGGATTATCTGTTTTTTGCGATCCTCTGAGTCCCAGAAGAGCTTCATAGCGGCTTTCTTGCTGTTTTCGTAGTATTCGATTTTCACGTCATGCAGTCCTTCCGCCAGATACACCTTTGTCGTATGAGCCGCGTAGCTGTACTCTGTCCAGTAGGAGATGATCTGCTTCATATCCGGCAGCTTCCCAATCCAGATTTTCGCGCCGTCGTCAGCCTTAACCGACAGGGTATATTCACCCGCCTTTGGTATTTTGATTTTCCCTATCCACCTGACGGAAAATTTGTCCTTTGGCAGGTCTTTGTGGGGCTTATCTCGCCATTCAAAATTGATCCCTTTATCCACCCGCGCCAGTATCTCCTTGTCGAAATTCTTGCCCTTGTAGTATATGCCCGTCAGCCCGTTTTTCAGCTTGCTAGTGAGCCAGCTTCGCCACTTCGCCAGTGCTGTGCTTCGAGTTATTTCATCGGCGTTGGGGCTGTAGCCAAATGTCGTACCCGCCAGCCCTTCGAGTTCCTCTATGGCAGTTCTACGGATGTCAATGTCAGCGGAGCTTAAAGCCAGCACCAGCGCGTCAGCTTTGACACTTTCAAACAGCCGCCTGTTTTTTTTCAGGGCTTCCTCCGCCATCTGGCTTACATCCTGATACGCGCTTCTGGCGGCTTTCAGCAGTCCCAGATAATTACTATCGCTCGCCAGCCTTTTTAAAGCGAGTTTCCGAATGGATGGGGCATCGCTCCCCAGAGTTCTCATGACGTATTCCGTGTCCTCAAACTTCCTCAATATCGCCGCCTTCCTGCGGTTTTCGACAGCCTTCTGGGAGTTGTATTCGGCTTTTTTTCTGTAGTTCTCGGTATTATTTCTGTACTGAGACGCCAGATCAATTTTTCCCTCTTTTTCCAGCGTTTCAGCTTCATGAAGCACCCACGTCACCGTTATTTTTTCGTAGAGCCGCGCTGATCGCTCTCGCCCTTCGGCGGCTTTCTCGAAGTCCTCAGCGACTTCGCCGTTTTTTTCCAGCGCGCCAACGTCAACCCCCATCTGCCCGTTGTGCATGATGGGATATATCTCGCATCCCGCCAGCATCCTGACGCGGTTTCGCTCCCGGTATTCGTCAATCTGCTCTTGTGTGAGATTCCCTTTTACGCGATCTTCTTCGGCTTTTTTCAGGCAGAGCCTCATGGATTTCTGGAAGCCGCTGATAGTGTTTCGGCAGAACTTAGCCTTGCCTTCCTCGCCAAGTTTCTGGAAAAATTTCATATCGTCCTCAAACTGAGGTATGGATACAAATTTGTAAAAATCCGCCGTAAACTCGCGAGCCGCCGCCGCTTTCAGGTATTCGCCAGCGCGCTCGGCGCGTTCGGCGTGCTTGAGGGCAATTATGGGCGCGCCGTAAACCCCCCAACTACTGGAAACGACGACAATCGAAAACAGCGCAGAAACCAGAATAACTGCGAGCATGGATTCCCAATCTATCTCTGGCGCTTTGTGTCTATTGCTCATCTTCCATCGCCCCTTCCTTTTCTGTCTCTCCATGTTCTTCGCCTGTCTCTTTATGTTCTTCGTCTGTTTCTTTATGTTCTTTTACTTCGTGTTCTTCTTCCCATTCCGACTGCTCCATCGCTCTTTCCCGTTCCATCGCTTGTTCCTGCTTTGAGATAATGTCTGCATGTATGCCTATCACGGCTCCCCTGAGAATTTTGGTCGCCCAGTTATCGTCGGATGTGGAGATGAGCCTTATCCCCGCTCCATCGGGTCCCAGCGCGAAACTAGCGGCGACAGAACCGAGAGAAGTGAGCTTATCGCGGACGGGTTCTGGCGGCTTAAATTCCTCGATAAAGCTCTGTTTCATCGCAAAATCAGCTATGCCGGCTATATCCAGATTTACCAGAATCCGCGACTCGGAGAGTTTTTTCCTGGTCTCGGGACGGACTGGCGCGTCAAGCAGATCAATGGCGTCCCGTACCCACTCAGCCGAACTGCTTATTATCATCAGGTTATCCCTGAACGCATACGCAGGCATGAGCGCAACGCCGGGAAGCAGCATATTCATGGGCATGACCTTCGTATGTATCTTTATTCCCTTATAGAATTCCTCTTTCAATGACAGCGTTTCCACGCCCACCAGTTGGCAAAGCTTCGTGAACGTCTCTTCCAGTGTACTCCGATCCCGTATGCCTATGAGAACAGCCGACCTGACTTTAGCCGCTTGCATAGCCATTTGCACTTTGTTCAGCGTTATGTCCACAGGCTCTTTGGGCAGTATGGTTATCACCGCAACTTCGCCTGTCAGGGCAGAGAGCAGATCATCCCTCAGATTCAGCCCGGTGGCATCCTCTAGTAGCTGTATCTTAGTTTCCATTTCCTGCGTATTCGTTCCGAGGAATTCAGTCAGCTTAAGCCCTTTATCCAGCAGTTCGGCAGGCTCACCAATATGAAGCCCCACCATCACGCCATCGTCAAGTGGAACGAGATCCGCCGAGTACATGGGCGAACGAGGCGCGAGTACGAGGTCAGTGATGGGATGCGGCTCCGCCTGTTTCAGATACAGGTATGCCTCGTTGGTATGTCCGAGCAAGTCCAAATTGAGGGCAAAAGCCTTTGCGGATTCAAAGGCGAGGTTCGCCAACGCCTTTGGCGACATATCACTTGCTTCCACAGGACCTACCCCGAATATCTGTTGTTTCACGATAGGCGCGGCGCGTTCAATATCTGCGTAAACGCATAGGTTGCCGGGCATGGACACTTTCTGCTCCATGAACTGGAAATTGTCGGTATCTTTGATGCTTTTCCCGCCGTCTTTGTAGAGATCAACCAGTTTTTCAAACCCGCCGCCGACACCGGCTACCAGAAAGTTGTCCAGAAAGCCGTATTTGACCTGGATAGCCTCATTTCCGATGGAAGTGCAGGGGATATCGCGGTACTCATCTTCTTCGATCATGGCTCCCCCGGCGATCGCAGGGAGTGTCGCCGCTTGCTCGGCGGCGTTTTCGACCGCTTCTTTGTAATCGCCGGTATCCACGATCAGCCCTGCGACAGGCATTTGTTCCGCCATCCCTATCAGGCACACAGCCATTCTGTGTCCGAAAGTGCTCATGAACTCCTCGATTGATATTCCAAACAACATGGGTCCAAAGGAAAGCGCCTGCTTTGCCTGATCCAGTTGTTCAGCTATCTCCGGCATATTCATAATCTCCTGCCATTCAGGCGACTCCATGACCGAATTGGCGACAACATCCAGATCGGAGATGATTATGCAGGCAAGAGACTCGTAGGGAATCATGTCCACGACGGATTCCGGGCTGTTTGCGGCTTCTGCGCCGAAAGCTGAAAGGCAAAGTGCAAGAAGGCAGGAAAACAACATAGAACGCTTTGTCCGCTTCATTTAACTTCCTCCTGATGATGGGTATTCAATTTTGTGCGATCAAAAGATCATGCTAATCAACGTCAACATATATGTCTTGACCAGTAAAGTCAAGTTTGTTATCCTCTTTTTCGTATGGGGTGATCCTTTTTTCCCTGGAGATATCCTTCGCTTCGCTCAGAATGACAAAAAGACAGTTTTTTTACATCAAACTCATGTTAATCAATAGACGTAAATGCAATAACATTGTTTACAGAAAAGATAAGAATCAAACTTCATAAGTCGGGATCATACTTGTGCCAAACATAAAAAAAATGCAGAGACGTAGAAAAAGAAAGGATAGAAAAATGACAAAGGTAAATGGAGGTCTGGGAATGGATGTTCTTTTCGTGATAGGTTTAGCTGTTATGCTGTTGTTTGTTGGTGTACACGCTGCAAATGCAGGAATATCAAGGATATGGGCGGTTGATGATGGCGAAAAGGTAAAAAAGACAGATAATGATCATCCATTGGCGGCGAGTCCAGATAATCCTGTGTGGAACGGCAGTGAAATCAGTCTGTTTGGCGCGAAAAACGAAGTCATCGCCTTCCAGTTGATTATTGAGGCGGACGACTCAGGAGCGAATGGCATAGACGTAAGTCTGGACAGCCTGACCAATGGCTCTCATGTAATCAAGAACACCGGCTCCGAAGACCCATTCGATTACGTGGGAAAGCGGATTGAGTTGTTCACAGAACATTACACAAAGATTACTAATAAATCCGGCAATTATTTAGCCTGGATTCCTGATTGTTTAATACCCTTTGCCGCTCCAGGCGGACTAGGCGGCGCGCCTTTCGATGTAGCCGCAGGCAATAATCAGGCGGTTTGGGTTGATGTATATATCCCGCGAGATGCACAATCGGGGACTTACACAGGCAAGGTGGAAGTGAGCGTCAATTCGGCAATAACCCACACTATGCCAGTATCTCTACAGGTGTATGATTTCGCGCTCCCGGATGAGTGTCACCTCAAGAATATGTTTGCTATGAGTCCCAGCAATGTTGGGACTAGACACGGGGTTGAGCCTGAGAGTCAGGTATATTACGCTGTGGAGGCCAGGTATCATCAAATGGCTCATCGTCACCGCTTCGATATTGTCAGAAGCGTTAAAAATCTCAGTATTATGGACGATTATCACAAAAGATACCTGATTGGAGAATTATTTACTGCGGCAAATAATTATGAGGGTCCAGGAGAAAATGTGGGAAACAACACTTTTTCAGTCGGTCTGTATAACAGTCGTCCTGATGAATTTTCTCCAGATACAGAGGTTGGCTGGCGTGCCGGCTCGGATGCCTGGGTAGACTGGTTTAAAGAGAACGCTCCGCACGTTGAAATACATAGGTATCTTAGGGATGAACCCTGGTCTCATGGGGCAGTTTATGATGACATCATAGAAAGATGCGAATGGATTCATAATAATCCAGGTCCCGGACGCGCGCTTATGACTTACATTACCACCCCGGTAATCTATGATTTGCAGGGATTCTGTGATTTTTGGAGTATGAACGGACGAACCTGCTACATTCCAGACATGAAGTATGAGCAATCGCAGGGCAAAAAATGTGGAATCTACAATGGACAACGCCCTTTTTACGGTGAAGATTCGATTAATACGGATGCCATTGACTGGAGGGTGCAACCCTGGATCTGCTGGCGATACGATCTTGACCAGTATTTCTATTGGGAGACTACGAATTGGAGCCACTGGAGGGGACCGAAAGTAGATGTTTTTACTAAGAATCGGGGCAACGGAAATGGGTTTTTGTTCTATCCCGGAGAGGATGTGATTTTCCCGGAATCAAGCAGGGAACTGCCAGTACCTCTCTCTTCAGTAAGAATGAAGAACTGGCGAAGAGGGATGCAGGATTATGAGTATCTGTGGTTAGCTAAGGAGTCAGGTTTGGAATCTGAAGCTGATGCTATCGTCAAAAGCTGTGTTCCGTCCGCGCTCAGTGAAGCAGGTAAAAACATCAGTTGGTCAAGCCGGGGACACGGTTTTGAGCTATATCGCCGACAACTGGCATATCTCATCGTAGGGGAAACTGCCGCTATTACAGGTACAGTAACGGATAAGGGTACCGGCGACCCCATAAAACGAGCAAAAGTAACGGATGGCATAAGCAAGGGCGTTACCAATGCCGCCGGTACATATAGCATGGATGTCATACCAGGAACCCGCACACTCACTGCTTCCGCGCCCGGATACGAGGATGCAACCCAGACCGTAGGGGCACCGGATTTTCAGTTGGCACAAGATACCACGCCGCCTGTGATCTCAGATGCGCAAGCTCAGAAAATAGCCTCGACCAAAGCAATCATCAGTTGGAACACTGATGAGGCGAGTAATGCTCTGGTCAAATATGGCACATCGTCGGGCGTTTACACGCACAGCGCGAGCGATCCTTCTTATGCAGTTTCACACAGCATAAGCATCAGTGGACTATCTCCTGACACAACGTATTATTATATCGTAACCAGCAGAGATCGAGGCGGTAACTCAGTTACCTCAGATGAGCATGAGTTCAAGACTTTGCTGGCTTTGGATCTCGTTGGCTTGTGGCATTTTGACGAAGGAGAGGGGACAATCGCTCATGATGCATCCGGTCAGGGAAATGATGGAACTTTGATCAAAGGAACCGCCTGGGTTGATGGGAAAATCGGGAAAGCTCTGGAGTTCGACGGCGTGGATGATGAGGTTAATTGTGGGAATCCTGCGAGTCTGAATAATATCATGGATGAGATGACGTTTATGGCATGGGTGAATCCATCCAAGGACGACGGCTGTATAGTACGAAAATGGGAATGGTCGAACTACAGCGGCTATCACTTTAATATTTATAAAGGTGTTTATGACAGCACCTTCAACCTGAAAATGGGATACGGGGATAAGACGCTCCTGATTCTTGGCATGGCGATGCGGCTGAACGAGTTTTCCCACGTAGCATTCACCGCCAGCGATAGCGAGGTGATATTATATCTAAACGGTGAGGTCGCAGCCAGGACAGTGCCAAGACAACCACTAGCTCTGCGTAATTCCAGGGAGGTTGTCATCGGCGGTGGCTCTGGATGGTCTGGCAAGTATTTCAAAGGCGTCATTGACGAGGTGAAAATCTACGGCAGGGCGTTGAGCGCGGAAGAGATAATGTCTGATGTGAAGATAGAGATCAGACAATAGCCGTCATCGCGACTATAGACCGAGAAGTATGCGAGGATGCATTATGACAAAAAGCAAGAGTGTTAGGGTAAGGCACAAATCAACCGATTACACGGCTATTATTCAGATGGATGGTCTCAGAAAATCGTTTGTTGTTCTCCATATTACGGACGCACACATCAGTGTCCTCGATAAGAGCGAGGGGAAGTATCACCAGTACAGTGCTCGAATGGACAATGTATGCTTCAAAAAGAGAGAACACTACCGGACAAAGAAGATGACCACGACAGCGGAGCATTTTCTTGAACTAATGGCATCTGTCAGAAGCCGAAATGTCGATTTGGTCGCGCTGACTGGTGATATCGTCAACAATCCCTCAAAATCCAGCGTCAGGTTTGTCAGCCGGGCAATCAAGGATGCCGGAATTCCCAGTCTGTATATAGCCGGCAATCATGACTGGCACTACGAGGGAATGGCGGGGACAGCCAATGAGTTGAGAGAAGCCTGGACGAAGGAAAGTTTACTGCCGCTATATGGAGGCTTGAATCCCCTGTGTTTTGCGGTTCAATTCCGGGGCGTCAATTTTGTTGCTATTGACAATTCGACTTACCAGGTGAATGAAGAGCAATTGGCCTTTTATGAAAATGAGGTTGCCCATAGTCTCCCGACGGTACTGCTGCTTCATATACCCATCTACACGCCGGAGAATGCTACTAATAGCTCGTGCGGCGATCCGAGGTGGGGGTGGGACAGTGACCGGAACTACGAGATCGAACGTCGCGAGAGATGGTCAAAGAGCGGGAACCTTAAATCCACCCTTGCTTTCGTGGACCGAGTCAAGAATACCGAGAACCTGGTCGCCGTTCTGACTGGTCATATCCACCGAGCCAGGGTGGACAAATTATCCGATTCGGCAGTTCAATATGTTACCCACACTGGATTATGTGGAGCGAATAGAGTTATCATCTTTGAGTCTTTATTGTTATGAATACAAGGAGGAAAATGTTATGATAGACTGCGAATTTCCGGGCGGCAATATCGTCGTTGACGCCGTTGAGGGCGATACGGTATCTATACATCAGGATTTGCGCGACACGGCGGGCGATTGGTTTTACTGGTATTTTAGAGTTCGAGGGGCGGCTGGACGCACGCTGAATTTTGTGTTTACTAAGGGAAATGTCATCGGCGTGCGTGGTCCCGCAGTTAGCACGGATAAGGGCGAAACGTGGAAGTGGCTCGGAAAGGCGGCTGTAGAGGGAACGACGTTTCGTTATGCGTTTCCCGCTGATGTTGGGGAAGTTCGTTTCAGCTTCGCCATGCCCTACATGGAAAGGAATTTGCAGGAGTTCGTCAGTCGCCATGAAGGCAATCCAAGCCTGAAAGTTGACGCCCTGTGCAAAACGCGGAAAGGAAGAGATGTGGAGCTTTTGCATCTCGGAAGGCTTGACGGCAAATGCGATCATCGTGTACTATTGACCTGTCGGAACCATGCCTGCGAGATGATGGCGAGTTACGCTCTGGAAGGGATCATGGAGTCAATTTTGTCCGACACTGACGACGGGAAGTGGTTTCGCGAGCGCGTTGAGTTCCTCGTCCTCCCGTTTATGGACAAGGACGGCGTCGAGGACGGAGATCAGGGAAAAAATCGCAAACCGCACGATCACAACCGGGATTATGTCCGCGAAAGCATCTATCCATCCGTCAGGGCGATTCGCGAACTTGTCCCGGCGTGGTCGGAAGGACGCCTCAAATTGGCGGTTGACCTCCACTGTCCGCATATCCGAGGACAGCACAACGAAGTGATCTACATGGTCGGCAGATCGGATGAGACCATGTGGAAACGACAGTGCGAATTGGGTGGAATTCTGGAAACTGTCCAGACGGGTGCGCTGGTTTACCATGCCAGCGACAATCTGCCATTTGGAACTGGCTGGAACACCGGCAGAAACTACGGATCAGGGAAAAGTTGCAGCCGATGGGCAAGCGAACTGGACGGAATTCGACTCGCCACGAGCTTTGAGATTCCTTACGCCAACGCATCAGGAAAAGCGGTAACGGCTGAAACAGCGCGGGCTTTTGGTCATGATCTGGCTCGCGCGTTGCGCAAATTTTTGCATGAATGATACGACCTTTTCACTTATGAGTAGAACGAGGCTGCCAGCCCGTTGCTGTAGAATACGCTGACAAATGTGTACAGCAACGGGGGGGCAGCCTCGGTCTACCCCCGCGTCCGCGGGAACCAGTGGAACCTGTTCTGCTAGGATAACTGAAAAAATAGTTATTTCTTCAATTATTGTGGGAACCGTGAGTGCGGCAGCGGGGGAGGAGGCGTTGGAACTCGCAAGAAGCTGCTGTGCTTCAGGCGAGTAGTGAAAGGCAAGGAGAGATGAGAACGATGCAATTAAGAACAATTGTGTTGCTTACGCTTGTTGCTTACGCTATGTCCGGCGTGGGAAATGGTGAAACCTACTACGTCAACATGAATGGCAATGATGCCAATAATGGGCGTAGCAAAAAGACCGCCTGGCGAACTATCGCACATGCGGCACAGGTGGCAAGTGCTGGCGACGTCGTGCTGGTAGCCCCTGGTGACTATGGCCCTGAACATGTAGTTGTGGCAAATAGCGGGCAGAAAGGCGCGCCTATAGTCTTCCGGGCTGAGAAACCGGGCACGGTGGTTCTGGGCGACCCAAAGGTGACTTGCGGAGAAACCGTTGGCTTCGCCGTGCCACGAGCCAATCCCTGGAACGTGCGGGAGAACAAGACCGTGGGGCATGAAGGCATCCGGCTGCTGGACAAGAAACATGTGGTGATTGATGGTTTCAAAATCGCCAACTATGGAGTTGGCATCCACCTGCTCGGTAAGTCAGAGCATATTTTGATCACCCGATGTGTCTTGATTGATAATCCTAACGGCGTGCGGTCGCTGGGTCCCTCGAATGTAACGTTCACTTACAACGCATTCTATGATACTACGGGCGGTCCCGCCAGTGATTACAAGGCATTCTCAGACTACTCACTTTGCCTTTATCATGGCAGCAATCTAAATGTCACGAACAACTACTTCTGTGGCAAGGGACATCAATTTCTCTCATACAAGAAGTGTGTGAAGTCCTCGCGCGTGGCCAATAATATCTTCGAGGGTTTTAACCTCACGGCTATTTACCTCGGCCAGAATGACGGGGAAAATCTACGAAGCAGCGATCTGCTGGTGGAAGGAAACGTATTCCGGCCATGCAAGGGCAGGCGAGCGCATGATGCCATTGTGATCCGAAACGTTGAGAATGCCGTAGTGCGGAATAACTTCATTGAGGCGCCAGACTCCAGCGGCATCTACCTGCTTGGTTCTTCCAATGGCGCCAGGGTTTACGGCAACACGATCATTAACGCCACAGCCTCGGCGATACGCTGCGTCAGCGACGCCACGGATTGGCAGATCTACAACAATACGATTGTGAATTGTGCGTTGGCGCTGCTTGTAGACGAGAGCGGCAGCGGTGTCTTGAAAAACAATATCTTCTATCGAAACTCGAGACAAGTTGAGGGAACCGTCTCGGAAAGCGCTTTCGAACGCAACAACTGGTACCCAGCCTGGCCAGGCAAGGGAAAGACCGATCTGTCAGTGGAGCCGAAGTTTATGGGACCGTTTTCCCCAACCGTGCTCCAGTTGCCTTCACCAAAATTTGTGCCGAGCTTCGACAGGGCGCAAGCATACTGGCTTGCGGGGGACAGTCCCTGTATTGACCAGGGTGTCAACGTAGGACTATCGTTTGTCGGGACTGCCCCTGATCTGGGTGCCTACGAGTGGAAGCCGCCTGCGGGGGATGCAGTTTATCCGCGATTGTTCTTCACGGAAGCCGACCTGCCTGCACTGCGCGAGCGCATCAAGACGCAACCATGTGCGGAGTGGTGGAACGGTATTCGCAGGAACGCCGATGAGCGTCTAAAAACGGATTTCTCCGACGTCAGCCTGTCCGAGAGCGACAAGGCGGCATGGGCTGTGTCGCTGGCTTTTGCATGGCAGATAACTGGCGAGGAACGCTACGCTGTAAAGGCAAAAGAAGCGTTGTTCCACGCGCGAGATGGACGCTGGCCAGGCGATACGGGCACGTTTTACAGCACCACTTACGCCCGTCCGCGCGCGGTGTTCCATTATGCTGTCGCCTACGACTGGGCGGCGAATGCGGCACAGGACGAGGTTGAACGAGAAGTACTGCAAAACCGGTTGGGTGCAATGGCGCGCGACGAATATGCCGCGCTGCTACGCTCCAGCGTGACCACGCAGTCCTATCTTGCCAGCCGGCGAATCAGCGCGGACTGCGCTCTTGGCACGGTGGCTCTGGCATTGGAAGGTTACGACCACCCGACCTACGGCAAAGCGGATGATTGGCTTCGCTATGTCATCGCCGACCTGTTTGATGAACCCATTGCCGGCGAGGAGCAGTTGGGGCACTATTTCAACAGGAACGTCGCGGCTGACGGCGTCTATCAAGCCAACATCTATCAAAACGAGGCGATGTACGCCTTCCCGTTTTTTATCGCTTTGCGCCGGTTGAAGGCTGGCGAGTTCCCTGATTACTTGCACACCTGCGTCAAGGCGATGTTCGACAGCAACGTCAAACTGCTGCTGCCGAACCACCTCCATCCGACGTTCGATTCCGGCTGGATGCAGGGGCTTCTCTGGCACGATCTTCTGGCGTATATCTATCCTAACGGCGGCGAGCATCTGTGGTATTTCCAGCAGGTGCAGCGGAACAGGTACGACGTGAACCTCTGGCGGATGATGCCTGAACTGAACGTTGTTTTCTATGAGCCAGTCGTACAGCCTCAAGAACCGGTTTGGACGACGCAGTTCTTGCCGGAAAGCGGCGTCGCCGTCTTCCGGGAGAATTGGTCTTATGACGCGAATTATCTGCTGCTGCTGGCTGAACACGCGCCGGTGTGCAGTTCGCACGAAAACGCCGACCAGACGAGTTTCCTCATTCATGCGAAGGGGGCGTATCTGGCAATTGATCCGGGCGATGGACGAAGGTATCGGGGCAAGGAGTCAACGTGGGAGAACCCGGAAGGCTGGATCTACTCAGCTAAAGGGCACAATCTGGTGATTGTGGACGGAGTGGACACCCCAAAGGCGAAAGACCCTGCTTTTCTGCAAAATACGCTGGACATTGGCGCGCTGGCATACGCTGAGGCGATCTTGCACTACAACGCGGTGGATGTTGACACTGTACGCTGTATCCTTTTCCCTCACGGAGATTATTTTGTTATAATGGACAGCCTGACCGCCGGCGCGGAACATCGCTACGACTGGCAGTTGCACTTCGGGGACACAGCTAAGGGAAAGCTGGCATTGGGCGACCACGCGGCGAT
>Ga0255402_1027_pt1 | contig 19632 bp, 17 predicted proteins | sample ANMaggSeSYBR01D4_FD_182125 | JGI IMG/M metagenome (GOLD analysis project Ga0255402, IMG submission 182125) | Sediment cell enrichment communities from methane seep in Santa Monica Basin, California, United Staets - ANME aggregate JGI... | ecosystem: Environmental > Aquatic > Marine > Cold seeps >...
AGAAGGCTCTTCAAGAGTTGCCCCTAGTTCACAGTGGTCAATGGAGAAGAACAACATGGGACCATTGGTGGCGAAGGCTCTTCCCGCTTTCATCCCGCGAAGCCATCTTTCATAGATGAACTGCTGTCCCAGGTGCACGTATAGCCGGTTATATCCCACTGGATTTTTCAGTACCCCCGACGCTGATCCTGCGGAGATGGGAAGCTTCAGTCCCAAGTTCAGGTAGCGGTAGTAGAGACCCAGCACGTTTTCCACAAAGCCCTTGTTTCCGGGGTAGAGATTCAGGTCTCGCGGTTTTCCCCACGCTTCGTTATCCATTACGCCCTCGCGCTGGATATGGTTGTTTACAATGCCGATGGTGTCAATGCCGCCCAACGCGATATTTACAGGAGCCTCCCACCAGAACGGCTTTTCTTGATCCACCATGAACCCGTATTCGCGCGCGACACGGCAGTAGGCAAAATTCGCTGGATACCATCTGGACGTTGGCTCAAGATCGATAGGGAACTCTGGATTCATCACCATCACCGCGCCCCCGCCGCGCTCGTCCTCCTGCACCATAATACCGTAAGCGTGAGTTTCATCAACTTCCACGACCTTCTTTTCTGGTATTCGCCTGCCAGCCCAGTCGTTCCGGTTGTTCCAGATGGTAATGTCTGGCGCGACATTTAGATCCTCTGCGAGCATCAGGTGTTCCATTTCGTTGAGCGGACGATGGATGTGCAGATCGCCAGAGTACCATCCCCGCTTCTCCATATCAATCCAGCGATACAACTCGCAGTCAATGTGCTGATCTTCGCCCTTCCGCATCACCAGTTGTGCGGAGATGGAGCGATACTCCTTTCCTTTTTCCACAAGGATGGAAACGTTACCCGGCGGCAATGACGCCTCAAATTCGCCGTTGGTAGTGAAGTGGCAGTCTTGTTTGTACGGCACACAGTCATCCGGGTAGTGAAAATTGCCTTTTGAGTCTCTCAAATGCACCCGCGCAGGTATCAGTTCGCGATTGTCCGCCTCTCTGATCTGCACTTTCAGTGTTGGCATTGGTGGTTCCTTTATCCAGTGATCAGTAATCAGTGATCAGTGATCGGTGATGAATATCCAGTATCCAGTATCTAGCATCTAGCATCTAGCATCCAGCATCCAGCATCCAGCACATCTTCCACCGGAAGCGATTTTATACATTCAAGCCCTTTCTTGCACCTGCGTATGTTGCAGGGAAAGCAGTCCATGTCCAGCCGCACGATCACGGCTTTTTCACTGCGCGGACGCCATCTGACGTAGTCGGTGGGACCAAACAAAGCCACAGTTGGAACCTTCAACGCGGCGGCGATGTGCATGGGTCCCGAATCGTTGCAAAGGAACAAAGAGCATCTCCCGATCAATGCCGCCGACTGTCTCACTCCAAGCCCTGCGGCGAGGATTGGAGGATGCGTCATCGCTCCCTGAATGCTCCGAGCCAGATGGTCTTCGCCAGGTCCGTTGAAAAGCATGATCTTTGCGTCGAATCTCTTCATCAACTGGTTTGCGACATGAGCGAAATTTTCGGGCGACCAGAGTTTGTCGGAGGAACTGCCGCCGGGATGCACTCCCACAAGCGGAGCTGTTTCATCTACGCCCTGACGATGAAGAAAATCCCGCGCCCATGCTTTTTCGTCCTCAGACAAGTTCAATATCAGCCTGTTATCGCCGCCCTTCGCGCCTGTGAGACGCACAATGTCCAGATTTCTGTCAACTTCGTGTTTCGTGCCCTTCGGATCGCGTGACGTGACCGCGTGTGTCAGTGTAAAGCTGAACATTCTGCGCTCTGCCCTGCGACCAACTCGATACCGCGCTCCTGAAGCGTATGCCATGAAGTTGCACCACGACGCATCTCGTAAAACCACCGCCATATCATAGCATCCCGCCCGTAGTAGTCTGAGGAAGCGCAGTTTGGTTGTTAGATTGCCCGCGTCGCAGATTATGATCTCGTCAATATCCGGGTTCAGGGATAATATCTCCGCGCCCGGCGGTCGCAATACCACCGCAAGATGCGCGTTTCGATATGCATCGCGTAGAGCCGAAATAGCCGGCGTGGAATTAATCGCATCGCCAATGCCGTCAGGGCGAAAAACCAGTATTCTCTTTATATTGTGCATCATGGTTCGTCTGCGCTGACAAGGTTCAGTATCCTCAGCGCGTTCTGGCGATCCAGAGATTCGTTGCGCTTCCTGACGTCTTTTTCGGCGCAGTATCTGTTCCCCAGATAATAGCGCGTGGATATGGAGGACATGAGCGCAATGTCCAAATAATCTTTCTTGCGGATCGCATTTGCCGTCAGTCCGATAGTCAGGCTGTTCAGCGCGAGGGCGTTCAGCGCATCGCGCCAGTCGCCGGCGTAAAACTGCCCCAGTCCCGGCAGTACGGTGGACAGAAATTTGGCAAGCCCAACTGATTTATACGACTGCCGGGCTTCCAGCAGGATCGAGTTGATCTCTTCCGCGCGCTTTGTCATCCGCCCTCCTGCATATTCAGAGTAAAAGCCGCCAAACGCTTTCTCTACTGCGTTCCAATCGAACATATACAAAGATGCAATCCCGTCGAAATACAGAGATTTTTCGCTAGGCTCCGAAACTCCGAGCAGTTCAAGCCGTGCAAGGCTGTAATTGCCGCTCGCGATAAACGTGGCGGCGAGAACTATTTTTCTCTCATCAGCCATTGTTGAGTCTTTTGCCGCCCGGATGGATGCCTTGAGAGCATCTATGGCTTTTTGCCAGTCACGCCGCGCTCGATATGCCAGCCCCATCCTGAAAAACGCGTAGTCCTTGTGTTCAGCTTCCGGATTGAAAAAAATGAACCGCTTATATTCTGTAACAGCCTCGCCATAGCTTCCCTGTTCCATCAAGCTGTCAGCCAGCTTCAGCGCCTGATCTGACATGGCAGACTCAACCTGAAGAAAGAGCATGATCGAAGCGCATATAGCAAAAAAGTATAATCTGCCGCGAAAATGGTTTTGGCGAGTTCTAAGGGTTAGTATTCTGCGCACAGCGGAAGCCCATATCATTGCCCATGTACACTGGACTGCGAGAGTAACGTTTCGAGACAAGCAGATAATCTGGATAGAGGCTCCATGAACCGCCGCGAAGCATGCGACTTTTTCCTGAATCTGGACCTTTCGGATTCCGTTTGGGGGATGTAGAATAATAGTTTTCATCGTGCCAATCCGCGCACCACTCCCACACGTTCCCTGCCACGTCGTACAATCCATAGCCGTTTGGGGCAAAACTGCCCACAGGAGCAGCGGCAGACATCCATTTGTCCCTGCCGCCTGTGCTGAAATAGTTCGCGTCATCGTGGGTGATCTCGTCCCCTCCGGGGTATTTCTTTCCTCTTAATCCGCCTCGTGCCGCCTTTTCCCATTCCGCCTCTGTAGGCAGGCGTTTTCCCGCCCATTGGCAGTACGCTTCCGCATCGTCCCAATTCACCCCCACCACTGGCTGATCAGGGGCGTCAAAACCCGCGTAACTCAGATAAGTCGCGGCTCTATGTCCTGTTGCGTCAATGAATTTCTTGTACTGCGCGTTGGTCACCTCGTATTTATCCATATAAAAAGCATCGAGATAAACTGCATGCGATGCCGCGTTCGTGCCCATTTGAAATGCGCCGGCGGGAATAAGAACCATCGGAACGCCGTCCTTACCTACGATCTCAGTTGAACTAGTGTCAAGCGGCAAGACAGCGCGAACGGCGGGCGGCGGTTCAGGAATGACAGGCGAAACGTCGGGGATGGATTCTGGCTCAGGGAGCTTTTCGAGGCTGATATTCGTCCATTTTGCTTGCTTTCCCGCCGCCAGTTTGACCCGCGCCAATTTAGCTTTATATCCCTCTTTCATAACGGCGACCACTACTTCGCGCTCCCTCTTAATTCCCATGTCTATTTCGATGTCGCAGGGAGTCGTTCCAAGCTTCTGCTCATCAACGAATACAGCCGCCCCTTCCGGGCTGGATTCCACCGTCAGCGTTGCCTTGCTCTCAAGTTCCGTGATCTCTGTAATAACTGATCCCGGCTCTTCTTCAACCTGCGGCATGAATATGAACTCGCCGTCGCCTTCCATTGCCAGCGTTGGGGTCTGTTCGCCATCTGTCATCTTTATGACAGTCATTCTGAGATAGTTTCCCAGTTCCGAGCCTGTTATCACGCCGTCGTCGTTCCAGTCGGCGATCCCATTGTTCAAGCCCTGCAACATCTTGTAGGTAAAAACACCGTGCCCGAAGTCCGGGCGTTCTACCGACTCTTCCTCATGCGTGCCAGCCGTTATCATCTGCTGCGCTGGGGAAGCCGCAACTTTCTTGAGATATTTCGGAACTTTTTTTGGATTCATCCCTCTGGATGATTTTAGAACCAATCCGCTGTAGCACGCATCCACGATGAAAAGGAGGTGCTTTGCGGGTATATGCCGCGCCGCCCGTTCCAATTCGTCCATGCCGACGCAGTAGCGTTGATACTGCATCGCGTTTGGTTCGTCAGAGAGATCAACCTCTGCATCATAGGGAACGAGAAAGCCCATCCGCCCGCCTCCCCTGTGTTCTGCAAGCTTGACTGTCTGGCCGTGCCCTGAAAAGTAGATCAGCACACAGTCATTCTCCTTTACCTTTTCAGGATCACCCAGACTGAAAAAGGCTTCCAGAATTCGATTCTTTGTCGCCTCCTCATCCTTGAGAACAATAATGTTGCTTTCAGGGAATCCAAATTTATGCTGGAGCATTTCAGCGACCGCTTCAGCATCAGCTACGGCGTAGTTGAGTTGATATTGCGCTGGCAAACCGGGGTATTTGTTGATACCGATCACAATCGCCCAGCCTGTTCGATAAACCACATCGGGCAGATCAGGCGGATGTTTCCCAACGATTCTCATACCGCGCTGTTGCGCCAGCGGAAAACCTACCATCAAAAGCGAAAAAAACGCCATGAGTAAAATGGTAAAACGTCTCACCGTCTGTCTCCAAATGAAGCCAGAAAACCGGAGTCTCTTCGGCTCAAACATAAAAATCCATTCTGGAGCTAATATAGCACGATGGTTTGAGCGATGTCAAGATCAAAGATGCCGTTTTCCCCCTTGAAATCCCCGCGCACGGCTTGTATAATACCTATATTCCGCACCTTTAAGTGGCGTTTGAGATAGTATTGTGTTATCCTTTTTTTTCTAAGTTGGCTTTTTAGCATTAGTCCAACCTATCTTTCGCTTATTTTTGAGCCTAAATACGAAATTAGCCAAAGATATGTCACGATATTCTTTGTCACTACGGGACAAAAGGAATGAACCACCTTACAAATCACCTACACCACAAGATATTGTGTGATCCAATTCGGGAATACACAAGAAATTTGAGCGAAAGATGATGCCAAGATAGAATCTTGGGCTACACTGTGTTACTGATTTTCTTCGATTAAAAACCATTGCAGTTACAGAGGAGACGTTATGAAAGTACTAATTACAGGAGCCAGCGGCAGGCTGGCTGGTTATGTTGTGCGTGAACTGGCGGATCAGCACGAACTTGTGCTCTCGTCGCGGCGGGAGCCGGCGGCGGAGCTTTCGGATTATGCGTGGATTCAGGGCGACCTTGCCTGTTTTGAGGACTGCCAGCGCATTGTGCAGGGAGTAGATGCCATCCAGCATTTGGGGGCGCAAGCCTGGCCCGTGGACAGCCCTAATGCTCGGAAGCAAGCTGAAGAACAGGGAATCCCGTTCGACGCCACCTTCAAAAGCAATATGCTGGGCACTTATTACCTCATGCAGGCGGCGGTGCAGACGGATGTGAAAACAGTGGTCATGTCGGGCAGTAACTGCGCTTTAGGACACGGCTATCGCATCAGCGGCGACCCTTTCCCTGTTAAGTTTCTGCCCATAGACGAAACTCATCCATGTTACCCGGAAGATACGTACAGCTATTCCAAACGCGCCGGAGAGGATTTGCTAGCAAGCTACACGCGTGCCTATGGTATTCGCACCTACGTTACCCGCCCGGCAGGGATCACCCCGCCAGAGCGTCGGCAGAATATGGCTAAGAATACGCGTCCGTCCGGCGGCTGGTCGGGCTGGCTCTGGAACTGGGTGGGAAGCGAAGACGTGGCAAGCGCGCATCGCCTGTTGATGGAAGCGGCGGACGAACTCCCGCCACATGACGTATATTTCCTCAATTCGGACGATACAGCCGCGATGGAACCCTCCCGCGAACTGGTGGAGCGATTCAGGCCGGAATTGATGCCGTTGTTCGTGGAAGGCTATATGAAGGGGTATCAGGCTTTCCTGAGCAGCGACAAACTCAAACGCGCAGTTGGCTGGGAACATAAAACGTCCTGGAGAAATCTGTAATGAGCGATATAGTGCGTATGGGCGTAGTGGGAGCGGGAAGCATATCGGTGCGAGGGATTCTCCCTCATCTAGCGCAGGAGGACGTGCAGGATCGGGTGCGGATGACGGCTGTTTGCGACCCTGCGCCGGGACGCGCTCAAGCGGCGGCGGAGAAATTCGGTATCCCGTTGGCGTTTGAGAGCTACGAGGAACTGCTGGATTCAGGAAATGTGGACGCCGTCACCATTGCATCGCCCATCGGCGTACATTACGAGCAGGGCAAGATGGCGGTTGAGCGTGGGATACACGCTCATTTCAACAAGACTATGGCTACCACTGTTGACGAAGCGGATGACCTGATCGAGCTTGCGAAGCAAAATAACGTCAAACTGGTCGCCTGTCCGGGCCAGATGCTACGTCCACTGTATCAGGAAATTCGACGATTGACACTGGACGGCGCGCTGGGAGTGCTCACATGGGCAGTTACCGGCGCCGCCTTCGGAAAATATCACGAAAATGAATCGGTAAGGCATGGGGACGATGTGCTTTCCAATATCAATCCGGCATGGTATTTCCGAAAACCGGGCGGCGGACCGCTTTTTGATATGACCGTGTATGGACTGCACACCATGACCGGGATTTTGGGTCCTGCGAAGCGGGTCACAGCTTTTTCGGGAGTGCGTATCCACGAGCGCGAATTTCGAGGCAAGATGTATCCATGCGATGTGGACGATAACACGCTGATGGTTCTGGATTTCGGGGATTCTCTCTTTGCTTTCGTATATGGCGTGGCGACGGGCGGACTGCCCGGTACGTGGGAACCCTCTTTTTTCGGGACAAAGGGCGCCATCAGTGGAAATAAGCTCAACGGTCAACCCATTGAGGTGGAAGATGACTTGCCTCACGTAGTGGGTGCGCATCGTGATATTCAAGAGTCGCACGTTTTTGAAGACATCATGCAACTGGTGGACTGGATACGCGAAGACAAGCCCTCCATCGTGACAGCAGAACACGCGCGCCACGTAATTGAGATATTCGACGCCGCTTATCGCTCTGCGGAAACAGGGCAGGCTCAAACACTGCGGACGACATTTGAGACCTGTTCTTGAAAGAAGAAGGTATGATAGAAAATGAGTCAAAGAAATTGCCTCCTTCTAAGTCCCTTGATGATCTTGTGGACTTCTTTGATACCCATGATCTGGGTGAATATTGGGACAAAATGCCTGCGGCAGACTTCGCCGTTGATATTAAACGGAGGGAGAAAATCCGGGAACAGGCGTAAAAAAGAGACAGTTGGATAACTGGCATACAGGGAGAATGAAAATGCTAAGAATAATGTCTATCAGTCTTATTGTGGTGTTTCTGGTTGCAGGTGTTTCTACAGCCGATGTCGTTGGACTCTGGCTTTTTGACGAGGGACAGGGGAATACTGTAAAGGACTCTTCGGATAACGGCAATGATGGCGTAATCGAGGGGGCGCAGTGGGCGACTGGCAAGTTTGGCTCAGGCTTGCTGTTTGATGGCGAAACGACGCGGGTCGTTATTCCGTCGTCGGATAGTCTGAATCCGCCGGAGCAGGTAACTGTCGAAGCATGGATTTTCCCAAAAGAGCTTCATGATGACATCAACGCCGTCGCTCAGAAATGGGGCGATACATCCAATCGCAGGCAGTATCAACTAGGCGCCATCGCCGTGGAGGGAACCGCCAGATTCTACGTCTCCCACACGGGCACTGACCATCAGCGACCCGTTGGCGAAGGAGTGCCCGTGAACGAGTGGACGCATATCGCGGGCACGTTTGACGGCGATACAATCCGCGTGTTCATCAACGGGAAACTAAGCGCGGAACTGGACAGTCCCGGCGAACTCCACCAATCTGATCTGGACTTCTTCATCGGCGGATACGGTCCGGACGAAGAATATTCGGAAAACCGCCATTTCAACGGGATCATTGACGAGGTCAGAGTCTCAGACGTCGCGCTAACAGAGGACGAAATAAAGCTGTCTATGGAGGGTTTTTCCGCCGTCAACGCCGATGGGAAACTCTCTACCACTTGGGCACGGATCAAAACTTTCGAGTGATATGGGTAGAGTTGTAGGGGCGGGTAAACGGTCTTTGATTGGTAAATCAAAGACCGTTTACCCGCCCCTACAAAGACTTTGCTTCTCTAATTGAAAAACTCGTATAAGGAGTTCGATTTTGACTAAATCAGCCAGTTTATTTATCGTATCGGTCATTCCACTCGTCATTTTTCTGGCATCCACACTCAGAGCAACGGCGGAAGATGAAAACCTGTCAGTTCTGTCCGGCTGGATGCGGTGGACAGACGCGCGAAACATGCGGTACCACCATCTGAGCGCGCAGGCTTTTCAGCATCTTGAGCGTCGCGCATTTGATATAGCCGCGCTGGAAACAGAAGAGCAATGGCTCAAAAGGCAAGAGGAAGTCCGTCAGATTTTGATGGAAATAGTCGGTCCCTTTCCCGAAAAAACGCCCTTAAATCCGCGAGTTGTGGGGATCATCCAAAAAGATGGCTATCGGCTGGAGAAAGTGATCTATGAATCTATGCCGAATTTCTACGTGACAGCCGGTCTTTTCATACCAGACGACCTGAAGGGCAAGACTCCGGCGATCTTGTACCCCAGCGGCCATACGACGGATGGTTTTCGGAGCGAGGCTTATCAAAAGGCTATACTTGGGATGGTCAAAAAGGGCTTCATCGTTCTGGCTTATGACCCCATCGGTCAGGGCGAGAGGCTTCAGTATTTCGATCCTGAGAAAGGAAGCTCCCGCATCGGCGGTCCCACCAGAGAACACTCATACGTCGGCGCGCAGTGTTTCATTGCTGGAAAGTCATTCGCCCGCTATCGAACGTGGGATGGTATTCGCTCGGTTGATTATTTGCTAACTCGCGACGAGGTAGATCCGCAGAGAATCGGGCTTACCGGACGCTCCGGCGGCGGAACTCTTACCACCTACATAGCGGCTTTTGACGACCGGATTTTTGCCGCCGCGCCGGAGTGTTATATTTGCGGATTCAGGCGGCTTCTGGAATCGAAGGGTCCGCAGGATGCCGAACAGAATTTCTATCACGGCATAGCCAGAGGCATAGATCAGGCAGACCTGCTTGAGGTCAGAGCACCAAAACCCGCTCTGCTGATAACCACTACCAGAGATATGTTTAATATCCAGGGCGCGCGGGAAACCTACGCGGAGGTCAAAAGGGCATACAGAGCCTTTGGCAGGGAAGAGGACATGGATATGGTGGAGGATGACGCTCCACACCAGTCAACCCTGAAAAACAGGGAAGCCATGCACGCCTTCTTCCAGAAGCATCTGAACCTACCGGGAAGCCCTGCCGATGAGGAGATAGAGTTGCTCAGTCCAGAGGAACTCAGGGTTACCGAAACGGGACAGGTATCCACCTCGTTGAAAGGCGAAACCGCTTTCAGTATTAACAGGGCGGAGGCAGAGGAACTCCTGCGGGAGATTGAAAACTCGCGGGAGAAGCTATCCGAGCATCTGCCGCAGGTGAAAAGCGCGGCGCAAAAGCTCTCCGGTTACGTACCGCCCGACGGCGCGCCGCAAGCCGTATTCACTGGCAGATACCAGCGCGATGGGTACTGTATCGAGAAATACACGCTCGACGGCGAGGGGGAATATGTGATCCCCGTCCTCCTGATGATCCCGGACGAAGGCGAAAAACATCCTGCCGTGATCTACATTCATCCCGACGGCAAAGCCGCTGAAGCCGGCAAAGGCGGCGAAATGGAACGGCTTGTGGAAAAGGGCTTTGCTGTGCTGAGTCCTGACTTGATCGGGATTGGCGAAATGGGCGCGGGCAATTTCAGGGGCGACTCATACATCAAGGACATATCCTACAACATCTGGTTCGCGTCTATTCTGGTGGCAAGAAGCATCGTGGGCGTTCAAGCGGGTGATGTAGTGAGGATAGTGCGGTATCTGGAAAGCAGGGAGGACATCGCTCCCGAAAGCATTTCCGCAATAGCCCGGGGAGAAATGTGCCCCGTTCTGCTCCACGCCGCCGCCTTTGAGGATTCCATCAGCAAGATCGCCTTGATTGAACCGCTGATCTCTTACAGTTCCATTGTGATGAACCGCTATTACAGCCCGCAGCTTATTCCAGCGACGGTTGCAGGCGCTTTAACTGCCTATGATCTCCCTGATCTTGCCGCCTGCCTCGCGCCGCGAGAGCTTCTGATGATCAATGCGACAGATCAAAACAAAGAAAGGGCAAAAGTGGAGCTTGTAGAACGCGAAATGGCTGTAGCGCGCTCCGCGTATTCCGCCGCTAACGCGAAAGAAAAATTGAAGATAGAAAACCGAGATGAACAAGAAGTAGGCGAGGCTTTTACATCATGGATGGGGAAGTTCTAAACTTGTCTAATACTGGAGATCACAGACAATTAATTCGTAGGAGAGGTGATGGAAGTAACGATATACTCGGCTATGCAAGGCGTAGATCGAGTTGACATAGAACAGCACGTATTTGTCGTAATGGATATTCTGAGAGCCAGCAATACCATCATCTGCCTGATGGAAAAAGGCGCTAGCGAGGTAAGAGTTGTCGGGGAAGTGGACGAGGCATACGAACTGAAACAACATGGCTACTCTCTGGTTGGAGAAAGGCATGGAAGGATAGTGCCCGGGTTTGATTTCGACAATTCGCCCTACAAAGTTAGCCATCATGACTGGTCTGAAAAAAAAGTCGTCCTGACTACCACAAACGGAACGCGGGCACTGGTGACAGTCCAGAATGGATTTCGAGTTGTAATAGGCAGTTTCAGAAATATTGACGCTGTATGCCAGTATGTTAAGAGTCTCGGTTATCCCGTCGCCCTGCTTCCTGCGGGGGATCAGGGCACGCCAATGCTGGAGGACGAGCTATGCGCGCGGGCGATGCTCAGTAGAATTAGAAATGAGCCAGTGGACTGGCAGAAAATGCGGGAAGCCGTGTTTGAGAAAGCGGAAAGAAACGTTGGCACAAGGGGGGAAACGTATCTGAGAGACGCCCTGCTCTCAGTATCGCCGAATAAGACTGACATAGTGCCTGTGCTCCATGATGGTCTTGTTCTTAAGCCTTGAGAAAATTGCAGGAACTCAATGGAAAAACGCTTGCTAAAGGCGGTAGAAATCGGTATAATCGCTGGAAGCTATTCGCCTGAAAGGAGGTTACCAATGACACATAGTATGAAACCATTTGGTAGATTCTTATGTATTTTGGCGATAGGAACATTTATAGCGAGTGTATTCGGTACACCTGTTGATGCGCAAGCCACACGGCAGATTGATGTTTTAGGCGGGCGGGCGCTGGCAGATGTATTCAAGATTCTTGAAAGGGAACTGGACTGTGTGATCACCTACGAAGAACCGTCCTGGGAAGACCCTCTTGTTAGGGAGATGTTTGAGGGAGGTCCTGTAGTTCCAAAAAAGCAAAGACTAACGTTCCAGTATTCCCTGGAAGATCCGGAGGTACTAATACAGAAGATACTGGATCAATATCATCAACAGACAGATATAGCCCAATTTAAGCTGGTTGTTGGCACAGAGGGTATGTATAACGTTATTCCCGTCAAATACACAAACAAAGCGGGAGAGCTTGTGGAGTATCATTCGATTCTCGACGCCAATATATCTCTTTCCATGCAGGATGTGCCTCATTCAGAAATCATGGATGAGATTCTTAACAGGTTGCCTCAAAAACTTTCATCAGGCAGGAGGTTTCCGCAACACTACGTCAAAACGTCAGTTTCCTGGGATAACAAAAACGCAAGGTCTTGTATCAACCAGGTTGTCCATGAATTTAACAAAGTATCTGAACGCAAATTTTCCTGGCATATCAGGCGCGGACCAGCTTCTAACGCCCTCCCGGCGCTTTTCAGTTACCACAGGATATATAACAGGCGTTGGCATATGAACATCGAGGCTGCCAGACCCTTAGCGGAGGCATTGAAGATACTGGAGAGGAATCATAGAGGTACTATTACTTATGAAGACACTCTCTACCGCCACCGCCGCGATTTAATGATGAACCGCGCCAGGGAACCACAGATGCCAAGAGGCGGGATAATTAATTTCTCGTATTCGCTGGATAATCCCTTTGATAGGGCTGTGCAAAATTGTCTGGCAGCTTATAACGACAAACCGAATAACCCGGGGAACTTCACAGTGGGACGTACAATAGATGAGAGGTATGGGTATATTATCCATGTATTTTCGGACAAATTGAGGGACAGAAAAGACGAAGAGAATACTCTAATTCCCCACACACCCATTTTGGGCACGGTCATATCCATATCTGAGCAGGACAAGATTCCCCTTGATATTATCAGAACCGTCTGTGCAAAGGCAGCGGAAGGCTTGGAAACAGATATTAGCATCGGGGAACTTCCTCAAGAAGTTTCTCCTGATCTGCTGATCTCCTTTAGCGCCGATGATAAGCCTGCCCGTACCGCCCTGACCGAGTTTCTGAAGTCTATTGATAAACACCTATCCTGGCAACTTTTTCACGATCCAAAGTCAAATGAATATGTTTTGAATGTTCACAGCATCACCGCCGAATAAAGTTGGTTTTTTAGAAGACCAGTTGAGTAAACTCATAAATTGATACGACTTTTTCAGTTAGCGCACGTTTTTTCTGTCATTGCGAGCGAAGCGAAGCAATCTCGTGGTCTGGCGGGTGAGATTGCTTCGCTTCGCTCGCAATGACAATATGTGTAGTTGCTGGGTTCAGGGACTAAGTGAAAAATTCGTAAAATTGAAGGAAAAACCAGTATGAGAAAAGCGAAGGTTATAGTTCTGAGAACCGCCGGGACGAATTGTGATTATGAGACAGTTCACGGTTTTCAGTTATCGGGCGCGGAAGTGGATTCAGTCCACATAAACCAGTTAATCAGGGGAGAAAAGGAGCTTTCGCCGTATCACATTCTCGCCATTCCGGGTGGATTTTCCTACGGCGATGATATAGCGGCGGGAAAGATTCTGGCGAACGAACTAAAATACAGGCTGCGTGAGCCTATGGAGCAGTTCGTCACCGATGGCAAGTTGATAATTGGCATCTGCAACGGTTTTCAGGTGATGGTAAAAGCTGGTTTGCTCCCCGGATTCAACGGCATAAGCGACACTCAGGAAACAACGCTCTACACTAACGATTCCGGGAAATTTGAGTGCCGCTGGGTCTATCTCAAGCACGTTGACGACGACAAATGCGTCTTTACCAGAGACATTGAAAAGTTGATATACCTCCCAGTAGCGCACGGAGAGGGGAAATTTACGACGGACAAGGACGCGCTTGAAGCTCTGGAGACGGGCGATCAGGTCGTGTTTAAGTATGCTGACTCGGAAGGCAACGACGCCGGCTATCCTTGGAATCCCAACGGCTCGGACAGGCACATCGCCGGAATATGCGACTTCACAGGACGCATATTCGGACTGATGCCGCATCCTGAAAGGCATTTGAGCAGGTATAACCACCCTCGATGGACGCGGGAGCAGTTGCCAGAGGAAGGCGACGGTCTGGCTATATTCAGGAACGCCGTGGAATACGCGCAGCAGGAACTGTGATCCATGGCTCCCAGAACTAGTTGAGGGTGTTCTTTGTCCGTAGGATAAGGAGCATCACCGGAAATGCCCAAAATCGGACGCGAGTTCCTTAAGTAAGTGTCATTCGGATTAAGGGGAATTTAAACATAAACCAAAGGCAACTGGATTTTGCTGGGCGAGTATTTTTTCAACGGTTCAGGGCAAAAAAAACAGATTACGCTGTCGGCAAGCGATTTTTTGCTTCTGGAGCAGTTCCAGTACAGACATTATCTGTATTCCTAGCTTTCGTATCTGCACGATATTTTCCTGAAGCGAATATCACTCTTCTCTGGAACATGATGGACGGAAGCTTTATCGTGTCACCCGGCGTACAGTACAGCCTCTTTCAGAACACCGCTCTGAGGCTGTTTGCACAAAACTATTGACAGACTCGCTGATTGAGGTAAACTACGCGCTCTGTTCGCAGTTCCCCCCATTTCGTGGGCAGCTTCCCAGTCGGAGAAATGGACTTCCCCAACTCATTCGAGAGTGTATTCCTCTGTTGTAGGAAGAGGACCCAACGAGTTCGCTCCCCCGATGACATAGATTTTTCCATTCACTGCGCTGGCGGACAAGACAGCTCTTGCGGTTGGCATATCGGTTCTTTTTGTCCATTTGTTTGCCACTGGATCATATTCTTCTACTGTCGAAAAAATGGCCTGGCGATCCGCTCCTCCAAACAAATAGATTTTCCCATTGATCACAGCAGTAGCCAGGACAGCTCTTGCAGTTGGCATATCAGCCTTTTTTGTCCATGTATCAGTCACAGGATCATATTCCTCTACTGTTGAAAGACCAATGGGCGCCCAACCAGTTTCATCCCGTTGTTCAGCCCCTCCGATAGCGTAGATCCGCCCACCCACCGCAGCAGTAGCCAGACCAGCTTTTGCAGTTGGCATATCAGCCTTTCTTGTCCATGTGTCAGTAGCGGGATCATATTCCTCTACTGTTGAAAGAGTAGTATGCCAGTCAACGGTTCCACCAATTGCGTAGATCTTTCCATTCACTGCACAGACAGAGAGATAGACACGCGCGGTCGGCATATCAGCTTTCTGCGTCCATTTATCTGTCGCTGGATCGTACTCCAGTACTTCCGAGAGCATATTGTTACTGTCCCGATCCGCCGATCCGCCGATGGCATAGATTTTCCCATCAATTGTGCAGGTGCATAAAGCATATCTTCCGCCTGGCATATCAGCTTTCTTTGTCCACTTATCTGTCGCTGGGTCATATTCTTCCACTGTGGGAACACGATGTAATCCATCCGAGTCTCCACCAATAGCATAGATTCGCCCATCAACCACGCTAGTAGCCAAGCCATTCCTTCCAGTAAGCATATCAGCTTTTTTCGTCCACTTGCCACCCTCAGCCTGAGAAGCCAGAAGGATGGCATTCTGAGAATCAGGGAGATTAGCATTTCCATCGCTGCTCCCTTGCTGACTGGCGAGGAATATTAATAATACGGCTAACAGAAAACAGAAGTTGTAGAAAGTTCTTCTCCGCATTTTGCATCCTCCTTTGTTCTTAAAAAAGGACAAACCTCAGTCCCATAGGAGTAAATTTCAATCCTGCGCAACCACACTTAACCCTGGAGAACCTTGTTTTTTCGCAAAGGGCAAGGGAGCGGAGGAACTGCGAAGTTCGCCCGTCCCCTTGCCCTATCACGTCTCTACGGCCACGCGTTCCGCGGCAAAGCTGCCTAGCTCGTGACCGCCTGCCGCTTGAGTTCCATGAGCGGCTTCACTCTAGCGTAGTGGATGCCCTTACTTCTGAAGCTCCCAAACGGTCTCACAGTATGAGTCGCCTCGGCACATAGCTTTAGAGAGGGTCATGGTCAACTTGGGATTTAGGCCCTTGGCAAGGGCATTATCAAAGGCACGAGATGCAGCAGAGCAGATGTCCCCTGGAACTCTCAACTCCTGCTGCCTGGTCCACCAAGGACAGGCGGTGCATTTTGTCACTGCTTTTTCCGCTGTCGCCTCCACAGTCTCAATTTTAAACTCGGGACCCATTGCCACAATGAGAACTGACTGGAATGCCTCAGCGGCACATTTGGCATCGCCACTGGCTAGGCCAAGAGCATCCGCAATCTGCTTGGCAGCCTTCCCCTGCTCGCCCCAGATTTGTCCCATTACCTCATTGTACCTCTCCTGGCCCAACACATCTCGCAACGCCTTCGAAGTAGCAATTATCATACCTGTCAGTGCCCGAGTAGCGATGGTCCACCGGGTTTCCGCCGGAATTTTCTCCAATGCTTGAGCCATTTTTATTACCTCCTTGTTGAACGAAAAAATAAGAAGTTTCATATCCACTTATACTGAGACTCTGTGTGCAACTTCAAATCGAGGAGCTATTAGTCAAGGAAGCTGAGTGAAGTAAACCACGCGCTCTGTTCGCAGTTCCCCCCATTTCGTCGGTAGTTTACCAGTCGGAGAGACAGGTGTCGCTTGCCCCAACCCTTCGGGAGTGTATTCTTCCACTGTAGATAGAGAGGTCTCTCCCGGGGAGTCCTGCCCACCGATGGCATATATCTTCCCATTTACAACGCTGGCGGACAAAACAAGTCTCGGAGTCGACATATCGACTTTCTTTGCCCATCTGTCTGCCGTTGGGTCATATTCCTCCACTGTCCGAAAAGTGTTTCTCCGATTAGCTCCGCCAATGACGTAAATCTTCCCATTCACCACGCTGGCGGCGGGGGTGTGTCTCGCAGTCGGCATATCAGCCTTTCTTGTCCATGTGTCCGTCACCGGATCATATTCTTCTACTGTCGGAAGACCAGTATAATCATGATCAGCATTCCCCTGATGAGTACCCCCAATGACATAAACCTTTCCATCCACCACGCCGGTAGATAAGGCAGCTCTTGGGGTAGGCATATCAGCCTTCTTTGTCCATGTGTCCGTCACCGGGTCATACTCTTCCACTATCGAAAGAAAAGCACTCCAACTCGACGCGCCACCAATAGCATAAATCTTCCCATCCACCACACTGGTAGATAAGTAGATTCTTGCGGTTGGCATATCAGTCCTCTTTGTCCACTTGTCCGTCACCGGATCATATTCTTCTACTGTCGAGAGAAAAGCGCTACGGTTTTCTCCACCGATGGCATATATCTTCCCATTTACAACGCTGGCGGAGCCGTATCTTTTTGCAAGTGGCATATCAGCCTTCTTTGTCCATGTGTCCGTCACCGGGTCATATTCTTCTACTATCGAGAAAAAAGTGCCACGGTTTTCTCCACCGATGGCATATATCTTCCCATTCACTGAGCCGATGAACAAACCATCCCTTGCAGTTGGCATATCGGCTTTCTTTGACCACTTGCCACCCTCAGCCTGAGGAGCCAAAAAGAAGGCGTTCTGAGAATTCGGCACATTAGCATCTCCACCGTTGCTGCTCCCTTGCTGGCTGGCGAGGAACGGTATTTCCGAAGCTTTCAATATATCTACGGGGATCTCGCCCATGTCCGACACTGTCGCCGCGCCCGGAAGCAACGAACTGATGGAACCGGCGATAGGGTCAATCGGCGGAAACAACTGTGGGAAGAAGCTCAGGACTGTGAAGACAATCCCTGTTCCCAGTGAAAGTCCCCAGGGCAACCAGTGCACAGGCGGCACTGGACGGATTCTTATCCGCTTTACCATCTCCACGATGCGAAACGTGAAACTTGCCTGTAGCTTTTGCTGACCATAAGCTGTGCTCATCATAGCGAGTACCTCCTCTTTCAACTGCAATCGTGCTCTACTCAGCCGCTTTTTTATAGCGGCAGGGGATGTACGAAGGAAGGTAGCGATCTCTTTGCAGGTCATACCGCCAAAATAGTGGAGCGTCAGCACCTGGCTATACGTTTCAGGTAGTAAATCCAATGCCTCGCGGATCGATTCAAGCGCCAGACTCTCGTGGTAGGAATCCATCGAAGGCCTGGTCAAAGCCGCAGGGTCTTGATCCTCGACAAATGTGCTGTCAGGACGGTTGTACTGCGACCGGATCAGGTTCTTGCAACGATTGGAGGTCATAGCATAGAGCCACGCGAGAAGACTGTCCCATCGTCTCAACGTGTTCAGCTTCTGGTACGCCTGGATAAACACCTCCTGAGTCACATCCTCGGCGTCTCGGAAGTCGCTGAGCCTGGTGTAGGCGAACGCATAGATGCTCGCCTTGTATTTGTCCACGAGGAAACCGAACACTTCCGGCTCTCCGTTGAGGCATTTGTGGACGATATAGCCGTCTTCTGTCCGCACCGTATCGCTTCCCTTCAAGCTCGTGAGCATACAGCTATAAGCTCGTAATAAGCGCCTTTATCTGTTATGACACAGCAGACGGTAAGAAGGTGACATGGAAAAACTGGATAATCTCACATATCGATCGCGAAGGCAGGTTTTCTGGTTTCCCACTTTCCGCGTGTAAAGTCTGGACACTTGACCGGCGCGCTGCCGTTGGCGATGGACTGTTCAGCGAGCGGGACGAGAACACTCATCATCACCGAATCATAAACGTCTATGGGCGTCTGGGTCTTATTCCTCACGGCGTTCAGAAACTGCTGGAGTTCGAGATAGTCGGTTCCGCCATGTGACGCGCTTCCTGCCTCAGTCCTCATCTTCCTCCACCAGGAATGATCAAACTCTTCCTGATAAGAAGCGAAAGGTTCCCATTGATGTTACTCCGGGCTTCTATCGAGCAGATAGATGGAGTCTCTTTGCTCGTTATATACTCCCAGCGTACCCTGTATCATCCAGCGGTTGTCGTATGGTCTGGGCAGTTGCATATCATAGTTTATGACGATGGTCTTGCCCTTGCGCGTCCTGATCACCGACGTAACGATATCCCCCTGAGCATACTGGCGCTTTGCGCCGGGGTGATCCGCGCCGAATTTTCTGGCAAAATGCCGGTTGATCCCTATAGACTTGGTAGCTGTTGACGTCACATAATCGAAATAATCGCCGCAGTTAATATCCATCCAACTGATCACCGGTCCGAGGGAATGTGTCGGATACTGGTCAGTGTTCCGCTCGATCAGATACTTGGCTGGCCAACGGTCATTGCCATTAGTGTCGAAAAACCAGTGGTCAATGCAGTCATGCGAGTGGGCGCAGTGGCAGTGAACGGTTTCGCCAAACAGCCCCTTCCGAATCATATTCAACACCGCCAGATTATCCCGCCGGAAGCTCCAGTTTTCGAGCATCATGCACGGCACGCCGGTCTCTTCGTGCGTATTGACCAAATCCCAGCACTGCTCCATCGTGATGGCGGCGGGCACCTCGACGGCGGCGTACTTTCCGGCTTTCATGCAGTAAACAGCCATGGGCGTATGCAATTCCCACGGACTGGCGATTATGACTGCGTCCAGATCATCTCGATCCATCAATGCTTTGTATGCCTCTTCGCCCTGCGAGTAACCTTCCGGTTTCTCATTGCCCGCCTGAACAACCATATTCTGGAGCATTTCAAGGCGTTTGGCGTCAGTGTCACAAACAGCGGGTACTGTTACCCCGCCTACGTTCAGAAGCGCTCTGAGCAGACTACCGCCGCGACCGCTCCCGACGACGCCAACTCGAACTGGTTTGTCGTCTCTCCTGTCAATCCTGTTTCCCATGAACTTTGTCTCCTTTTCTCATTTTTGAAAATACAAGATAGCCCTGCTTACAGTTTCTGAGTCCGTCCAGTCCTGATGGATTCAAAGATTTTGACGATCAA
>Ga0255402_1028_pt1 | contig 19468 bp, 13 predicted proteins | sample ANMaggSeSYBR01D4_FD_182125 | JGI IMG/M metagenome (GOLD analysis project Ga0255402, IMG submission 182125) | Sediment cell enrichment communities from methane seep in Santa Monica Basin, California, United Staets - ANME aggregate JGI... | ecosystem: Environmental > Aquatic > Marine > Cold seeps >...
GCGATGGCGGAATTTGTGAACTACGAGGGCGAAAGCGAACTACGAGGGAAGGGCAACAGAAAAACGAACACTGGCGGCTACAAAGTGGAATTTTACGTTCAGACGCAGTCGGGCGAAAAACGGCATATAGGATGGATCTGGTTCAGACCCTCCGGCACTGAGCGCGGCGTTATGCGCAGAGGCACAAGTATAACACACTGGGAAATGACGCCAGAAGCCGCAAAAGTGGCTGAGAAAACATATACGTATATTGATAGTGTTCTCACTGACGCGCTGGATGACGTTGAAGCGATAAGTGATAAGTGATAAGGGGAGGATATTCATCAAGATGATAATGAGATTTCCAGTTACCAAACTCGGTCGTAGTATTCAGGGGAAGGGCGTCCAGATAGCCAAACGCGATGCGGGAGTCAAGATCGCTTGGTGCGACGCAAATCTCAGGAACGGCTCGTTGTCCGAATTGACTATGACTGAAAACGCGCCTCAGGATCAGATAACAAACGCGGAAAAGACGAAAGCATGGATCGAGGAAGGGCTGAAGCTGGCGACGGGTGTTGAGATGCCGGATCGCTTGAGGATAGAATTTCTGACGAACCATGATCGCCTGATAGCATTATCTGATGAAACCACCATTCAATGCGATGTTGACGCGGCGGATGAGATAGACGATGCGGACTCAGGTGGCATGTCGGCATTATACGCTCTGGGGCTTGTGCATGGATTTTCCGCAATCTCCAGCGCGGATGAAAAAGACGCTCTTAATGATGTTATCACTTTCTATGAAAATTTGCAGGAGAGCGATAGGGACGGTGTTGGCAGAGCGCTTTCACTGCCACAGATTGATACTGGCAACGTATTTCTCCGTTTTCTGAAAAACAGCGCGAATCAGTCTCAGGATGAAAAAGAGAGGCTCATCGCATGGATCAGGGGACGTGTCCAGATCGATCTGCCCTACGATGATACGCCCGTCATAGAATCGCTGGAAAAGGAGACCGATCTGGCGGCGTTGAGACTCAGCGTATATAACGCGATAAACGACACTTACGTGGAATCTGTGGATACTGAGAACGCCAACAGGATCGCTGATATGTGCCTTGAAAAGGGCATGCGCATTGTCGCTGGCAGATTTAGCCGCGCTCTTTACCTTGACGTGATGCTCATGGCAAACGCTAAGGTCATTGAAGCCAGGCATTTGCGGGAAAGCGTGTTTGAGCTTGAAAAATTAGTTCAGACGTCGTCGCTGGAATTTGAGGGCGCGGCGGACAACGTGCCCGGCGATTTTTCGCGCATCGCCGGCGAAGTACAGAGGTTAGTAAACCTCGTCTCAGAGGAGCGAGTGTCTTACGCTCAAGTCGAGGGAGCTACGTGGAAATTTAAGAAGGCGTTGAGAGAATTTGAGGGATATTGTCTGGAAAAGCTGGATGCTGGATACTCAATGCTGGATGCCGCTGAAGGGCGAGCGTCCACGACGGCGCGCTGTAGAAATGAGATCAGGAACAAGGTGGAGAATGTTCTTCAGGGAGTTAGCGAAATAGAGATCAGTTGTCTCGCCGCCGCGTCGAAAGAGCCGGTTTTTCTCATATTTCTTCAGCGTATCCATCCGCTGGATGCCATAAACATGGGCACGCTGAACCAGTTGCAGGACCCGTTCTTCGGCGGTGACGAAGAGGTGCATAAACTGATGCGGGGATGCGGGCATATCATGTACACGACCGCCAATCTCAATGGCTGGCTCAGAAAATGCAGCGACTGGATAGAGGCGCTTCCCGCTTATGCCGCTTATGAGATTATACCACAGGATGGCGGATCATACGAAGTGAGCACCTTCGTCTGGCACGCTATACTGGAAGAGATGTACAAACAGCATGCAGAAAACTGGGCGGTAAACATAGATGAAGTCATGGCGCTGGAATACGTCGCCCTTGCAAGGGAAATTCTGGTGCGGGAGCGTGGACTGAGCGGCGAAGCGGAGACGTATGCTTCTGAGAAAGGCGTGAGCGTGGAGGAAGCCGTCAGAGAGATAGCGAGTGGGCTGGCGGATGAAACCGCCGAATTAGCCTCCCTGATAGAAGCCGCATACTTCGACAGGTGCGATCAGGTTGCCCGACGCGTTGAACGGCAGGGAATTTCGCGTATGGAAGCTCTGAAACGGCAGATAATGGAAGATGATGCCCTTCCGTCACTGGATAATCTCAGTACAATGGTTGAGGAACGCGGCATATCGCGGCGTGTAAAGGAACTGCGGAAACTGGCGACCAAACGCCGAAGGGAACTCCCCAATGTTCACGTTCTGACCACGCTGGGACCCGGGGAAACGGAGAATGTGGAGAACTGGCTGGAAGGAGCGATGGCTCTGTTCAACGTCTCAAGGGCGTATGATCTTGAATCCGCCAGTGTCCAGAAACGAATCTCAGACTACGAAAAGCGAATCTACCGTCTGGGCGAAAAACTCGTGAAGGAACTTGATCTGGAGGGCGACCTCTACAATATCATGCAGACAGAGGGACTGACCAGCCGAGAGGATGGAATACAGCGGCTGGTTGACCGTTATCCGCAGGTGGCGGCGAAGGTCGCTGAACTAGCTGTGTTGATAGGCTACGAAGAAAAACGCGCTGGCAGCCTGATGAATCCTGAAAATACCGATGAGCCGTCATTTGTGATGGACTACGTCAACTCTCACCCGGAATTGGGCGAAGAGGAAGAGGATGAGGAAGAGAAACAGATTATCCGAATATCCCTTGCCAGAAGCGGAGTAGTCAACTCTCTGGGATTGGGCGAGAGCGTCAGGAATTACCTGCGCGACCACCTGCCGGGGCGTCTGGGAGTCGTCACCGCCCGGCAGGAGGTGATCGCCGAGAAGGGGCTGTCCGGAGAACTGCAAAATCCGAAATTCAGGTATGAGTCGCATGGACCGTTGAAAAAATACAATTTGTTATACACGCCCAGCCGGGTTGATCTGGGAATTGATGAGGTGGAATCGGTGAAAAACGTTCCCAAGTGGATCGGGGGACGCGACCGGCAGGCAGCCAATGCAGGCAAATCGCTGTATGGCCTTTACAATCTCGCAGGACCCACCGCTATGCCTGTCTCCAGATTCGCTGAATTCCTGAAAGTCGGCGAAAATTTCTTCTCCCGGGGCGGCGTATTCTATCTGTCGCTGACGGCGGGAGCAAATCTGGACGCGCTGGGCATGGGCGATTTTGAGTTCTTCAGGGATCAGTGGAACATGCGCGGAGATCGGATCGTCCTGCCCGCTGGCGAAACTTACGGCGGATTCTGCGTCCCGAAGGAATTCACTTTGCTCTATTCCATCATACTATCCGCGCTGAAACCGGAAACGTCAAGGGAAGTTCTGGACGCTTTTGGCGTGCCGGAGGAACTTCGCGAACCGCTCATGGACGATCTGAGGGAAATACTGCGGATGCGTCCCCAATTCGACAGCGCGCTGGACTGGGAGGCAAAGGCGTCCTCGATGCTGGAGGCTAAACACTCCATCTCCATCCACTTTCCGCGTCTGGCGACCACGCTGGCGAGCAAAGGCATCATCGCCGGCGAAGATGAGGAGGACGTGACGACTGGCTATAAGTTCGCCAGTTGGGTCAACAAAAAAGCGCATGGATTGGAGGAGATCAACCGCTCTGGCACGTTCCGCAAGGTGCATCTGATCCGCAGGCTTATCAAAGAGGCGCGAAAGAGAAATCCAGAAGTGGCTCCCGATAACAAGCTGATCGGCATCATGAGCGCGCCCTATAAGGAAGGCGGCAGAAAAGACGGCAGGGAAGTGCCCGTAAGCGACGTGCGGTTCAGCGCGGGCGCGAGGAAACTCGAAATATACGCAGAAACGGCGGAAGAGCATCTGCTGAAGCACATTGACCCGGAGGGCAGGCGGCTCATAAAGGATATGTTCAGCGATTTCCAGCCGCCAGCCGATATACGGATAGTGGGAACGTGCACAGCGGCGGACTTGCTCAATCATGTGCCCCGATCCGGCCTGGAGCAGATAGCCGACACCATCAACGAGCGGCTTCTGGAAATCGGGCTGTCACAGGACATAATAGACGCCAACTGCCAGATATACGGCGGCGACATGGAAAAATGGGTGGATATTAAGGAGATGCCTGACTCTCATCGGCAGGCGCTGATTGACGAATTTGGCGGGCATATCCATCTTCTGGCGCTTGCCAGACGCGGCGTGTTCAAAACTTACGCGGAAGCTGTGCAGGGTGTGGATTTCATTGATCTGGGGATACCTGACCCGGAACTTCTCGATCTGGTGGACGATATGCCCAAATTCCTCCATCTTGTGCACAGCGGCAGATCAAACAGCGCGCTGGTATTCGCCGACAGCACTTCCGGCGCGAGGCGGCGCACTTTCTCCTATCGGTACTCGTCCAGCAAACGGAAGGTTAAGGAGCTTTTCGCTCTGGATGACAACGCCATATACGGCGCTCTGGGACTGGGCAGGGACACTGTGGAATCATGGCGGCAGGAAATGGCGAAGGAACGCCAGTACGCTCAAGACCTGCTTGACGCTCTTACTCATGGAGAATACGCCAGAGCGGAGGAAATATACGGCGAAATCGTCCAGTACGTCAGGCGCGAGGCAAAGGCGGAGGAAGCCGCTCAGGAAGAGATAATGGCGCGGACACTCAAAGTCCTGTCGGAGGATTACAGATACGTCTCCGACGCCCTGGGAAAGGTGAAGGGCGGACTCCCGCTGGCGCGGCTTGATTTTGGGACGTGGGTGATCCTCGGAGGCATGTACGTCTTGAACGGAAAGGCGAACGCGGATGAGATAAACGCTGTCAGGTCTCAATTTGAGAAAGCTGTAGATCGACCTGGCGCGGACAGGATTCCCGCGTTCACAGACCGCATTATAGAAAGATTCGTCAAGCCCAGATACGAACCGCTGATGGAGGTGGAGCTTTACAAGGAGATAGACACGGGAATTTCAGGCTCCCTCAAGGCAACAGAGGAAAAGGTGGGGAGACTCCAAAAACGCGAAGCCAGACGGCGGGAAGCCGCCCGCGCGGTGGCTCGAACTCAGCGCACGGAAGCCTTTGAGGAACAAAAAACAGCGATCTTGGAACGTTTCATGTCCGTAGAATCAATCTACGAGGAAGCTATGGCGGTTCTGGGGGACGCAAAGTTGGAAATATCGCAGAAGGATTTCGGCAGATTCCTCGCCTGGACGCAAGCCGCTAATGAGACTCTGTTCCCGGGGGCTGAGATCACCGATGAGATGTATATGGAACTCGCCGTTGATCTAGCTCAATTAGCTATACAAGCGAATGGCGACGGAGAAATGCTCGAAAAGGTCGCCAAAATCATGGAACTGCTGGACACAGCGTTGGCGATAGAAAAAACCATCGAAATAGAAACGCCGGAGGAGATGACCATCGCGGTCGCCCGGTTCTTTGATACGACCGTCAATAACCATATCTTTGACTATATCCCGTATCACTATCACAAACAGCGCGGTTCCGGCTTTGAGTCGCTTGTCAGGAAAGAGAAGATAGAACTGGCGGAACGGCATCACCGATGGCTATATACCTACACCCGGCATCTGATGGCTACAAAGACGGAGTTGAAAGACGCCGCTCCCGGGTACGCGGACGCCTGGCTTGGCGACGCTGACAGGGACATAATGGGACTCGGCGTGAACGTCACAGATAAGCGCGAGCGATTCTGGTTCAGCTACGCGCGGCTCCGCGATGCTGTGACGCTACGGCATGACGGCTATCCATTCCCGGAGATTTTCTCCGATCTGGACCCGGATGTGCTGAAGTGCGGCGAACGCGCTAACGTAGTGATCGTCTATCCGCACGGAAATACAACCGTGCCTGTGGCTTTGGAACAGGGGGCGAAGCTGGCGAAGGAAGGCATAAACCTGATGCTGTGCGCCTTCCCGCGCATGGAGCATGATGAGCAGTACGGAAGGACGGTTCTCAGAGCGTTTGACGGCTTCATGTATATCGGCGCGGAAGATTACAAAGCGGCTTTGCTCAGTAAGGGCATGGATTCGGAAAACGCTGAGAAGAAATGTCAGGCACTGGACGATCAGGGGATTCTGGTGGCGGTCAGGTTCAGAGAACCCATCGTCGCGCACGGGATATTCTTCCACTTCACCCATCCCATGCGACCGTATATAGCGAGCGTGGGCGCGCCGCTCATACAGCCCATAATCTGGGAAGCGGCGACGCATCTGAAATGTAGCCTGCCAGACATGCTCAAGGGAAGCGGCATAAGAACAGCCGATCAGATCAACTGGTACAAGGCTCAAACCGCCGAAATGCCAGAGGATGAAGCCAGAAAACAGATTCGACACGCGCTTCGCCAGTTTGCCGAAAAGCATACCCGCATAATAGCCAAGCCGGAGAAGGAATCCGGCGGCAGAATGGCGAAAATTTTGACAGTGCGGCACGCCGGGCAGTATCTGGAGGAAAACATCGCCGAACTGGCTGACGTTGTCTATACCATATCGAAGGTTGACAACGCAGCCGTTCAGGACGTGCTTCCATCGAATGTGCGCAGGCTTTACAGCGAGGGATTTCTTGAGGACATGGTGGACAGGTTCGCCAGAATCGGCGTGCCTGTGCTGTTGGACAGGACGCCGCTGACGCCGCTGTTTTCGTACTTCAGACAGGTGGTCGCTTTAGGCAAGCAGGGATACGAAATAACGCACCACATAACGGTCATCAGCACACGCGGCATAGCCAACGTCGGGCAGGGCGGTATATTATATGAATATACCGACGAGATCATAGACCCGAAATACAGAGAGGACATGCGGCGCGAGATAACGAAAGCCGCTCTCGATTCCATGGAGTCGCAGAGAAGGTACATAAAGGAACACTGGCAGGAGATGGTGGAGGAATATCTCCAAATACACCCGGAATTCGCCGGCGAATTGGAAATAACTGAGCCAAAGGAAGACCTGACCGGCTTTTCGGACGCCGATATACCTTACGAAATGGGCGATTACATGCCGGTGTTTATGGTTGACAGGAATGATAACCTGATCAGCGTCTTCGACAGAGCCAGCGAGGAAATTGTTCCGCTTTTCAACGAGGACGGCGCTCCCACCGATGCGGAAATATACGACGAAAACGGCGCGGCAATATCCAGAGTTGACGAAAGCGGGATGCCTGCGGCAATACCCATGTTCGACGAGGACGGCAGCCGCATCGCCAGATTCGACCGCGACGGGAACACCATCAGCACGCTGATGGTGTTCAAGATAGAACCCAACCCCGGAGCGGGATTGTGGCGACCGCATGACGATCAGTTACCAGAGGAGCGTAAAGGCGAGGGAGTGTTCAAAATATTCAAATGTCTCGGCGAGCGGGCGCAAATTTATCGCGATAGGCTAAGTGAGCTATAGAGGTTCAGATAAAGAATTTTAAAGCCAGAAATAGCACACGGATAATACAGATGAGTACTTTATCCGTGTTAATCCGCAGCATCCGCGTAATCCGTGTGCTATTATCCTGATTTAAAAACATTATCTGAATGTCTATATAACCCGGCTAAGAAATTTGTTTATTGCCAAAAGCGCGATTGTTTAGATTCATTGAGGAGTTGCATATATGATAAAAGCGTTACTCTTTGCAATGCCGGATAGCATTTCGAGATTCGATGATGCCTCGTACATTCCAAACCTCGGAGTGCTTTCGGTTGCAGGGAATGTTGACCCCGGCGTGTGTGACGTCAAGGTGGTGGATCTGTTATTGGTCAAGCGGGAATTGAAGACCTATGTCCTCGATTTGCTAAAAACGCACTCCCCTGATTTGGTGGGGCTGAGTTGCATGAGTTTTCAGTATTACAGCGCCGTTGCTCTGGCGAAATTGGTGAAGACTTATGACAAAAATATCCTCGTAGTTATGGGCGGGTATCATCCGACGCTGATGTATGATGCTATGGCAACGTCTCCCGAATCTCAATTCATAGATTTTATCGTCCGGGGTGAAGGCGAAGTGACCTTCAACGAATTGGCGACCGCCATAAATACCGGGAGTGGATACGACGACATCCCAGGACTGTCCTATAAAGCAGGTGGCGTTTTTCATCACAATCCGCCACGGAGCTTACTGTCCCTTGAAACGATCCAGCTACCCAAGCGTGATGCCAGACTTATTAAGAAGGGCTTTCACTCTTTTGGTATTCCGGTGGATGCAGTTGAGACATCTCGTGGATGTACGTATGGCTGCAAATTCTGTTCTATCAGGCGAATGTATGGGCGAAGTTTCAGGAAATACGAAATAAGCAGAGTCATATCGGACATCAGAGATGCTCATGAACACGGCGCCAGGGCGATAAATTTCACGGATGATAACATCACACTTGATCTGGAACGTATGGAGAGATTGTTTGAGGAAATAACTGCATCAAAGCTGAACTCTATTCATTATTCCGTTCAGGCTAGTGTTAAGGGTATGGCTCATAGTGCGCGGCTTGTGCAAAAAATGGCTGACGCAGGAGTAAAAATCGTCTTTCTTGGTATAGAGAGCGTGTCCAGAGAGAATCTGCGTTTCTTGCAGAAGAAAAGCTCGGTGCCAAGCGATGTTCTGAAAGCTGTGAAATACCTGCGTGACAATGGAATTATCTGTATAGGAGGATTCATCGTAGGCAACCCGGACGATGATGAGAAATCGCTGTGGGACGTTTTCAACACCGCATGGGATCTGAAAATCGATCTGCCGATTTTCTTCATTTTGACGCCGCACATGAAAACAGAAATCCGTGAAGAGCTTATGGCAGAGGATATGGTGACAAATGTTCATGATGTCTCCAGTTATCATGGATTCTCCGCTAATCTCAGGACAAAGCATTTATCGCCAGAAGAGATTGACAGAATTGTGTTAGAAATGTATGACGCTTATTATTGTGATCCGGGTTACCTCAAGTTTAACCAGGTCCGCAAGACTTACCCGCTGTATTTCTGGAAGACAGTTGGGAGGAAACTTCCGTTATTTATGCTAGATCGGATAAAGGAAAAACTGAGGATAAGCAATGATTCCTGAAGACTTAACCAGGGCTGTTTAGTTTTCTGTCATTCCCGCGCATGCGGGAATCCATGTGTGTTTGTACTGTTGATGGATTCCTGTTTTCGCATGACAGAAAACTGAATGACCCTGTCTTTGCGTGAAACGCTATTGACGCTATTAGTATCACATGATATAATTAAAAGCTGGCTATTTAACACCGAAAATTGATAATAGTGAAAATATGAAATCAAGGAGGACAGGTGTATGTCCGGTAAGAACGTCGTTATTTTTGAAGACAATACAACAGGCAATTTCGCTCCGCTGGCTCTTACAAGACCAGTATTTGAGCTTATATGCGGGATGACCACCCTCTGGGAAAACATAGTAAACCGATTTTACTCAGACGCCGCGGTACGTTTCATCTGCCGGGATTATCTGAAAGCTGTATTCCAGCAGAAGACCGGCGCGAAGGTGAACGACTTAAGCGGGCTTGAGAGCGTTTTGCTCGTAAACGGCAGAACATTGGCGGCGTTTTCTGAGCTTCCGCCTGTGGATGGAGATAGCGAGATCGGGATGCAGGACGGCGTTGTGGTATACGCGCGCCTGAAAGCTGGCGAGATAGCGGGCCTGCCAGATAATTCGGAAGAACTGGCTGATAAACTCGCCGCGCTGGATGTCCCAAAAAAGGAAGTTCAGGGAATTAAACTGGTAAGCTACCTCTGGGAATTGATACAACTCAACGAGGGAGACCCAAGCGCAATTACCGCCGATTTTGAGTTCTACGCGGATCCAGGCAGTTCTCAGGGAGTTGTGGAAAAAGGCGCTTACGTCCGCATAGCAGACGGCGATGATTTTAAAATCTATAACGCCGAAGAAGCAATGGCACTTGTTAAGGCAGGGAAGCTTCCGCTCTATTTGGGAGAGGGAGCGCGGGTCAAGCCCAACGTGCTTTTAGACCTTTCTGATGGACCCATATACATCGGCGCGCATACCGACGTTCGTCCGCCAACTATTATTGATGGGCCATGTTGCATCATGGACAACGCCGGAACATCCAAGAAAACAACCGTTATAGACGGAGCTAAAATCAGGCCAGGGACGACACTGGGACCCGTTTGCAGAATCGGCGGAGAAGTAGAAGCGACCATCGTTCAAGGCTATACCAATAAGCATCATTCCGGGTTTATCGGACATGCCTATATGGGCGAATGGGTCAACATTGGCGCGATGGCTACCAACAGCGACCTGAAGAACGATCTGACTGACGTGAAAGTGTACGCAAATGGAAAATCTGTGGATACAGGCGATCTGAAAGTCGGCTCGTTCATCGGCGATCACACAAAATTGGGTATCGGCGCTCTGCTAACCACTGGAACGGTGGTGGGCATCATGACCAACGTCCTCTCTTCCGGGAATATACCGCCCAAGTTCATCCCCTCATTCTGCGTTTACAGGGAAGACAGAATCGGCAGAGGCTTCAGGCTCAAGGCTTTGATAGAAACATCGGAAAGAGTCATGGGACGCAGGAAGATTGATCAAACTCCGGAATACGCCGAAATGATCGGAAAAGTCCTCGAAATGGTCAAGGACGAGAGAGACGCGGAAATGGAAAAGCACAACCGCAAAGCGGATACGACAGTGCTCAAGATAGTTCGCCAGTGGGCTAAGACCCAGAAGTAAAAAGTCAGGGGAATAGTGAAACGGCGTTGCCGCTGGTGATGGCACGTCGTTCTTCCCCGGATAATTCCGCCTCATGAAGTTTTAGAATAGCTGATCTCACGACGAAAAACGGCGCGTGAGTGCCGAAAAGAAGCTGTTTCGTACCGTATATCTGGATTGTTCGGCGCAGGCAGTCGGTGTATTCAATCTGAGATATGTCCAGCCACAAGTTTGACAACGCCATAATCTCCTTTGATTTACTCGTTGCCTCTCCCCATCGAATGCCGCCGATCACGAACCGGGTGGCGGGATGCGCGCGCGCCGCTTCGATGGCGTCTGCGACATTCACGTCAGCCACGATCCCCGACGGTTTCTGCGCTCGCACGTCCTGGACTCGCAACTGAACGATGACCGGTATATCTTTTTCGCCAGCGGCTTCGAGCAGATTTCCTGCCTCGTCGCCGTTCAGGTCGTAGTGGTGGTAATTCGGGTGGAGTTTCAGGGCGCGGATATGGTATTTCTCACAGCAGACATCCAAATTCCTGCGCCAGTTGGACAGTTCTGGATTCAGAACGGCGACGGGCGAGAGAGCAGGAATTCCGCGCAGAGCCTCGCACAGCTTTTCATTCGCCAGTTGCGGCTCATCGTAGAAGATACCCTCAAGTGGTGAGACAAGAGCCTGTTCAATTCCTTCAGCGTTCAGAAGCGCGAGCAGTTCCTCCGGCGCAGACCCCGGCAGAGGGCGAAAGGGCCAATTTCCAGTATATGTATTCACATCTATCATAATTTATACACCCGCTTTGCATTTTTCCATAGGATCATCTCTTTGTCTTCTTCCGATATGTTTGAGCCTGTCACCTTGCCCAATTGAACGGCAAACCCGCGTCCAGGGGCGTCCGAGCCAAACAGTATACGCTCCGCTCCCATCTGAGTTATGGCGTATTCGAGAATCCCCGCTTCAGGTTCGCCGCCGCTGGTGTCCGCGAATATGTTTGGATAGGGAGTAATATCGGCAATGCCGCGAAATCCCGCTCCGTAAAGATGCGCCATCTGAATTCGAAGCTTCGGGAATTTTCGCGCCAGAACAACGACATCTGCCGGCGTGGATTCATTCTCTCCTTCTCCCGTCGCCTTATTCCACGCGTGTTGGAGAATAGGGACATCCAACTCAACAGCCTTTCTCGCTATAGGCTCTACGCAGGGAGCGCTTGCCTTCGCCGCCACCCAGAGTTTGATCCCGTACATGGGGCCATGGGCGATACAGCGGTCAATTTCCGCAAGGGACTCTTCAGTATGCAGGGGATCTGCATAGCAAACACCGCGTGCCGCGTCAGGAAAACGTTTAGCGGCTTCCAAAACGCTGTTGTTTGCGGCAACCACCATCTCCACGGTTGGATACACCCTATACCCGCCGATGCCCAGGGAAGAAACCAGAAGAAGCCCGATTTCGCTGCGCGACGCGGATTCAATCAATCGATCTATTTCGTTAGCTCCAGCAATGTGAACGTGAGAATCTATGATCATGAAAACCTCCCCTTGATTCGGGTTCCCAAAGCCACATCGTGAATTATACAATGATCCGTCGCAGAAAACAATGGAAAAACACATAGCCTTGCCTAAACTGCGAGAATGTGATAATCTATTACACGATATTTCAGCCATACATAATCTCTCACTGTGCGACAAAAAAAGGGGATGTCAGATGGAAGGAAAAAGAAAAGCGGAGGTTGGTCTCCTGGGATTGACGTTTGAGCTTTACGATAAAATTCCTGGACTGAAACCGGCACTGGCGAAGTTTGCCGAAGAACTGTCGAAGGTGTTTTCTCCCTTCGCCAATGTCAGTTTTCCGGGGGTATGCAATACGCGCTCGCAGGTAAATCAGGCGGTAGCGAGTTTCGAGGCGAACAACGTAGATTTTTTGATGGTCGTCCTGCTCAGTTACGCTCCCAGCCACATTGCCCTGCCTACTCTCCTGAGAACGAATCTGCCCATATTGATTTTCAATACCCAGAAAGCGTATTCCATCACTGCGGAGACAAAGCCGGAAGTCACATTGCACAATCACGGTATGCACGGCGTCCAGGATCTGGCAAATGTGTTTTTGCGTTCGGGGCGTGAATTCAACATCGTTACCGGGCACTATCAGGATGACGAAACAATTGGTCAGGTTCGCCAGTGGTGCGATGCCGCGCGCACCGTCAGGTTCATGCGCCAGTGCAAGATCGGCTTGCTTGGCTATCCCATGGAGCAAATGGGGGACTTCGCAATTGATGAAACCGCTTTTCTGGCTCAGATGGGTGTCGAAGTGAAGCGCATCCCCATGAAACGGGTGTCGCTTGAAGCCGCAAAAGCGCCCGACGAAGAGATCGCAGAACAGATTGATTTCGACCGGAAACAGTTTGAAATAGCCTCTGAGATAACTCAGGAGGAACATGAAGCCAGTTCCCGTCTTGAGTGGGCGCTTCGGAAAATACTCAAAGAGGAAGGGATGCACGGATTTTCCGCGCATTTCATGGCGGTGTCAGAGGACGGTCGTCCCGCAACGCTGCCATTTCTGGCGGCGTCCAAACTTCTGGGGGAAGGCTACGGTTACGGCGGCGAAGGCGATGTCACCAGCGCGGCGGCTGTCGCCATGATGCAGGAACTGGCGGGGGCGGCGAATTTCACGGAGATGTTCACGATGGATTTTGGCGGCAACGCCATTTTGATGAGCCACATGGGAGAAAGCAACTGGCGATTAGCCAGAGAGGATGTACCTGTCCGTCTGGCGCGCAGTCGTCTTGGGCTTGTGGATTTGCAGGTCGCGCCGCTACTGCTTACCTTCGCGCTGAAGCCGGGAGAGGTCACATTGGTCAGTCTCACCACACTCGCCAATGGCAAGCTCAAGATGATCGTAACAGAGGGAGAGGTTGTGGATTTTCCGCCGATCAAGGCGCTTTCTACGCCGCATTATAAATTTGCTCCGAGAGGAAATCTCGGCGATTTTCTCACGCGTTTTAGCATGGAAGGTGGCTCGCATCATCAGGCTCTTGCTTACGGCAAATTGAGCGAGGTCATCGAAAAGGTCGCAGTTCTGCTCAATATCGAATGCAGCGTAATTTAAGCAAGTTTGCGAAAAGATCATAAGGTTTGTAGTAAGGCGATTCATCGCCGTCTGTAGCAAACGACATGGGACGTGCAATGAATTGCACTACTACAAACCATCTTTGGCCCCCGGCACTTTCACCTTGACAAGCCGAAACAGATGATTTAACATGATATGTGAAATGAGCAAATTCACGCGTCTTCTGAAAGAGCGTATGGATAAACGGGGGTTTCCCATTGACGATTGTCGGCTTGTTCAGTTCGACATCTATCAGCAAGAGCTTAAAAACTGGAACGCAAAGATCAATCTCACGTCGCTGACGGATGATCTGGATGTTATAGATAATCATATTATTGATTCTCTGGCGTTATTCCGTTTCGAGTCGCTGGAACATAGCATCAAGGTTGCCGACGTCGGAGCCGGCGCAGGTTTTCCTGGGCTTGCGATCAAAATATATCAGCCAGATGTTCAGCTTTTACTGTTAGAATCTACTGGCAAGAAAGTCAGGTTTCTGGAACACATAGTTGCCGAACTGGGGCTTGAGAACGTCGCGGTGGTAAATGATCGCGCGGAAGTCGCGGCGCGATCCCCTGAACATAGAGAGCAATATGATCTGGTTACAGCCCGCGCCGTTGCTCGACTGCCGACTCTCGTTGAGTATTGCCTTCCGCTGGTGTCAATAGGCGGGAAATTTGTGGCTTACAAGGGACAAGAAGCGGAGATAGAGGTAGAAGAAGCTAAAGCCGCTCTGGAAAAACTGGGCGGTCGGTTGGAAAAGATAGAGCGGAATGTCTGGACAGATGAGCGCGTTCTTGTTTTTATGAAAAAGGTCAAAAAGACGCCAGATAAGTATCCCAGGCGTCCCGGCGTTCCACGAAAAAAACCGTTGTAGAAGCATTTTTAATTTGCGATTGGACCCCATAGACCCATAGACCCATAGACCTATTGACCCATAGACCCATAGACCTATTGACCCATAGACCTATTGACCCATAGACCTATTGACCCATAGACCTATTGACCCATAGACCTATTGACCCATAGACCTATTGACCTATTGACCTATAGACCTATAGATATAGACCTATAGACCCATAAACCCGAGGCTGATCCATGGCGAAGGTGATCGCTGTTGCTAATCAGAAGGGCGGTGTTGGAAAAACCACCACAGCCATTAATATGTCTGCGTGTTTGGCGGCAATTGGTCAAAAGACGCTTCTTCTGGATACTGATCCGCAGGCTAATGCCACCAGCGGATTGGGGTTTGATCCCAGACAACTTTCCACCAGCATTTATCACGTATTGCTGGACGGCATGGCTTTATCAGACGTGACCGTTCAAACAAAGCTGGAGCTACTGAGCCTGGTGCCAGCTAACTTCGATCTCGTGGGCGCAGAGGTGGAGATGACAACGCTTATGGCTCGCGAGAATAAACTGCGGACGGCGCTTCAACCTGTTCGTGACGAATATGAGTACATCATCATTGATTGTCCGCCTTCCCTGGGGTTGATCACGCTGAATTCACTGACAGCGTGCGATTCCATATTGATCCCCATTCAATGCGAGTATTACGCGCTGGAGGGGCTTGGACAGCTTCTTGAGACGATAACGCTGGTGCAGGAAAACTTAAACGCCGGCCTGGAAATAGAGGGCGTCCTTCTGACAATGCAGGATAAGCGCATAAAACTCTCAGAGCAGGTAATTTTAGAGGTGCAGAAGTTCTTTGGCGGACAGGTCTATAACACGATCATTCCAAGAAATGTGCGGCTCAGTGAAGCGCCCAGTTTCGGCAAACCCGTGATCTTATACGATGCGAAATCAAGCGGCGCGAAGGCTTACATGGAACTTGCGAAGGAAATAACAGGCAATGAATAGGCAACCATTAGGAAGAGGGTTAGGCGCTCTTATCCCCGAAGCAACCAGAAGGCATACGACGGATCGGGTTATAGGTATTCCCGTTGACGATGTTTCCCCAAGTCCGTACCAGCCGCGTATCATTATGGACGAACCTTCTCTAAAAGAACTGGCGGCGTCCATAAAGGCAAAGGGGGTTGTCCAGCCCATAATTGTGCGCTCGTTAGGAGATGACAAATATGAAGTGATCGCCGGCGAACGACGGCTCAGGGCTTCCAGATTGGCTGAACTGGCAGAAGTGCCTGCCATCGTTAGGGAAGTTGACGACGCAGAGGCAATGGCTCTGGCTATTACGGAGAATATCCAGCGGGAAGACCTCAACGTCATCGAATTGGCGCGCGCATATTCGATTCTGTTAAGCAAGTTTGACCTAACGCAGGAAGAATTGGCTCAGGGCGTGGGTAAGAGCAGGTCTGCGGTGGCGAATATACTCAGACTTCTTCAACTGCCGCAGGAGATCCAGGAGCATGTTCTGTCAGGCGAGATTTCCATGGGGCACGCTCGCGCGTTGTTGTCTCTTGAGCATGAAAATCAGAGGATAAGCGTCTGCAAAAAGGTGATTGAATCGGAGCTTTCCGTAAGACAGACGGAAAGGCTGGTTCAGAAACTTCTCAATCAGGCGAATCTCCAAAAGAAAACAGCCGTTCGATTGCCGGAGATCGAGGCGTTGGAAAGCCGGCTGAGAAGCAAACTGGCAACTCAGGTCAAAATCCGACAGGGCAGGAGCAAAGGCAAAATCGAAATCGAGTATTATTCCGAACAGGATCTGGATCGTCTGGCGAAGATACTTGAGGCAGGCCTGGAAATAACAAAAAAAGCGTAACGGATTATACAAATGAGAATTGACGCCAAGAATAAAGATAATGGGGTTATACTGCACCTGAACGGTAAGGTCATAGGGGATGGTGTGCCGCAGTTCAGGCATACTATTGAGGAGTGCATCAACTCCGGAGCAGAATGGCTCATAATAGACTTAGCCAAAGTGCCGCTAATGGACAGTTCCGCTCTAGGCGCCATAATATCGGCTTTTCTGAAACTTCAGGAGAAAAATGGCAAGCTGGCGCTTCTCAATGCTCAAAAAGGCATCCTTGACGTGCTGGCTATTACCAAGCTCGATTCATTGTTTGAGGTGTACGACGATATGCAGATGGCTCTGGAAGCTGTAGATTTATAGGCTTATAAGCCCATAGCTCATAAATCGGAACGCAATGAAAATAAAAAATCATACAGATGAAATAGCTCTTAGCATTCCCAGCGCGGACAGATATATTTACTTGCTGGATCGCGTGGTGTCATACGTCGCTGGGGAGATGAAATTCGACGAAGAAACCAGAGAACAGGTGAATCTGGCAGTCATAGAAGCCGGCACCAATGCCATGAGACATGGCAATGGAAACGACCCGAAAAAAACGGCGGAATTCCGGTTTATCATCGAAAGAGACAAGCTAGTAGTGCTTGTGAAGGATTCTGGATCAGGCTTTGATCCAGAGGATATTGAAGACCCGCTAAGTCCTGACAATTTTATGAAACCATGCGGTAGAGGGATATTTCTGATGCGCGCCCTTATGGACGAAGTGGAGTATAACGTAATCGCGGACAATGGAACCGAAGTCAGGCTGGTGAAATACCGAAATTCACAAGAGTCGTGAATGACTCGCAATGAGATAATGATGCCTCCCGATAAATGTGAAGATACCCTAAATGGATACTGGATAAAATGCGGCGAATGTAATGAGATCATCTATGACGGCGAACTGAGCAGGAATCTCAGGATTTGCCCCAAATGCAACTCCTGTTTCCCGCTGCCTCCTGCCGAACGCATAGCCTCTCTAGCCGACGAGGGGAGTCTGATCGGGCAAGATACGGGTAACGAACAGGCAATTATGACCGGCGAAGCCGCGCTGTCTGGTAATCGGCTTGTGATAGCGGCAGTCAACATGGGCTTTACAGACAGGGATACCAGCCTGATCGCCTGCGAGGGGCTTATCAAAGCGATAGTTTATGCCGCCGATCAGCGTCTGCCTCTGCTGATGATCTGCACGAACAGCAATGGACAGCAAACGCAAAATGAAACGCTTTTCCCCGCGCAGATACTAAGCATCAATGCGGCTATGAGTAGATTGAACACTGAGAAACTTCTCTATGTTTCGATACTTGCGTGCTCCAATTCGCGCAGCCACTTCCCCGGCTTTGCCTGCGTAGCCGACGTAGTGATCGCAGAATCGAGCATGCCCGAAATCGCGCGCGATAACAATCGGACACGCCAGAACGAAACCGATCAAACGGCTCAAATCCTGTTCCAGAACGGCATGGCGGATATAATCGTCCCTCGAAAAGAACTGAAGCACGCTCTCACCGATATTCTCAACTTCTTCTGCTGATTTTTACTGTACATTTAGTAACCATATTCTGCACACTATTTCTACAGAGGTATGCGCTGAACGTCAAAATCGTGTGATGGCTTGGGCGATTTTGACGGTTTCAACGATCTGGCATAAGATTTGCTGTATCTTTTAATGCTTATGAAAACGCGAAAATCCACTCTTATAATGAGGTGAACAAAATGAGAAAAAGGAACCGAACTCGTACACTATTGGCTCTGGTTCTGGCGGCTGCGTTTGCGATCTTTGCGTATCCCGCCGCATACGGCGCAGGCGAGATTGATGCAGAGTTGAAAGGCGAAATCAAGGCATCCATTGATCGAGGGCTGAAATGGCTCAGGGATCAGCAGGCGGAGGATGGATCGTATCTGCATCATCCGGGCATGACCGCGCTGGCGGCTTCAGCTTTTATGCGCAGTCCGAGACACTATACTGAGGCGGATGGTCCATTTGTGGGGAAGGCTATAGAATATCTTGTGAGCCTGGCAAAGCCGGACGGAGCTATCTATGATAAGGATATGCCGAATTACAACACCTCTGTAAGCCTGATGGCTCTTGTGCAAACCAAAAATCCGGAGTATAAGGACATCGCAGGTCGGGCGCGGCAATATATCATGATTCTTCAGACGGATGAGGGAGAAGGATACGCGCCGGATGACAAGATGTACGGCGGAATAGGCTATGGCGGCGATCTCAGACCTGATATGTCGAATCTCCAATTCAGCCTGAAGGCTCTGAAGGAAAGCGGCGTGTCCGACGATGCCGAAGTGTGGGAAAAAGCCATAAAGTTCATTGAACGCTGCCAGAACCGGAGCGAATCCAACGATCAGCCCTGGGCTGGCGACGACGGCGGATTTGCCTACTCCCCGGGCGACAGCAAGGCAGGCGGAACCAGGTCTTATGGAACCATGACCTACGCCGGCGTTCTGAGCTTTATATATGCCAACGTTGACAAGAATGATGACCGCGTGCAGGCGGCTGTCCGGTGGATCAAAGACAACTACACTCTGGAAGAGAATCCTCCCATCGGCGGGCAAGGGTTGTATTATTACTACCACACCATGTCGAAAGCCCTCTCCGTTTATGGCGAACCCATAATAACCGACTCCAACGGCGTCCAGCACAACTGGTACGAAGAACTGGCTCGCAAACTCCTCGAACTCCAGAAAGAGGACGGCTCCTGGGTCAACGAGCAGGACAGGTGGATGGAATCCATGCCACTTTTGACTACGGCTTATGCTATCCTCGCTCTGTCAACCAGCTATCCCGAATAATAAAACCTCGCCTGATAAAACGCGGGTTTGGCTGTCAGTAATCAGCCAAATCCGCGAGAATCCGCAGCACCCATCCAATCCGTGTGCTATTCCATTCTACCCATAGAAATTCTACATGCCCGCGTGGTCAATTTCTCGTTGACTCACAAAGAAAAACGTGCTAATATG
>Ga0255402_1009_pt1 | contig 19400 bp, 10 predicted proteins | sample ANMaggSeSYBR01D4_FD_182125 | JGI IMG/M metagenome (GOLD analysis project Ga0255402, IMG submission 182125) | Sediment cell enrichment communities from methane seep in Santa Monica Basin, California, United Staets - ANME aggregate JGI... | ecosystem: Environmental > Aquatic > Marine > Cold seeps >...
TAGCTATCGCTAAGTGTACTGTGCCGTCACTGAGATGGTAATCGCCACCAACCGCATTCCCGCGCCGTATAGTATCTCCTGCGTCTATTTTAGACAGGATGTCATACACAGCCATGCCCGCACCCGGTTTTTCTGTGGCATCATTGTGGAGGTCAAAGCCAAACAATGCCCTCCGGGGTGAACGGTATGGACTCTCAGCTTTTCCAAGGAAAGCCCGGAGCCATATATACTCACCATTATCATCATAGCTGCGAACTCTTGTCTTGTCGCCAAAGTCACCATAGAGCGGCGGACGTTCATTCTCTATGTCCACATATTGGCCATATCCGTCGCTGGTGATAACATTGCCATTCCCGTCTTCCAGAATGGCATAGCCGTATTTGACAGAATTCGTCCTTGGCGGCGGCTTATCTTTTCCCGGTGGGCTGTCGGGCTTTCCGGCAAAGGCAGCGGAGATAAACAACTGGATAATTGCGAATATACAAATAACAAGAAACGCTTTACTGGTCCTCATAATTATCCCCCTCTTGGTACACGCTTGAAGTTTTGGATTGTCTGTGGAAATGGGTAAGAATAGCAGCTATCACCTCCCAGGATTAAGATTGCTGATCTAATCATAACTCTATCCGGGGAAAATGTCAAGGAAAAATAGAATTTGGGTAAAATCCTACCCTACTAGGAAAAGTTTATAAGGCGTCAGCACTTTGAGCTTTCTGAGAAAATCAAAGGAGGTGAATTATTATGGCTTTTGGAGACAAGTTCTGGGACAAAGCTTTTAAGTTAGGGGAAAACCTTGCAGACACTGGACTTAAGACAGGAAATCGATTAGGAAATATCAGTTCGGCAATGGGTGAATGGTTGGCTAGTTTAGGCGAAGCGCAGGCTAGAGCGATACTGAAATGGGCTGGTTTGGAGAGTAGAAGGAAGCACATTCCAGTAGACACTGTGTTAAGAGTAACAAAACGTGACAAGGGCCGGTGTTCGTTAACAAATAAACAGGTTCCCGCGAATTGGCTAGAAGTTGACCATATTCGTCCATACATAAGAACAGAAGATAACTCTATTGACAATCTCCAGCTGCTATGCGGGCATCACAATAAACAGAAACTTGCTAAGAACTGGCACGAGTTCAAAATGTGGTATAGAAAGAACCCCTCTTCATGTGGGCCAGGATAGCGAGAATGTTATTTTCATTTTTCTTTCTGATTTAGCTCTGCTAGTTCTATTCTGGCTCAATTTCCTCCTTTTGGGTAAAATCCTACCCAAAATCCCAGAAAGCTTTATATACCGTCAGTACAATAAGTTCCTTGAGCGGTTCAGCAAGTAAGGCCGCGGGATTCAGCGCTGAGTCCGATTTTTTTTAGTGGTACATAAGCATAACATGCTCATGCTGTTTGTTTAGAGTTTAACAAATTCTTGAAGTGAATGATTACATACAAAACATGGCTTGGTGCCATAACCCCCAAACAACTTTTTTTTGTAAACCAAAGCAATCCTATCCCCGCCCCGCAGATCATAGCCAGCATTACTACCCATCCAACTTACTGTTCGTTCTCCACCCTCCAATTTGCTAATTCTCACAACGACGGGCTTTACTGTGTACCCACCAAGACCACGAACACCAACTACTTCACCCACTATGAAGAGAATGGGTTTGTCACAATTAGAACAATTGCACTCCCCTTCTGTCACTTTCGTTTTAAACTTCGTCTCTGAGTTGCAATAAGGACAGACTATGTTAACAGTGAGTGGTATCTCAAATTTTGCCTTTTTATTGAGTCCCTCATCATATCCCTGTTTGAATCCTTTCTCATAGCTACTTTTGAGTTTCTCAAAGTGTTTTCTCTTGATCCTTAATCCATTTAAGGCAGATTCCCGCATTTTTTTTGCTTTAATCTTGTTTAGCTCTTTTTCGGAATCAGTGAGTTGTTGGTCTAATCTATCCATCATTCTTAACGTTTCTGTGGCCAGATTTCCTAGATGTTCTATGTCTTCTTGACGGGGTTCCCCCGCAGAATCATCGGAGAACGCAGAAAGATTAGCTTTGATATGTTCTTCGAGTTCTCTAATCTTAAGAACTTCCCTCTCAAGAATCGTTTCATCGGCCGTCTTTCCCATTTTTGGTTAAGTGTATGCCTATCCTGAAGTTTTTATACTTTCCTGTTGTTTTTGCCAAACAGCTACAGAATAGGAATAACCTTTACTTCTCCCCCACTGCCATGTATAATCAAGTAAGATAGCGTGCCATGTAATGGAGGAATCATGTCAGAAATCTACTATTTGCATAAGATAAAACTAACCGAGAAAATCCCTGCGGAGGATTACGAGGAGCACAAATTGGGTCTCGCTGCTATGTTTGTCCAGGAAACCGGATGCAAGAAAGTGCTCATTCTAAGGAACATAGAGCTTCCATGGAGCAAAAGCTCAAAAAAGGATGACTATGATTACCTCTGGGTAAGCGTATGGGATAAGGAGGAGCACAGGAAATCCACTGAGATAGACGAGTTGAGTAAGCCCGTGATCAAGACACTCATTGAGCGATTCCAGTCCCTGGAGTGGGATGAATACGTGGAGAGCCTTGGATGCATTGAAATGGTCGGTCTGGCAGATGAAGATGGGTATGAGTTCTGTTAGGCATGTGCCCAATATGTGCCCAAGACTATCCTGAAAAGGATTAAAACAAAGCAAACTATCCAAAAAAAAATGAGGGTGCAGCGCTTAGAAGCAGCAAGCTATTAGTAACTATTCTGAAAAATCCAAAGCCAGTCCAAAAAGCCGCTCGTTGGTCTCATAACCCAAAGGTCGAGGGTTCAAATCCCTCCCCCGCAACCAAACGCAGAACAAGGCGCCGTAAGCTTTTACGGCGCTTTTTCTTTTTGGGGAAGTGTCAAAAAGAACGCCTCGCGTGACAAATACGTGACAAACCTCATTCTAATTGGCGAATGGAAGCCTGAGAACTTGCGACTTTACGTGATCTCGCGACAGATGCGCATACTGCAAAGTCGTCTGATAATCGGCATGTCCCATCAGTTCCTGAACTTCCCTCAGCGACACACCCGCCATCACTAACTGAGAGGCAAATGTATGCCGTAAGGTATGCAAGGTTACATTCTCAAGACCCGCGTCCCTCAACAACGTTCGCAGGCTTTTCTTGATGGTACACTTCAGTTTTCTTCCACGCCAGGTAAACAGATAATCGCTCATACCATTACCACTATGATGCTCCAGAAGCACACTACAAAGTCGTGGCGTCAGCGCAAGCACTCTCGACTTGTAGTTCTTGGTATGCCAGTCATCCTTGGACTGCACCGTGATAGTGCTATGCTCGAAATCTACATCGCTCCATTTCAGGTTGAACAGCTCGGACTTCCTCATTCCCGTATGGAGCGCTGTCACAATAAGCGGATAGATATAGTATTTTCTGGCCGCTTCCGCCAGCCGCTCTATCTCTTCTTCACTCAGGAATCGAGGTGGATTCTTGACCAACTTCTTCTTCTCCACATTAGCAGCTACGTTGTACTTGAGATATCCCCAACGCACTGCCATCTTCATCATATGAGCGATGACAGAAAGCTCATTATTGACAGTCTTGGGCGCAGCTCCTTCCTGCACTCGCATGGCTTTGTAACTGTCAATCATCTGAGCGGTTATCTGGGTCAGGGGAGTGTCACCGAAGTAAGGTATCAGATGACTCTCAATCCTGCACTCGTCAGCCCGAACTGTGCTTGCCGACTTGCTGGCTTCAGCGTATTCGGCGTATTCCATCGCCAAAGCATTGAACGGGACATCTTCCTGCAGGCGGATGTCCCATTTGCCTTCCACGATCTCAGATTCCAGTTTCTTCTGAACCTGTTCTGTCTGTTTCCTTGTGCCGATGACTCTCCTGTATCTCTCACCATTCGGGAGCATCACATCGACACACCATTTAGTTCCTGTCTTGAATTTTCTCTTCCGTATCGGCATTGCGAATCTCCTGCATCCGAATCCACTCGTCTATGGCTGATTGTCTGAATCTCAGATGTCCCTGCAATTTTATGTGGGGAATCTTCTTCCGATGAGTCAGCCAATAAACGTAATTTTTTCGAACATTAAGGAGTTCGCATACTTCTTGAACCGTCAACAGATTATCATATTTCTCTTCTGTTAACGTCCTATTACCCTCCGGCCGAGTTTCTTCGTCAGGATGGTAATATGTATCGGTGAGTTTGTCAATGCCGGATTTCATGCTGCATCACCCTCTTATTGAATCCGATGGTCAGTTCAGCTTTGTAAGAAGCCCATGCGAATCGGCAAAAGGTATTGCTTCTCCGGCACGGGCTTCTTGGTTTTGGCTGTCACTTATAGTATCGCTTGAGCAGCAGAAAAGTATCGAAAAAGCTGTTCCTCAATTTTTCTGTTTACGAAATGTCCAGAAAGAGGTATATTATGGTGGTTGCCAATTTCTATCATTTGGCTCTTCAGGTTGGTGAATTATAAGAGAGCCCTTGGCGGCAGTGCTTCGGTGGCAAGACAAAGCACTATCGCCGTCTCTGGATTTTGCCGCCAAAGACAGCAGCCAGCACCAATTTTAGGGGACTGCAAGGGCTCTGTTTGTATTCTACTCTATCATAGTTATTTAGCAAGAACAGAATTATTCCAAAATCCGAAGCTCCGTATCGGCGAGGTGAAATATGAGTATGACCTTAAGTCAGGTCCTATTGCTTGTTGGAAAATTGGACGATTCTCTAGGAGATGAACTGCAAGAGAAAGATTCCGCGATACGCTTGTGGTTCATGGGATCGTCGAGGTCAAACTTATGCTTCGTTGTATCTCCGAACGTCAAGACCGCATTGCCACTGAGCTATACAACGTCTACTGCTTTGGCTAGAGGATTTTCCAGAAGAAACCTCGGATAAGTAGCGTAAACCCTTTTGTTGGTTGTGATTGCGGCGATTTTGCCAATTAATTTAAAGACCTGCCAGAACAGATATCGAGAAATTCATTGATAAATATAGGCATTTAGCATAAAATGTTCGGGGAATGTATTTCCGGACCTAAGCGAGTTGCGGTCCATTTTTGCGTTATACTTATTAAGGTCCTGTCTATAGCGATAATAGGAGGCGAGTACTATTGCTATCCATGTCCAATAAATCAAAAAGGGGAAGTTCGAGAAGAAAAGGCGATGAATATCAGGACAATACTGCATTATGTTTAGCATTGGAGCTATATATTCAACGTCGAGAATACCAGTTGTTCATTGAGTATGAGCAAGCTGGTAGTTTTGACGACATTGTTGTAGAACTTGGAGATGTTGTAGATGCATATCAAGTGAAATACGCAATCGATCCGAATGCTACATATGTTCTAGAAGATTTTACCAACCCTGACAGTAGAGTTTTCTTCAAGAAGTTTTCTGATAGTTGGTCATCTCTGAAACTACAGTATCCCTCCAGACAATTAGGATTGATTCTTCTTACAAATCGTACTTTAGACGCTGAATTGTCTAACCTTATTACCCCTGGAGGTCGTTTTTCGGAAAAGTTCATTGAGGGAAGACAATACAAGCGACCTCGTGAGATTCGTCGGAAGCTCCAAGATGTTACTGGATTGGACGATACTGATTTTCAAGATTTTCTATCCTGCTTTTATTTCCAATTGAAAAATCTATCTCTTGCTGATCTGGTTCAGCACATAAAAAGCGATCTTATCGATCATCAGCTTGGCCACAGTAATCCCTCCGTCTATCGGAGCCTAAAGGAATTGATAGAAGATTTCGCGATAAATAGACGGGATGCTTTAACCCCAGGCATCATTGATGATATCCTGAAGAGAACTCAAAGCAGATATCTATTACCGCAACGATTTGAAGTCGAGCAGGAATCTTACGTAGAAATAAGCGAGTTCGAAAGCAGGCTTGACACAGCAATAATGAATGTCGATGGTGGCTATGTTATTGTTACTGGTCTGCCAGGCAGTGGGAAATCTACCTCATTGACTGCTTATTTTGATAGGAAAGAGGAATCTTCTAATGAAAGCATAGTTCGATACTACTGTTTCACTAGGATAAATGACAATTTTCAAAAGCAGCGTCTTGAGGCAATGTCTTTACGGGTTAATCTCCTTTCTACAATCCAAGAGAAATTCCAGGCTCAAGAGCAAATTGATCTAATAAAAAGACGCTTTGATTACAGCGAGAACAATTTCAATCAAACCCTCGAAGTCTTGGGTGAGTATTTCTCAAGCAAAAACCAAAAACTCATTGTCTTCGTAGATGGCCTCGATCACGCTGAACGCATGAAGTCGGAGATTCGCGAGAACTTGATAGACACTTTGCCGCGAGACATACCCAAAGGTATCGTTTTTGTCCTTAGCACACAGGAACTGCATAAGTGGCCGCTTTTTCTGAAGAGAGCGCGAGAACAGCCAGCTACACATATTGAACTCCCTCTTTTCACCTATGAGGAGACAAGAGAGTATCTTACTATTAGAAAGCAGCTGCAATTATCAGAGGATCAGGTCCAGAATATCCATCAGAAAAGCGACGGATTACCACTTTATTTGAGGTACCTAGCAGAACAGATCAGCGAAGCCGATGATATTGATACAGAATTGGACAAAATCCCTTCTATACCGAACGGGGATATCAAGAATTACTATGAAACGCTCTGGCAAGAATTCGAATCGTATGGAACTGGAAAGATCCGATATCTATGTGGCGTTTTGTCCTGCCTGAGTTTTCCCGTCCATGAAGACGAATTGTTTCACTTTCAGAAAGCCATAAACCAGCCTGACTTCGACGATTGCTTTCGCTCTATCCAGCATCTACTAAAACGTCGCGGTAAGTCAGTGGAGATTTTCCATAGCAGCTTTAGAGAATTTGTATTATCCAAGTCGGGGCAGAATTCACTCCACGAGATTTATGTAGATATATCAGAATATTTGAAGTCTCAAGAAGGAGAAGGCTTGTGGTTTGGTTACGGGTTTGAATATGCTTACAGAGCGGGAGATTATGATTATGTAATTGGAAAAGCGAATCGCGAATTCGTTGATTATGCATTGAGTAGCTATCGCTCTGACTGGGACATTGAGTCTGCGCTTTTCTGGGCAATTGAATCCGCCAGAGAGAGCGCGGATATGTTGGCGTTGGCCAGCCTTGGCGCGCTAAAATCAAGAACACGCGATCGTATTGAAAATCTAGACAGAAATCTCCTCTCGAGAGCGTTATTGGCTATGGGAAACGTAGAGGAGGTGATTCGTTACTCATACTCATTTCACCGGGATCAATGGCTTGTTGGCCTTGATAATGCTCTCGATATCCTGAAAGAGTTGGCAAATCAAGATAAAAAAGAGGTTGGGGAGGAACTATTTTACACTCTGATGGAGTCATATCGCGGAGTGAAATTGCAGGACAAAGGTAGCATACTAAGCTTTGCGCATTGTTTAGGAATTTACAGTAGTTCAGTAATCACTCCATTGAAATGGCTTTCAGGGATAGATATAAAGCCGGATGTGCTCGACACCAAACAACCTTATGCTCCTGGTTATAGTCCACATCTGGAGACATATTTGGATGCGGTTGTTAAATACAGACCTGATGGACGTTGGCGCAAGATTAAAAAGGTGAAGATATTATTCCCAAACAAACTCGTTCGCTATCTGCTTATCCGTGCATTAGCTCGTTATGATAGCAGGGACGTCTTAAGAAAAGAAGTCAAGGAGTATATCTGTAAATTTCATCCTACCTCAAATCCAGAACTCGCGTTTTATGCATCCCTAAGTGGTCTTCCGGTCAAAATAGTCACGGATCTGATAGGACATCCCTCCGTTCCTTCAATTCAGGCTCCAGAGCATCTGCTCCATAGCGATCCGTCTTTACACAACTTTCGTATGTTGTTTTTTGCATTGGGTTATGAGGGAAACAAGAATTCACTTAATCAAATCGAAACCCACTTAAGAACAAGGAACTCATGGTGGACAAGTTATCTGCTATATCTCCTACAAGCAGGGGAATGTGTTGGAATACATTGGGCGCAAAAACAGGTGAACTGGTACGATTCTGCGACTGCTGCTGTGGATATTCTCCTTCAAATCAAACCGGGAGAAAGAGAAAGGATAATAGAGCTGCTTGAGCTATGCCGCGATGAATTGGTGGAAAGCCTTTTCTTGCTGACCAAAGCGGTATCGGAGCGTTATCCCGATCGCTTGAAAGAGTGGTTCGAGCAGCTAGAATCTCTGCAGAATTCCAAGATATGGACAACACAATACGGAATAATGGAGTCAATTGAGAATTACGATTTCGAATTGAGAATCTATGAGAAACTGTCTTCGATTCCAAAGTGCCGCAAGTATATTATTAAACTTCTACAGATATGTGCGAAAAAGTTCGGAGAGTCAACTTGGCTCAAGGGAGAGAGTCGCTCTCATCACTTTCTCAGACTGGGTGTGATTTCTTCAAGATGCGGTTTCAGAACAAAGGCTGAAGAATGGCTCCAATACAGCGTTAAAGCGACTCTAATCTATGGCTACCACAAAGATATTACTTTGTTTCAACTGATAGATATTATGGGCATGTTGAATGAACATGATCCGGATCATGCATTGAAGAGATGCGCTGATATTCTAGAGTTGGTTGATTGGATGCCGCACTTAACCGATGGGAAGGAAACCAAAGCATTACCTCAATACATTTTTAAGCGAGTCGCGCAAATAAGCAAAAATGCTGCACTACAGCTTCTCCACATATATGCTGAGAATAAGGCCAGGTGGCAGATGCAGGATTGTCTAGCGGACTTAATAGGACAGATTCAGGATGCTGATCCAGAGATACTTTGGGCGCTAACTGACCTTTCTGCAAACTACTTCTCACAAGATGGAAAACATCCCGAGCAAGTAACCCACATAAAACAACATATAGTTGAGATTGCCGAAAAGTCAGGTGATGCTCAACTTGCTGGAGAGTTCAAAAACCGCATAGATCACTTTATCAGAACCAACATCACCCCGCGCCACTGGTCAAAGCTAGCTTCGGAGTATTGGCAGCCCGACCAAAGTTCATTGCGCAAGGAGCCAACACAAGCAGGAAATTCTCAGACAAGTGGGAAATCGAACAGCATCGCTCAAGAGAGAACTTACAGATTGGAAGGGAAGGAGCTTAAAGCTCAAGAGATCAAAAGTCTCCTGAGTAAATCCTTCAATGATTATAGACAAACTCTGGAGAAGCTTAAAGGTGGAAAATCGCATTTTTATGAACCTGATCTAACAAATCCTCCATTGAGCCACCATATTTCTCAGGCATCTAGGTCTTCGGATTTGCTGGCTATCAGAGAATTTCTGGACGGGGCAGGTATATCGGTAGGTACTCAAATGTGGCGGGAGCTAGGCCGTCGGTTTATGGACCTAGGGGATGTGCAAAACGGCCTTGAGTGTATAGAGTCGGCATATTCGAACACAATGGATTGGCTAAGATGGGAAAAGAATCGAGGAGACCTCAGTATAATTGCGGAATATGATACACAGAGGGCTCAGGCATTGGTCATCAGGGCATGTCACCGCAGTTTGACAGAATACGGTGGCTTCGATATCACGTCCTTGGTCGCCAGCGCCTATGATGTTTTGGGAGACACTGAGAATCTGAAAAACGTATACCAAGATTATTTGCAGCATTGTCAGGAGTTATTCGAACAGTTGCCAGAACGAGAGACATATGAGTGGTTGAGAAACTACTCCTCGGAACTAGAATTCAATGAATTGGCCATACAGCTTTTGATTGACGAACTGGACACGCCCGAAGTGGATCTGGCCAGCAGATTGCTAGATGCGTGCCGTGAACTCTGTCTGGCAAGACCAGAAATTGCTTTGCCTGTGTTCGTTGATCAGTTGTCAAGAACAGAGGAGCTAATTAGAATCAGATTATTCACAATCCTTTACATGGTAGGGTTCGAAAAGCCTGATCTACTGGTTCCGTATGCAGAGAAGATATCTACATTCATTGGCGCTCCTCACTTTCAGCAAAATATGATAATCGTCAAACTGCTTCAATGTCTGGTAGAAAAATGCAGTAGCAGTGTTTCGGAAGCAGTCAATGAAAGACTCAACTCGGCACTGTGTCGTTATATGCCAATCATTAGTTCATCTTCCTTCCCGCTACTGGATATAGGCTCATCAAGTGATTTCTCAGACTTTTTTGCACGCGGAACAATACAATGGATTGAGGATCGGATAAATGCATGCTGTAGGATCCTAGCTGTCGATGAGAGATCTATTATTGCGAAGATGGAATATGTTCTAAAGAGCGAAGGATGGACTGAGGAAGAAGGGAAGGAAAGATTGAGATACGATTGGGATGGCTACGTTCACGCCCAAGGTTATCCATTTGTTCCAATAATAACAACTTTTGATCAAAAGGTTTTTGGTTTACTCAATATGATACTAGATGAATTCGCTGAAAAGAACGGATTAACGAATAAGCAACTTGAAGGATTATGGCGCGTTCTCCAGCCCGCCGACCCAGAATACCGATTCTCAAACGTCAATCCCAAACCCAAGGACATCCCGCGTCTCATTGTACCTGATAGAGATGCATGGTTGCAGCAATTAAGCCAAGAACAGGAAGAAATGACCCGCGAACCTATCAACCAAGAATGGATACCTATATTTGAGCAAAAAGTCCTTTCCGAAGATAAAATCTACGAAGTACCATATCGTTCCGTATTGCTTCTGTATTCAAGCTTAGTGAGAAAGGGATTGCTGCTTTCTCCGAGTGATCTTAGAGAGCAAAGCCTTTGCATACTGAAGCTCAGCAGGTTCGATGAGAACGAGTCTATCTCTTTGGATCAAGCAAGAGAGTTCTTGGCAGATTGCCAAGGATTAGTGCCAGTTCAAGGGACATTCTTGCCCATCCTAACGTGGGGTAGTAATTCCGACTTGTTCTTTGGATATCAGGAAGTGGTATCTCTAGCAAGTTATGTTATAAGGCGATACGGATTAATTTTCAAGGGTTTTGATTTGTATGATAGCGATGAGTGCGTTGTAAGATATGAGGTATGGCAAGAAGGATACGAGGATGAGAGCTACAGTAGACGATTGCTCTCATATGGTACAAGGTTATTAATCCACAGGAATTTATTGCAGAGAATATTTGAAGATTACCAGGTCGAACTTTGCCAATCTATATCTGAGAAGCGGTTCTACTACGAGAGCAGATTTAGTGGAAAAGCAACGGACTCAAGCGATTGTATGTTTTTTAAGATACTACACAGCTAAAATAAGCTTTCTTTACAAGTTAGTCAGAGACGGATCAGTGAATAAACCTGAGGGTAAACCATAATTTCTCTCGCCGCTAGATACCCATTTGCCCAATCCCGCCGTTTACTGTAAAATTGAGATATATGACGACCAAACCATATTATCACTCCAATAATTTCGATCTATACCACGCCGATTGCATAGAGCTGCTCAAAGAGATACCGAAGAATTCCGTAGACATGATCTTCGCCGACCCGCCATACAAGTTATCCAATGGTGGGTTCACCTGCTAGGCTGGCAAAAGAGTCAGCGTCAACAAGGGCAAGTGGGACGCCAGCAAAGGCATCGCGGAAGACTGCCGGTTTCATCTCAACTGGATAAAAGTTTGCCGAAGAGTGTTGAAGCCGGAGGGCACTATCAGAGAGAATTAAACTCTCTTAGGCATGCAAGGTATTTCCACTCGTTTGGGGTGAGATGTAGGGAGTATGGACCAATTGTCGCTAATGTGGATAGCTATGTTTGGGGAACACGAAAAAGATAGTATAATTGAATTAGAAGGAAGCTTCCCAAGACATAGACATTCCCTATGTTTTGGATCCAGGACGGACATGCCACTGAAAAGTCGTCGTGAATAATGACGGTATCATTGTCGCTCCCGAGGAATCGTCTCGGTGCTTTACAACTGAATCTCCTAATCAGCCACCCGACCCACCAATCATTGAACCTCGCTCAGGGGCGCACAACGATATTGATCTGCATAACAGAAAGACTAAACTGATTGGCTCTGGCTATAAATAATTTCCTTCCGAACGTATTATCATCCGCAAATCGAGTCTCAAGATCCAAAATGGAAAAACAAGCTTCTGTCATAAGATCACCGCAAGCCTTATCACGTTTCTAAACATAGATTTTTTGAAATAGCCAAACTTGCATAAAGCAACTATAGATACTCTATGCTGTTCTAGAAAAAACCCAAATCAAAATGAAAACAGAGGGATCTCAGAATAAAAGCTTTATATCTCCGAAGCGCTATTTTTCTTTGAGAGAGGCAGCGCGGTTTTGTAAATGCTCTGAGGAATATTTACTTTCTCTTGCCAAGAGTGATATCCTGCGCTTTGAGCGTAGAAACGACCAATGGCTAATCGCCAATGAGGATCTTGAGGCCTATTTGCAGAGCACATGCAGTTTAGAGGAGCGCGGAGGAATTAAGAAAGCCGAAACTTTGGGTGATGATGTCGAGACAATGGAAGATGCGTTAAGCTCTTCCCCGCGGCGTCTGTCACAATTTCAGCTTGCGCTGCCGGGGTTCATTCTGATCCTAGTTTTGGTCGTCCTGTTTGCCGTTCCTGGGTCAATTTCGGCTGAGGGTGGTTTCTGGTTGCAGATTATGACGGGAATAAAATCTGCTATGAAGCAGATTTCGGATATCCCTCAAAAAGCTAGAGATGGATATGAGGAACATGGTGACTTGCATGTTGCTGTCAATGATCATCGCTGGTTTCATCCAGACAAAGAAGGGTCTGCTAACCAGATTAGGGAAGATGATCAGCCTGCTAAACCACCAGCAGAGGAGCAAGCCGGGGCAGTCGATCTTTTGCCGCGTGAGCAATCTCCAAAATTGGGTATCTTATACGATGCAGATCAGGAGGAAGAAAGCGAATACGAAGACCAAGAAGAACAAGCGGAGATTGATGATTCTATAGGGCGATCAAATATTAGCCATACTGCTCTCCCGCAGCGCGTTTTAGCCGAAGCCTCCGAAACAGCAACTCAACCCTCCCTCATTGATTTAGAATATGTTACGGCAAATGGGACGAGCACATCGCAGAATTTGCAGCTTTTGGGCGATGTGCATTTCGGCTCAGGGATTGAAGTTGAGGGATTAGCCAAGTTTTTAGGGAGCGCCATTGTGACTGAAAACCTAACCATTGGCGGCTTAGCAAAGCTCTTGGGTGCTCTTGAGGTGACAGAGACCCTCACCGTAGGCACGCATGAATTCTTTGTTGATGCTACAGCAGATGGTGATAGCCGCGTCGGCATCAATACCAAGTATCCCCACCATGCTCTGGATATCAACGGTTCCGCAAAGGTAGTCCACAATTTCTATCTTAGGGGGGATGCCAAACTCTCTGAAAACCTCGCGGTCGTTGGCCAAAGCGATCTGACCGGCATTCTGAATGCGGATGGTGGCGTATACATTAGAGATAAGTTTTCGATAAAATCAGCAACCGGCGATCTCGAAACCGAAGGCACGATTCGCGTCTTCGACCAGGCCCATTTATACGCCAACACCTTTGTCTCCGGCACCCTGCTCCTCAAGGGAGCAAACCAATATCTTAACTTCAACACCACATTGAGCGCGGGAGGCTACGGCCTACGTGACAACGCGGGCACGATGCAGTATAAGAATTCCGGCGGTGTGTGGACTGATTTCTTCACGGGAGGCAGTGGCGATTCTCTCTGGACTGCGGCTTCGGGCTATATCCACCCCGATACATCTACAAGTGTTGCGATCACGGACACAGGTTATCTGGGGATTGGGGTAACAAATCCGACAGCACATTTAACAGTAATCGGGAATATTTTATTAGGCGGTTCTTCCCGCTATGTCAATTTTGATACAACCCCCGGTTCCTCGGGCTATGGTTTCCGCGACAACGCGGGCACAATGCAATACAAAAACTCCGGAGGCTCTTGGGCGAGTTTTAGTGTGGGGGGCGGCGGTGACAGTCTTTGGACCGCAGCTTCTGGCTATATTCATCCGGATACCGCAACGGGCCTTGTGATTACGGATACTAATCGCTTAGGGATTGGCACTACTGGGCCAGACCGAGCTTTAGATATTCTGGATGTTTCTAATTCCCAGTTGCGTTTAACCCGGGCAGATGGGGCGGCTTATACTGACTTCCGTACCGACGCCTCGGGCGACCTCACAATCACTCCTTCCGGCGGGAATATCTTAGGAGCTGACACAACAACTTTTTCAATCGGAGGCGTTCCGGCCAGAGCCTACAACGTCATCGGCGACCATACCAACAATATGGGCCATTCCCTGGCTTCGGATGATGACCTGTATATTGAGGGAGATCTAGAGGTTGACGGCACAGCCTGGTTTGATGGAGGAGTGACGGCAACCTCAATATACGCTTCTTCTACAATCAACTTTTCTGTCCTGACTGCTGTTCGTCTTTTAGCCGCAGATGCAGGCAATAATTTAGTATCTTCTGATCTTGCGAATTGGATTGCAGGGACGACTAACCAGGTGACTGTCACAGATGACGGCGACGGCACGGTGACGCTTTCTACTGCCCAAGATATCCACACCGCTGCGTACCCGACATTCGCTGGTCTCAATGCCGATGCCATTAATCTCGGCATTACTGCAGCCAATGAAATTGATACTGATTCCGGACCGCTCATTTTGGATTCCAACTACGGCACAGTAAAAATTGACGACAATTTTTGGGTGACGGGCCGAGTTTTAGGTAATTCCTCCTTCGCCTTCGGTGGCGCATCCACTGCCGCTTACAATATCATCGGCGACACCACCACAAACATGGGCCACTCTCTCGCCTCGGATGATGATCTCTACATTGAGGATATGCTCGAAGTAGACGGCAATGCCTACTTTGACGCCGGCGTCACCGTTGCTTCCAACCTCTATGCTTCTTCTGCCCTGATTGTCGGCGGTAGTACAGAGTTTAACGGGATTATCTACACCTGGCCCTCTACTGATGACAATGCCAACTATATTCTTTCAACCAATGGAGCGGGAGCATTAGCCTGGGTAGCTGATTCCACAGGCAATATCTATATCGCCGGCAATGACCTAGACCTTGCCAATACTACCTTCAATATCGAATCCCAGCTTGATTATGTCACCAAGATCACGAACAACAGCCTGACCATTGGCGACGGTTCGGACTCGGTCACGATCTCCGCTGCCAATTGGGGGGTCACCTCCGCTGGTGCGTTCACCGCCTTATCCCTCTTAGCTTCCGGTGCGATCCAGGGCGCCACCCTGACCGACGGCACCCTAACTGTTTCAAGTGGTGCAATCACCGGTGGTACGACGGCAAGCTTTTCAGGTCAGATTCAGGGGGGGCAGATTGCATTTGACAATTCAACCTTAAATTCCGAAACCTGGTCTACCTCTTCAGGCAATATTACTTTGAATCCAGACAGTGGCGCGGTCGTTTTAGCAGATGGAGATACAATCAATATTGGCGGTGCCGACACCCAAACCTACAATGTCATCGGCGACACCACGACCAACATGGGCCACTCTCTGGCTTCTGACGATGACCTCTACATCGAGGGTGATCTGGAAGTGGACGGCATTGCCTGGTTTGATGGGGGAGTAACGACAACCAGTATCTATGCCACCTCCACCATCAATCTTCCTAATCTCACAGCCTCCCGCCTAATTGCCACAGACGCAGGAAAAAACCTGGTTTCTTCTGATGCCGCCAGTTGGGTATCAGGTACAACAAACCAAATTACGGTCACTGACGACAGCGACGGCACAATCACTCTCTCCACTCCTCAGGATATCCATACCGCAGCCAACCCCACCTTTGCCGGCCTTAATGCTGACGTTATTAACATCGGCATCACTTCCGCCTTTGAAATCGATACCGACTCCAACATCCTCCTTCTAGACTCCAACTCCGGAACCGTAAAGATTGATGATAAACTCTACATCACCGGTCAAGTCCAGGGAGACTCCTCTTTTGCCTTTGGCGGCGCCAATACCCGATCCTACAACGTGATTGGCGATACCACCACAAACATGGGGCACTCTCTCGCCTCGGATGATGATCTCTACATTGAGGATATGCTCGAAGTAGACGGCAATGCCTACTTTGATGCCGGCGTCACCGTTGCTTCCAACCTCTACGCTTCTTCTGCCCTGATTGTCGGCGGAACTACCGAGTTTAACGGCATTACTTACACCTGGCCCTCTACTGATGACAATGCCAACTATATTCTTTCGACCAACGGCACCGGCACCCTCTCCTGGACAGCAGACTCTACCGGCAACACCTATACAGCCGGCAATGACCTAGATTTGGCGAATACCACTTTCAACATAGAATCACAGCTTGACTATGTAACGAACATAACAAACGATACCCTCACCATCGGCGACGGCTCAGACTCAGTCACGATCTCTGCCGCCAACTGGGGTGTTTCTTCAGCAGGAAGCATAACAGCAGTCTCTTTCATAGCTTCAGGAACAATTCAAGGTGCAACCTTAACAGACGGCACCCTCTCCATATCTTCGGGCGCTATCACCTCAGCCACAACTGGAACATTCTCCGGCCAAGTCCAAGCAGGATCCCTAGTCTTTGACAACTCTACTCTAAACTCAGAAACCTGGACGACTTCATCGGGAAACATCACCCTGAACCCGGATAGCGGCGTAGTCGTTCTCGCCGACGGCAACACCCTGAATATCGGCGGCGCTGACACCCAGGCCTACAACGTGATCGGCGACACGACCACAAACATGGGCCACGCTTTGGCTTCGGATGACGACCTATACATTGAAGGGGATCTGGAGGTAGATGGCAACACTTACTTTGACGGTTCGGTAACCGTGGCCCAGAATCTCTACGTGACAACAGACCTCCGTGTAGCGGGTGATACTTATTTTGATTCTTCGGGCACGACTACTTTTTCCGGATCAGTAACCGTGGGTGGTGATGTGTATGTCACGAATAATGAAATTATCGGCGGAAGTTTGACCGTAAACAACAATTTGACGATTGCGGGGATGACGGCCGGATCTGTCTTGTTTGCCGGGACAAGCGGTTTGGTTACGCAGGATAATGATAATCTTTTTTACGACGCTACCCATAACCGGTTAGGCGTGGGCTCAAGAAACCCGACCGTAAAGCTAGAGGTTCTGGGTAATGTTTTGTTGGGTGGTTCTTCAAGATATATGAGCTTTGATACAACGCCGGGATCATCCGGATATGGTTTCCGTGATAATTCCGGCACTTTGCAGTTTAAAAACTCAGGCGGGAGTTGGTCAGACTTCAGTTCGGGGACATCTCTCTGGACGGATGCGGGACCTTATATTTACCCGAATAATTATGCGACTTGGGTGATCGGCGATACGGCCGGTTGGACCGGGATCGGGGTAGCAGATCCAGATACACAGCTGGAAGTCTTCGCTGCCGATACCCAGGTCAAGATTTCTTACGACGGGACTTATTACTCTACATTATATACAGGTAGCTCCGGAGACCTGACAATCTATCCATCCGGCGGCGAGGTGATGGTTTCCGGCAATCTCCTGCCATCGGCGACTAATCTTTTTGATTTGGGCTCTTCTTCTTATTATTGGAAGGACTTGTACTTGGAAGGGAACACAATTTATTTCGATGACTCGACGGATGCACAAATTAAGTATAGTGTTTCCAATGGCGAGTTTGTTTTTGATCCGGACGGCGACGGCACGGCGAATGTTGTGTTTGAGGACGGCGGCAATGTTGGCATCTTCACAACCGGCCCCGACCGCAAGCTGGACATCCTGGATGCTACTAATCCGCAATTGCGCTTAACACATACTGATTGAACAATCTATACTGATTTCCAAACGGATGCCTCGGGTGATCTGACAATCACCCCATCCGGCGGCAATATCCTCGGTGCTGACACAACCACCATATCTATCGGCGGCGCCCCTGCCCGCGCTTACAATGTGATTGGCGACCATACCAACAATATGGGTCACTCTTTAGCCTCAGATGATGATTTATATATTGAAGGAGACCTGGAAGTGGATGGCTCCGCCTGGTTTGACTCTGCAGTGACCGTTGCTGGAGACATTACTGTAACCGGCCATCTCTTGCCCTCTGCCGATGATACTTATGACCTCGGTTCCTCATCTTTGCGCTGGCGCGATCTTTATACCGGCCCGGCCAGCATCCATATGGGCATTGACGGCGATGAGGCAACTATTGGCTATGATACAACCAATGACTATATTGTCTTTGACCCGGACAGCGATGGCGTTGCGGAAGCAGTTATCAGTGACAGCGGTTATCTCGGCATTGGTACAACAAATCCCTCTTCTGCTTTAGATGTTTCGGGGACCGTGACCGCCACTGCTTTCAGCGGCGATGGCTCCGGCCTCACAAACATCAGCTCTGAAGTCAGCAAGCTTGTTCAGGGCTTTACTGTGGCTACGGGCGCGAGCGTTACGGCAGGAGATGTTGTAGACTATATTAATGGGGAGATAAATACCTTTGAAAAAAGATTAGTCACAACCATTTCCTCTTATGGTGCAGAGAATGTCTTTAATTCAGCAAATACCTATTATACCTCTGCAGCCGCTTTAGGTTCCACGCATTTTGTTGTAACTTATCAGGATTTCGATAATAGCAGTTATGGCACAGCCGTTGTTTGTGCTATGTCAGGCACTACTATTTCATGCGGCTCAGAAAGTGTCTTTAATTCAGGATACACCGAACGTATTTCTGTTGTTGCATTAGATTCCACGCATTTTGTGGTAGGTTATCGGGATGTTAGCGCCACCGGTCTTGGTACAGCTATTGTTGGCGAGGTTTCCGGCACGACCATCTCTTCCTATGGTTCAGAAAGTGTTTTTAATTCAGCAGATACCAAGGAAATTTCTGTTGCTACTTTGGATCCCACACATTTTGTTGTAGCTTATAAGGATGATGGAGGCTTAGATTATGGCGCAGCTAAGGTTGGCGAGATTTCCGGCACAACTATTTCTTCCTATGGTGCAGAAAATGTTTTTAATGCTGCAGTCACTGACTATATTTCTGTTGCTACTTTGGATTCCACGCATTTTGTTGTAACTTATCAGGATGAAGGCAATTTTTATCGCGGCACAGCTATTATTGGCGCAGTATCAGGCACAACTATCTCTTCTTATGGTTCAGAAAGCGTTTTTTATGCTGGCGGAACCTATAATATTTCTGTTGCCGCGTTAGATTCCACACATTTTGTTATAGCTTATCGGGTGACTACTAATGGTACAGCTATAGTCGGTGTAACAGACGGAGGAACAACCATTTCTTCCTATGGCTCAGGAAGCGTCTTTAATTCAGCAACCACTGTCTTTACTTCTGTAGCTGCTCTTGATCCCACACATTTTGTTGTAGCTTATAAGGATGATGGAGGCTTAGATTATGGCG
>Ga0255402_1029_pt1 | contig 19199 bp, 23 predicted proteins | sample ANMaggSeSYBR01D4_FD_182125 | JGI IMG/M metagenome (GOLD analysis project Ga0255402, IMG submission 182125) | Sediment cell enrichment communities from methane seep in Santa Monica Basin, California, United Staets - ANME aggregate JGI... | ecosystem: Environmental > Aquatic > Marine > Cold seeps >...
GGAGGTTCCCACCATAGACTATGGATAACGTTGAATTGATGGAATAGATACGGACTTCAGAACGATAAAAAAAAGAACGCCAATATACAGGCGTCTACTATTTACGCAATCTTCGAGCACTTTTACAAAACAGTATCTTGCTGGTAAATACCTTTCAACATTCAATGGAGATGATCTCCAGACCTTCGATCCGCTGAAAATGTCGGCGATTGTTGGTGAGAAGTTTAAGACCATGATGAAGGCACGTGGCGGCGATTAGCAGATCAAAATCCTCGATAAGCCGCCCATCCTTCCTGAGTCGAGCATTTTCTTCTCCGAAGATCCGACAGGTTTCCTCGTTTATCCCCAATATGGTGACGAGGGAAAGAAAATCTCTCAGTCCTTCTCTCGCGCTGGCGGGTTCGGTGGAGTAATAGATCCCTGTGTAAAGCTCCGCCAGGGAGATCACACTCAATCCTATGCCCTCCGTCTGGAGTTCGCGGAGTCTATCCACGATTTCTTCTCTGCCCCGAAGCCAGTGCACAGCCCAGTCCGTTTCCACCAGATAGGTTATCACAACTTTACCTCCGGACGGGTGCGCAAATTCCGTTGACGATATATTTCATCCAGGAACTTTTCATCCACAATGTCTTTCCAGCTACCAGCAGAGGACAGAAAACGCGCTCGTCTTTCCTTCGAGGAGGCAGGAGAGATATCAACGGTAACAGTGATCTCAGTGCCGTCAGCAAGATCAATATCCTCCAGTGGCTCGATAAGTCCGTTTCTGTATCTGGCTTTAATGGTTTTCAGCAACGCAATTCACCCCCAGGTTTTCTATTTCTACATCATCGTTCTTGACTGTTTGAGGTTACGAGTATGGTAACATCAGTAATTATACTCATTTCTGTGCTATCCGGCAAGCTCCTTTCTGTTCTCTGGTTTGACAGTCGGACATCTCCTTGAGAATTGTCTCAGGTGTCCGACTGTCAGTCCAGAAATCAACAGTTCTTTTTAAACGCAGTTCCTTTGCCCATAGGTAGGTCAATAGGCTTATAAGCCCATATCTGGACTGAGGTTTTAAAGCTTTGGAAATAATATGGCGAAGGGACGAAATACAGGGACGCGAAGAGCGTTTCAGAAGGGAGGAATAATACAATGGAGCTTGTTTTCAACAGAAGAGATATGACAAAAGCCATGAAAATGGTGGGCGGAGCAGTTGGCAAGTCATCTGCGCTGCCTGTTCTCTCCAACGTTCTGATCTCCGCTGTGCAGGATCCGCTGTGGAGTACGTCGGACAACTCAAGCGACGGGGACAGCATATGGCTGGCGGCAACGGATCTGGAGACGGGGATACGCACGAGGATACCAGGACAGGTAATAGATAACGGAGCCATCTTGCTGCCAGCCAGCACCTTTGCCAGGGTTATCAGCGCGCTGTCGAAAGATGACGTGAAACTGATAACGTCCAATGGCAGAGCCAGAATACATTCTAAGAGTGGCGAGTTCAAGATGGTGGGCATGTCCGCTGACGAATTTCCATCGCTCATGGGTGAAATCAATCAGGATACACAATTGAAACTGACAGGGGAACCGAAGGAGGAGAAAGAGACGTACTTCATCAGCCTGGATTCCGATGCTCTTGGGTGGATGATCCGAAAGACTGCCTTTGCCGCATCAAGAGATGACGCCAGATATTTCCTCAACGGGGTCCACTTTTCTCTGAAGTCAGAGGGGGATGGGACAATAGTGCGGATGGCTGCCACCGACGGCACGAGGCTGGCTGTGGCAGGCGTGATGATAGAACAACCACTGGAGAAAGAAGTGGATGTCGGGTCGCCGACTACGAGGAAAAAGAAGGAGATGGAGGCCATCATCCCCAACAGAGCAGTGAAAGAACTGGAGAAACTGGCCGCTTCGTCAGATGAGATGAAGATAGGTTTTCAGGGGAACAGGATTGTCTTCGACGCTGGCGATACCGCGCTGATCTCAACGCTGCTGGAGGGAGAGTATCCTGATTACCGGAAGGTGATACCTGATGGGAGCATGATAAACCTGAAGGCGGACACGGGGGAGCTTATCGCGGTAATAAGACGCATATCACAGGTATCCGACCCTAAACTGCCATGCGTCAAGCTGGAGACTGAAGGGAATAGACTGAAGGTATCAGCGAGCAGCGTCCACGTGGGTGACGGGTGCGAGGAGATGGACGTGGAGAAAGATGTCGGGTCGCCGACTGCGAGGGAAAAGAAGGATGGCGATGATATGGAAATAGCTGTGAATGTGCGCTACCTGATGGACGCGCTCAAAGCCGTTGACACCCGGGAGGCGCTAATTGGGATAAACAGCGCTGTGAAACCCATAGTCATCAGGCCATCTCTCGGAGACCACCTGTGTGTCATCATGCCAGTGCGTCTTTGAGGCGAGGAAACCACAATACCGTGACAACAATATATAATACGGATAAGGATGGGAACATCATCGCCCGGGGAGGTGGCAGAAGATGGCGAAGAAGAGAAAGCTAATGAGAGATAAGGTTGTCTCAGTAGTTAATGGCAAAGCGTTAGTGGGAGTCTATTGGGCAGGAACAGATGTCGGGTCGCCGAGTGCGAGGAAAGAGAAGGAGGCAGACGGTTCAGAAATCCTGTTTGAGTGCAGTCCTGAGAAGGCTGACAGGATAATAGAGATTTTCAATAAGGAGGATGAATCCGATGAAACAGCAGGTAAACGGGAATGGAAGAATCAATAACACGCAGAGGAAAGAACTGGTAAAACTCGCGATGGATCTGCTTGACAAAAAGGTACAGCAGGCGAGAGACGAATCAGGTGAACTGGTATCTCAGATCAGGGAGCAGGTAAGGGAGGAACTGGGTATCGTTGCTATGGATATGGAGATAAAAGCCATGGAGGAGCGAATCCAGGTTTTGGTGAAAGAGAAGGAAAAACTCGGTTTTGACAAATATCAGAACGCGCTCCTGCCAGGCTCCCAGGCGAAGAGGCTGGTGGATGACCGATCCAGTTCCGCCTGTGAGAAAGTCAGGGAACTGGAGGACATGAAAACAGAGGCAATCAGCGGTATCTGGACATCCACAACGCTGGCACAAGCTCTTTCGATCCTTGAAAATGTCAGAGGGCTGTAGTTATAAAGCTGTAGCCGAAAAAAAAAGCGGGGAAGATAAAACAGGCCTGTCTGTGGATCATATTTTCACAGGCAGTCTTCTTCCCCGCATCAATTTATACAAAATGTCAAACGTAACATTATTTGCCAAAACAGATTTCAGAGGACAGGACAGAACTTTCGGGATAAAGAGACAAGACCGGAGATACCACACATACGTCATCGGGAAGACAGGGACGGGAAAGACCACCTTGCTTCTAAATATGATGCTCTCGGACATCTTCTCCGGTGAGGGATTGGCAGTTATAGACCCGCACGGAGACCTGGCGGAAGCCATAGTGGATCATATTCCAAGACACAGGATAAACGACGTGATATATTTCAACCCATCAGATACAGAATATCCCATCTCATTGAACATCCTTGAGGATACGGGACCTGAAAAAAGACACGTAGTGGTGTCCGGGCTTATATCCGTTTTCAGGAGAATATGGAAGGATTTCTGGGGACCAAGACTGGAGCATATCCTCAGGAACAGCATACTGGCGCTGTTATCATATCCAGAAAAGACCACACTGCTGGGCGTACAGCGGATGCTGTCCGATCCCGGGTATCGAGAGAGGATCGTGAAAAAGATTGACGATCCCATAGTGCAGGCATTCTGGACCAGAGAATTTCCCGGGTATCACAGCAGGCTTCAGTCGGAGGCTGTGGCTCCCATACAGAATAAGGTGGGACAGTTCCTCACAACGCCGCTTATAAGGAACATAGTGGGGCAGGTTAGAAGCAGGATAGACTTCAGAGCGATTATGGATGAAGGAAAGATACTCATCTGCAACCTGTCCAAAGGCAGGCTTGGCGAGGAGAATTCCTCTCTTCTCGGCTCTCTGATAGTGACGAAATTGCAGCTTGCCGCCATGGAGCGAATAGATACTCAGGAGGATTCCAGAAGGGATTTCTATCTCTACGTGGATGAGTTCCAGAACTTCGTCTCCACAGAGATATTCTCACACATACTCTCAGAAGCCAGGAAGTACCGGCTGAATCTCACCATAGCTCACCAGTATCTATGGCAGCTTGATAAGGACGTCATGGAAGCTGTCTTTGGCAACGTGGGTACCATGATCTCCTTTACAGTAGGTAGCCGCAATGCTGAACTGCTTGCGGAGATCTTCAGGCCAGTTTTCACGCAGGATGATTTCATCAATCTGGACAGGTACATGATATACCTGCGGATGGCTATAGATGGAAAAAGCTCACAGCCTTTCTCCGCCAGGACACTGCCGCCGTTTCATAGCTTTAAGGTTCAGGGCAGCAGGGAGAAGGTAATAAAGGTGTCGAGACAGAGATATGCGGGAAGGCGGGAGGATATGGCGGACAAGATAAAAAGATGGGCAAAATCATTTTGAGAAGCTCTTTTGAAAACAAAAAAACGCCGCGAGAAGCAGCGTATGAAGTGCGGATTTAGATTTCGTTGGCAAGCGCCAAAGTTTTGTAATAGAGGTCATCAGAACATCGGAAGCCAGAATCTATCAGTTCATCAAGTTCCGCCTTCACACTGGAGATCAACCCACGTTCCCTGGCTTCCAGGAGCAATAGCAAAGTGCTTTTGATCCGTATACCGCGTTTCCTGGCTTCCTTTATCCCGCTTTTTTCATCTATGAATATATATCCACCCAACTCTATTGCGAGAGCGATGGCTTCGCTCTCTCCTGGACCAAGGCGCTGTTTCAGCTTGGCTACCAAGCTCTCATTTTCAGGCTTTTTCACCGCTATCCATATGGAAACAGCCGCTTCTATCTCTTCAGCTCCAGGCTTTCCTGCCCCCTCTATAACTATCTCTCTGTATACAGACGGCGGGATGACGATCCTTGAGTAGACATCCCTGATCAGTGTCAGCTTACGCGCCCTGGCGCAGCTTATCAACGGGCCGCTATCAGCCACGATCTCCACTTACTCACCCGCCTTCTCTGCCAGCTGTCTCTCAAGCTCCTCTACAGGAAAATCCGCCATGGGCACGTCATAGTCTGACATGAGTTCCATAAACTCCCACCTAGTCATTCCCAACACCTCGGCAGCCTTTCCGGATGACAGCTTACCCGCACGGACAAGCTCAAGAACAGCCCATTTCCTGAGAGACGCTTCCAGTTCGTGTTCACCGAAGAGATCAACTATCTCATCCGGGAGCTCTATGCTTATGGCCTTCATCACATTCACCTCCACCTGTCATATCATCAATCATACCTGAAGGAATCGGTTCTTCCCGCTTCGGAGCGCTCTCAAGAAAGCATCCAATGAGGACGCTAGAGCTGCAGACGACTCTTACCTATATATCTGCCCTCTCATGGAGGCTGCGAAGCACTGCTGTATCTTCTTCCAGCTTCTCTCTGGTATAGTCGAACCAGGGAAGCCTGTATTCTGAGAGGAATTCTGGCATATCCCATAGGCTTACACCCAGCAGTTCTGCTGCTTTCCCCCTTGAGATCTTTCCCCTGCCAACCAGACTGAGCACAAGAGAACGCTTTGCCTCTTTTCCTATCTCGTCCTCTGATCCCAGAAGCTCCAGGAGTTGGTCTGATACCTCTATAGTTATGGTTCTAGACATGAGTTCCACCTCCGCCGGCGTTTGATCTTTCCTCTCGCATTTCCCGGATGATCTTCACGCTGTCAGTTGTTTCAGGCATCTGCTTGCGGTGTTTACTGCATTCAGCGAGCAGTTTCCTAAGAGCTTCCTTATCAGTGGCATTACACTTAGCTTCTTTTGACATCCACCAGCCGTGGACGATGACCTCTACTTCTGTTCCTTCGGAAAGCTTCACACCGTTTCCCAACACGATCACGCTATCTTTCACCACGCCTTTATATCGCATTGCGATCACCTCTCACGATTCAAGAGCGGAGTATCAAAAATACTTACCAGTAATTATACTACCTCTTATCGCATTCAAGCAAGCATTATATATCTGCGCATGGCTACAGACGGGAAAAGCTCGCAGCCTTTCTCCGCCAGGACACTGCCGCCGTTTCATAGCTTTAAGGTTCAGAACAGCAGGGAGAAGGTAATAAAGGTGTCGAGACAGAGATATGCTGGAAGACAGAAGGATATGGACGACAAGATAAAGAGATGGGCAAGATCATTTTGAGAAGCTCTTTTGAAAACAAAAAGACGCCGCTAAGAACGACGAATGAAACACAGGTCTAAAATTCGTATGAAAATACGAGGTCATAGCGATGAAAAGCGTGCAGAAATAATGGATGATCACGTCTCAGAACGTTGTTCAGCCACTACCTTTTCTCTTAACCATCGGTTGACGAGAACTCGCGGAGATACACCCCGCTCATGAGCGATCATGCGAATCTCCTTTGCCAGGGGATCGCTGAGATCGACGTAGTTTCTGTTCTTCCGTAAGTCGACTGAAAAGTGGACCTCCTGAACGTTATCGTAATCCAGGGCGCTATGCTCATCCCAGAATTCCGCTGCTTCTTCCAGTGTCAAACTTTCAGGTATCTTATCCTTTGGCATAATATCTTCGCTCCTTTCCATTCATTTCGCGAGCGGTGACAATTAGAGCCTGATGACTGCGCTTGTAGATGAAAAATACTGCCAGATATCGCCCTGAATCCGTCCGTCCCAGGGCGTTATACAGATGTTCACCGTCTATCCTGCCCCTCTCTATTCTCAGAAATTTCGGGTTCCCTGTAAAAACTTCCTCCACTTCGCCAGGTGACACATTATGCTTCCAAGCCAGTTTATCAATGATGTCCTCTCGCCAGATAAAACCGTTGATTAACACTTGTTTCCCCCGGGCAGGCATTGGTCATTTACTCAGGTCGAACCTGGAGACGATCCCAGTATATATTTCGCTTCAGCTCCTCGCAGTCTACAAGCCCTTTCCACCCGCCTCTGCTTTCGCTGAACGCATCGCTCTCTTTGCTGATTTCAGGAAGCCGTACTATGGTTAAGGTAAACTCTTCCCCTTCTCTCAGTTCCATCTTTTCAAGTGGTTCTATGAGCCCGTTTCTGAATCTCGCCTTTATCGTCTTTGACACCATAGGTCACCTCCAGATTATCTTGTTCGATTCATCGTGATTAGTTGGGGGGTTACCAGTTGTTGAGAACTTTATTCTGGAAGGATTATACCGGATCAGCCACTCAAAGTCAATTCAATATTGTCATATCTGTTTTGGAATCTCGTCATCTTCACAGAAGGTGGTGAGATATCAGAACAGAACGTTAAAAACTAAATATGTACGGATTTATTCAATTGTCTGAACGTAAGGATGAAATAACAAAGATGTCCATTCCCCGCATACGCGAGGACATGTTTACCGTAAAGGAGGCGCAACAGATGTGGAGAGTTATAGAAAAGCGATTTAAACGTAAAACGCGGTTCTGGCTATCTAAGTCAGGGAATTTTGACAAGCACGTAGATTTCCTGACGGGCAGAATACTGGGCAAATTTTCGGATTCGTATGACAGCGCGAAGTTGAAAGAGGCTCTCGATATATTCAAGAGCGACCCGGATACAAGTGTTGACAGGATATTTGCCGTATTGGAGGACGCTCTTCATCAAAAGTTCCAGTTCGAGATGGACAAGGGACAGCGGATACTGAGCGCCCATAACGACAGAAGCTCGGAGATGCGGGATATGGGAAACGGTCGCATAACCGTGCCCAGCGAAAATGACTCGGGCAGGACGTACACTGTGGATCTGACGAAGCTGGAGTGCGAATGCCGAAGCGCGAAGACGTTAGGCTACGCTGGATTGCTGTGCAAACATGCTACAGCGGCGATCGAAGCCTTTAAACATAAGTATCCCATAGAACTGGATGCCGAAGAAGAACAGAAAGGAGACGACTTCAGGATACAGAAATCCGATGATGTGAAGGCTGATGGAAAGATGCGGGTTGATGATAATGACGAATACTTCATCTACGGAAGCCAGAAGCTGAGGAGAAGGAAGCTCACTGGTAACCAATTGATACCCTCTGGCATATATCACGTGCTGGAGGGCGGAGAACCGGAGATGGTGATGCACGCTTTAGCAGAAGCCGAATCACTGATGCTCATAGGCGACAGCGGTGTTGGAAAATCCAGATTGATACAGTATCTGGCTCAAGAGACGCGAACACCGCTCATGGCGCCATGCGGACACTCAGAGGTGACTGTGGAATCCCTGCTGGGATGTATGACTGCGGTAAATGGCTCAACTGTGTGGCAGGATGGCGTATTGCCAGAATGTATGAAGAAAGGTTATTGGCTGATGCTGGAGGAGATCAACGCTATTGATCCTGGCATAGCCAAGTCGCTTAACGAGCTGCTGGACAACCGTTCGATCACCATAACTATAGCAGGTAGGCCTCGTATTGTGAAAGCAACTGACGACTTCCGGCTTATATGCGCCACCAATCCGCCAGACAACCCCATTTATAAGGGCATAGAGAGCATGAGCTTTGAGCTTATGGACAGGTTCGACACCGTTGTATGGCTGGACTACCTATCGCCTGAAAAGGAAGCGGAAGTGGTAAAGGAGCGATCGGGATATGATGACATAGTAAAGATACAGAAGATGATCGAGTTTGCCAACGCTGTTCGTCAGGGCATGAGAAAGGGTGAAATATTCGCAACTGTCACCACACGCGGGCTGATCTCGTGGGCGAAGAAAGCCAGACTGTTTGGAGTGAAGGTCGCAGCGGAGACAGCTATCTTGCGCAAGATGGATAGTTTCAGCCGTCTTAAGGCGCTGGACCTGTTCGAAGCGTATTTTGGTGAAGAATAGAACAATCACGAATTTCACAAATCATTCGTGCGATTCGCTTATTCGTGTCATTCGTGATTTCTCCCTCCTTTCTCTGTACTTCCGTGTTCAGACTTTATAATTTCCTGGACAATCAAAAATCGCAAATCCAAAATCAAAAATCTATGAAAGGGGTGAGTATGATAGAACGAAGATTCAAGGTGGAGCCAAGACTCAGGAGCTACGCCAGACTGATAACCCAGAATTTCAAACTGAAGGTGCTGTTTCAAGGGGAGCAGGCGTGTATTGGCGATGGCTGGATGCAGATCCCGCCAGTGGAAAACACGGAAGAAGGATTATCGCGAGCTATGTATCTCGTGGCGCACGAGTGCGGACACGATCTGCACTCCCAACTGGATATCAAGCAGAAGGCGGCAAAGAAGGATAAACGACTGCCGCACATCCTGAATGCGTTAGAGGATGCCAGAGTGGAGAAGCGCATGATCCGCAGGTTTGAAGGATTGGAAGACAACATGCGCGTCAATATCGAAGAGATAACCAATAAGTGGGATGAGAAGATGTCCATATCAAGTCAGTTATTGGGCGGTATGTTCCTGATGGGCAGAGGATTCGATATAGGAATGCTGTCACAGGATGCGCAAAAGATACTGAACTGGCTGGAGATATTGATAACACAAGCCAGTGAGTCTCCCGATTCTCAGAGCGTGCTGAAGATATCCCGGGAGATACTGAAAAAGATAGACCATATCCTCAAAGACGCACCAGAGAAGGACATGCCGGAGATATCCAGCAAAGCGAAGGATGACATGGCCAATAGTGACTTCCAGGACAAAGATATGTCGGACTTCATCAGGGAGCACTTCGATGAGGTAAAGCTCCCCGCAGATTATGACGGCATGGATGATATGGCTCAGTTGAAGGATGAAAACCAGCCGGAGAATGAGACCATAATTCATCCAGATGGTGGAAGCATAGCCGAATATAACGCTGTTCTCCTGCCGTTAAGAGGTGAACTCAACTACCTGGTGCAGCATCTACGCAGCCTGGTGGACAGAAAGCGCCAGAAAAAGCGCAGGCTTGGCTATATCCATAGCAGGGAAAACGGCGTGGTAGATATGAAACGACTGTGGAAATTGTGCGCTGGAAGGGAGGATGTATTCAAACAGCGCCGGGTTGACAACAGAAGCCAGATGATCACCGACCCGGACAGCCTGGCTGTATATCTGCTCATGGATGAGAGCCATTCCATGATGGACTTTGACAGGTATGTGAGAGCAAGGCAGACAGCTATTATCATGGGAGAAGCCCTGGATATATTGGGGATATCCTTCGCTATAACCGGATACACAGTAAGCCCCAGGCTTCAGCGCATACTATACAAGCAGTTTCATGAAAGCCATAAGGAGATGAAGGCCAGGCTTCTGAATATGCGCCATCGAACTGGCACGTTCACCGCAGAACATATACCGTTCGCGGTAAGACGGCTTGAGAAACGAAATGAGAGGAGGAAGATACTGATAGCCGTTACGGATGCGGATGAAATTGAATCGCCCGTAAGATTGGAGAATGCCATACTGGATGCCAGAGAGGCTGGCATAGAGGTAATAGGCGTTGGAATCAATACCAACCTGATGAGTAAATATTATGACATTTTCATCGAAATAACGGACATCAGAGAGTTCGCGAGACAGCTTCTGGAACTTCTGAGGAGCGTCTTGCAGCGGTAGGTTAATAGGCTGATTGGCTAATAAGCTCCTATATGCTTATATGCCCATAAGCCTGATTAAGAAAGGAGAATGAAATGAACAGAGAGATTCTGGAGAAGGAATTCGCCCCTTCGCAAATAAAGAAAAGGCGAGGACCGTTTGGTGAAGACTTAGATTACGTGGAAGCCGCGGACGTTATACGCAGGCTGAATGACGCATTTGACGGCGAGTGGTCGTTCGAGATAATCGAGCATCAGCAGATGTTTGAGGAAGTGGTGGTGTTAGGCAAACTCACCGCTCAAGGCATCAGCAAAATGCAGTTCGGCAGTCATCAGATCACCAAGGCGAAGAAGGACGGCGCGGTTGTGAACATAGGCTTCGACTTGAAAGCCGCCGCAAGTGACTGCCTTAAGAAAGCAAGTACCCACTTCGGAGTGGCGCTGCACCTGTATTCTGAGAATATCGTTGACGAGCCAAAAGAGCCTGTGGATAAAAATGCCATGACACCCAGTGAGTCTGACGAGAGCATCGGTAAGAAAAAGCTGGCGGAGATAAAGCAGCTCAGGACGAAGCTGAAATGGACGCCGGAGGACGTGATGGACCATGCAGAAAGATTGTTCAGCACCCGTGACATCGCCATGCTCAACCCGATAATGGGAGAGGCTTTCATAGCCTACCTCAAAGCTCAAAACGGTGAGCAGGCGGCATAACCAATTACAGGAGAAGACACTATGGAAGAAACAAGACCACACTTTTCAGTGACGCAGTTGAATACCTATCTCGCCTGCCCGTATAAGTATTACCTATCCTACGAAGAGAAATTGCAGTGGGAGAAGGTGCCATCGGGCGTGGCGTTTGGTTCAGCAATGCACAGAGCCATCGAGGAGTTCAACAGATCACTCAGCAACAGTGGCATGGAGGAAACGGCTGTCATAGAATTCTTCACAGAGCAGTGGAATACTGAGGCTGGAAAGGATGGCGTCGAATTCAGGAACCCGGACGAACGGGAGCAGTTGATGGATAAAGGAAGGAGGCTTATACAACTGTATTCCCAGCAATTCGCTGACATGAAGCCACAGGCAATAGAGCGAAGCTTCCGGCTTCCCATACTGGATATTTCCACAGGGATGTTCGAGAGTTCCAGAGACATCCTGGGAAGGATAGACCTCATCTCTGACGACGGAGTGGTTGAATTGAAAACCAGCGGGAGAAGCATGAACCAGCGGGTGGTGGATACCAGCCTGCAGTTGACGCTGTATTCATGGGCATACAGGATGATATTTGGCTCGGAAGAGAAGTCGCTTAAGACTGTGGCTCTTCTAAAAACAGCGAAGTCAGAGATTCAGGTCGTGGAGACGTATCGAACAGCAGAAGACCACAGCAGGTTGATGGAGTTGATCACACAGGTTATCCGTGCGGTTGAGCTGCGGGTATTCTACAGAAATCCAGCCACACGTTATGGCTGCGATGGATGCGTCTATCGCATAGCCTGCGGTGGCGTATAGAGGGGAGGTGAACATGAAATGGCAGCATGTTTGAATAAAACTATGCTCATCGGTAATATCACACGGGACGTGGAACTGAAATATACCACGTCTGGCGCTGCAGTTGCTAACTTTGGCCTGGCTGTCAATCGGACATATACAAATTCCGATGGCGAAAAAGTGGACGACGTGTGCTTCGTCGACGTCGTTGCATGGAACAGATTAGCCGAAGTTGCTGGCGAGTATCTATCCAAAGGAAGCCCGATCTTCGTGGAAGGACGGCTGCAGATGGACAGCTGGGAAGACAAGGATGGAAAGAAGCGGTCAAAGCTGAAAGTGGTCGCGCAAAACATCCAGTTCCTCGGAGGAGGAAAAGCTGATGATCCTGAGGGAAAGGATGCAGATGAAGACATACCATTCTGACAACGTATCTGAGGCGTCCATAGCTCTTTGACAATTTAACAAACAATATGGCGTCGATGGCAATTATATGCCGTCGACGCCAGTTTTCTTTTATGGGCAGATTCTGCATAGTAAAATGAAAGTTATTGCATGTCTGATTCGTTATATACTGGTAGAGCATATTTCCATACCTTGGGGAGGTGAAGCGCCAGTGTTTCCACAGGAAAGTGGCAGACAATGGAAAATCGCTATTTTGTCAGTTCTTGCACCGGGCTTGGGGCAGTGGGCTAACAACCAAACATATAAGGCATTGGCCTTTCTGTGTATACATTCGTGTGCTATCACATGGCTCTGTACGCCACTGATAACCTCAGGACATCTTCCCAGCAACAGGTGGCTCCTCACAATCGGTATGATGGCTTTATGGGCATTCAGTGTCTTCGACGCGTATACATGCAGTGGTAGACGCTCAATGCCGCTTTTTGATGCGTCTGCTCATATGCGCATGCATCGGGAAATAGCTCTTGTTATAGTTCTGGCAGCGCTGACAGCTTTGGATTTCACATTCCCCGATCCGATGATAAAGAGTCTCAGAATTCCCATTCTGACGCCCTCTGTGCCAATTGCCGTTGCAGCAATATTCGACCCAATTGCAGGCGGGATCGGCGGTGTGATGGCCATCTTTCTTCAGTTCTGCTTTCAGCCTTATGGATTCTCAATGATCGGCCCACGCTGTTTATCCATACTTGCTGCCTGTGGACTGGGAGCACTGGCAGCAAAGAAAAGCTATCTGCTCGCAGGTCTATCAGCAGTGGTGCCAAACGCTGTCAATCTTTCCTTCTTGAGCAGGGAAACAGGGTACACAATCTTGAGCCTGGCCATGCTTGAGCACTCCATCACTCACTGGGCAATCGTGTTGGGGGTAGTAAAACTGCTATCTCTGATCAAGAAATGGTATCTTAACCATCCTGGACTAGCGGGGGCATTTGAACGAAAACCTACGGTTTTGAATTGAGTTTGATTGCGGAAACCGCAGGTTTTCGTTCAAATGCCCCCGCTAGTCCATACTGGAGAATATGTCTGTGCTCACAAAGTTCTGGAACTCGTCTACAAAAAGAAAGAAATCTCTTCGCTTATCCTCTGGGACATCCACCCGCTCCATAGCCGCTAGTTGCAGCTTCGTCACTATCAGGGAACCCAGAAGAGATGAGTTCTCCTCGCCTATCCTCCCCTTGGACAGGTTGCAGATGAGTATCTTTCCCTCGTCCATAACCCTCCTGAAGTCTATGCTGGTCTTAACCTGACCCACTATGTTCCTTATAAGCGGCGTGGTCAGGAACTGACCCACCTTGTTCTGAATGGGAGACACTGCCTCCGACTGAAACCTGGAGTGATACCCGGCGAACTCCTCCTCCCAGAAAGCCTTCACTATGGGGTCATCTATCTTATCCACAACCCTCTCCCTGTATTTGGTATCAGATAACATCTGCTGTATCCCAAGGAGGGTGGTCCTCTCAGGATATTCAAGAAGACTCAATACGCTGTTCCTGAATATATGTTCAAGTCTGGGACCCCAGAAATCTGCCCACATACGCTTAAACACCGACATGAGACCTGCGACTACTATATGTCGCCGCTCAGGCTTTGTGTCCGCAAGGATGTTAAGTGATATGGGATGTTCTACGTCAGCGGGATTGAAATATACCACGTCGTTTATCCTATGTCTGGGGATATAATCCAGGATCACCTCTGCCAAATCACCGTGGGGATCCACAACACCCAAACCCTCCCCTGAGACAATATCAGAGAGTATCATATTCAGGAGCAAGGATGTCTTTCCCGTCCCGGTCTTTCCGATGACGTATGTGTGGCGTCTCCTATCATCCCGCTTTATCCCAAAGAGCTTTTCGCTTCCCCGGAAGTCTGTTTTGGCAAAGGATGTTATCTCGGACATATTTATGGAAGGGATTATAAATTCTACGGTGAGCTTTCGGCGTGTGAGTGTCTATTGCGGTCTCTTTGGAAAGTTAAGCACACTCGCTAAGCTCGCAACTTTCCAAAGAGGCCAACTCTCCCTAGCTGAAACCCTCTCCCCCGCAAGCCCTTTAGTAGGAAAAGGGACCAAGACAACCGAAAAGGGCTACATCCAGCTATCTTAACCTTCACTGAACCTGAGAAACGCTGTGCTTGATGCGCTTGCAGGTTCCTGGTCTGATGGAAGGCTAGGTAAGGATGAGTTGACCATAATTTATAATAACACAAATCAGGTACTATAAAATAGCTTTGGTTTTTGTTCATTGGGCACTCTCCAGATTTCAGAGAATAGCTTTTCAGGCGTAATATCTTCTATGTCTGCAAAGCAATACATTGGCTGGAATCGTTTCGGTCTTATTTGGTCGGTGGTATCTAGTAGGCTGGAAACTCGGTCAGTAATCGTAAGAACTTTGAAACCAGAGATGTCTAAATGTTCCCTGTAAATTCTGTCCATTCTATAACGGGCGTACCCTCTCATCTTGCGTCTAAATCTGGCTGGCTCCATCGTTCCTCTATCTACTTCTAAAAAGAAATGGTGGGTGTTGCTGTCAGGTGTCTCTAAGATGAAAAATCCATCAGGAACCACAGGGATAGTACGCCCTACCTTATCAGGGTCTTTCACCAGAATAGCTTTTGGAAGCTCTCCCGCTTTCTTTATTTTCAAGTCTGTCTCATACTTCCAGTCTTTGACCCTATAACCATTTTCCTTAGCAGCTACGGATAACGCCACTCTGAACTGGTTAATCTCAAGGTAATGGTCAAGAAACAGGGGCTTCGGGTTTTCAAACCTTAGCCTCACTTCGTTGATTTGCTTTCTGTCAATCTTTAGATGTTTGGCTAAACGGGATACTCCGTCTTTGCCCAGAGCGTAGACAATTTCTGCGGACCCGACTACCACTGGTCTGAAAATTCTGTGCACCATTCCTGCGTCAAATAGGTTTCTTAGCCTAACGCAAGCTCTCTTGTGGGTTCCAAAGAAAAGCGTAGCAATTTGAGAAGTGGTCAGCATACCATAATCATAAAGGACTGTTAAGATTGTATAGTCTCTGCCCCTTAGCTGTATGGACTTAACTGGCTGCGGTGTGAATCTATTCCTTTTCTTAGAAGGTGAACTCATCGTCGTCGTCCTCTTCTTCAGCGACAGCCGCTTCTACTTGTGCCCGACAATACTTTGCTCTGGAAGCTTCTATTATTTCGTGGGGGTTAGCGTGGGCTTCAGTAGGCTCTGACGGCAGAATAGTAGCCATTGTAAAAGTATTTGCAGCCGTTCCCATACGAGTGAAAGTATTGAATCTGGGAAGTTTAACAATATCATCAGCAGTAATCTCGTCTGCCAATTCTCCAGCAATCGCTCTACCATCTTTATGGCTGGAATTAAATATAAACCAAGTTCCTACATTACCTATAATCGCATCTCTGATAATCGTTGGTAGTTGACTGGCGAATTGGTGGGCAACTGTCAGATAGAGCTTATACTTACTGGACTCTGATAGGATTTCTTTGAAGCTCTCATTGGTAAAATTTTGGAATTCATCTACATAGAAATAAAACGGGGTTAAGCTTTCAGTAGCTTGGGCTGCTCTTGCCAGTGCTGTTAGCTGTATTTTGGACACTAACAATCCGCCAAATACATTAGAAATATGCTCTCCTAATATACCTTTGGACAAAGACGCCAGAAAAATCTTTCGGTTATCCATTGCGTCCCGTAGATTGAATGTCGTCTCCTTTTGACCCAGTATATTACCTATCAACGGGTCTCCCAGAATATCAAACAGTCTTCTCTTTAGAGCGCCGATGGTTGAGGTTTGATATGAGGGATAAAGGTCAAGCCAAAAATTCTTTAGAGCGCCAAGCGGGTCTCTTATTCTCTCTAGCACTTCATAGCGGAACCCTTCATCGTTTATCATATTGACAACATCTAATAAGCTGTATACGCGACTATTATCAGCCAGTAAGGTATCAACAGTTGTGCGTATGATAGTGGCGATGTTATCTCCCCACGATGAATCTTGAAACAATCGTCTGAACGCAACAACAATATCGTTTTTAACTAAGCGCCTCTCAAGCGGGGTCTCTGCCTGAAACATATTGAATCCAATCGGATATTCTTCATCGGCGGGGTCAAAAAGGATTACATCGTCCTTTCTCTCTTTCGGGATTCGGGGCAGAATCCACTCTCTTATTAACGCTCCGTGCGGGTCAATTACTCCTACTCCGTTGCCATTCAGAATGTCCTGAATAATCATATCCGCCATCAGAACACTTTTCCCCTGCCGGGTCTTGCCTACGTATAGGTATGTTGAATTCGTAAATCGTCAGGCAGATAGACTTTCCGCTCCAGTCCAAAGCATTTATTAATCCCTACAAGCGGGCCTTCCTTGTTTTCCTGCCATATAAATTCATCTGGAGCTTTTAGTTGTCCGCGTTCCTGCTTTAATAGCTTTGGACTGCTCAAAGTTTTTGGCGGAAAGTGAAGTAATGTTGTTAGCTCTCTGGAATTGAGAATGAAACCGTGCCGATAGGTATTGCGTTTTAAGATCCCAACACACTCTCCCTGACTTAACAAAGCTGGTTCTCTCCGATAGGATTTTGGCAAATTGCTTCTAGTAAAGGAATGCAACCAGGCAAGTCCATTTTCTCTTCCATTAAAAGCAGTAAAAGCTTTTATCAAGTCATCGGAACACCTGTTAATTAGTTCTGAAGCTTCTTCTGTTTCAGTATTGAGCCTATAGAAAACCATCATTTTAAGGGATAAAGCAAAAAGCTGATGATTTAGCTGCTGGGACGCAGGGCATTTCCCAAAAAGTTCATAGGGTAGTTCTTGTTCTTTTGTAAGCTGGCTTATCCACTTCAGACGGGTTTGCCATAGGTCTTTTGATGGGTAAACCATACCTTGAATAACCGCTCCCGTATATTTTTTAGCTTCTATATGAGGACTGAAAATAGGGTCTACGGCAACAAAGACGGGGTTAAGTAAATCAGGTCTATCAAAGCTAGTGATGGCTTTTAATGGGTAAGAATAATGATTTGTCAAACCAAAATTAACTCCCCGACCCCAGTAATTAGCATTAAAGTCTTCAATAAAATCTCCTTCAAAATTGCCTAAAAGATGGTCTTTGCCTGCGGGGTTTATACCTGGAAATAGTGATATTAACTGTCCTGCAATAAGATCTCTGTCCTGTAAATTACATAGCATCTGAAAAGCGATTTTTCCCTGCTTGCCGCTGACAACTATCTCAAAGATCACTGGTTCTCTGAGAAGACTCAAAGAATCCCAAAAAGCCTGCATTTGATGAACTGTTATATTGTCATTAACAGACGGAATAATGTTGAAGCAACAAAGATTATTATAATCAATAGTGTGAGCAAACTTCCTCTGTTCGTATTGTTTATAAACAAAATCATCGTATTCCATAAAAGCGAGTTTTCTTGTTTCTTCGCTTTGTGAAAAAAAGGGCTTCAAGTCTGGTTTATATGGCACTACTCTTAGAATGTAGTCATATGCTGGAAGCCAGCCGCCGCCAGCGATGCAATCAAGTATGTATGGGTTATAATTTTTACCAAAAAGTGTGGCCCAAAAGCCCATTGTTCTCCCTCCAATTATTTGACAAAATGCCAGTAGCATGTTAGATTCGATTCAGGAGGTGAAACAAGTGAAAAGAATCTATAAGCGATACTTAACAAAAATGCGTGTTTATATCATACGCATCAAAAGGAGTCGTCTGGCTGACCTGCTTCAAGCAGCTTACCGCAAGTACTATCTGTATCCGAGAATCTATCGGAAAAATAAATCAGCGTCTGATTCGTCGGGCGCTCTTTGTTTGCTGTCTGCTTAAAACTTTGGAAAACAGTTGGGGTGGCAACTCCATACCTTATGCGTCTGGGGCATCACTTATCCAGATTTTTTTAACTTTGGGAATAATTTTTTGATAACCAACATTATAATCACAAAACTCGGCACTATAATCACTGGGGACTCGAGGACAATTGTCAAAACGCTAATAATAAAGAGCAAAATTAGCCCAAATACTTTCATTATTTTTTTGTATTGGTCATATTTCTTGCTCCTCCGCTCCTGTGCTTCTATAATTCTCCATTTCTTTTCTTGAATACGGTTTTGTTCGTTTCTCATAGTCTGGAGTTTTCTTTTCTCCTCTAGAGTAAATTCCCTCATTTTCCCACCTCCTTATTCGAATGTCAGCACGACGCTGGCAGAGCCGTCCGCTTAGGACTTAGGAAAATAGTTGGGGTGGAGCAGCTTGTCTGCGACCGACGTTTTCATCTTAAAGATTTTTTTTGAGCGGGGACGCCACGCCCATTCCACGGCTACATAAGTAAGGGGAGTCGTCTTATTATTGCTGCTCCCAGAAATCCCGTAAATCGTTGTTATAACTAGAAAAATCTATATTCAATGTAATAAAAAACCCGCGAAATGAATATAGCTGGTCTATTCGCTATGTAATTCGCGGTTTTTCTCTGTTCCCAATCACTCTAAAAGAGAGTGATTTTTGTGGTCTCTGATTGCTGCTGTTCTCCAGATTGACTGGAGTATAGTTTCTGGTTTCTTCAGACTTATATCCCCCTCATTGGCAAACCAGAACATAGCAGAGCCGTGTTGCCTATCATCGGCGTATTGAGCTATCTCCATCAGATTATCTCTTCTCTGTGTGGATTTGGTCAGAGTTAAAACTCTGAAATCTTTAACTCCAAATTTCTCTTT
>Ga0255402_1030_pt1 | contig 18955 bp, 18 predicted proteins | sample ANMaggSeSYBR01D4_FD_182125 | JGI IMG/M metagenome (GOLD analysis project Ga0255402, IMG submission 182125) | Sediment cell enrichment communities from methane seep in Santa Monica Basin, California, United Staets - ANME aggregate JGI... | ecosystem: Environmental > Aquatic > Marine > Cold seeps >...
CTTCACCTGCGGTAAGTATTTGGGATCCTGAGGGTACGAAAACGCTGGATGTGGCAACTCCCACGAAGTCTGAAACAGGAGTGTGTTATTACAACTACCGTATTCCAACGACAGGACCAGAGGGCGTGTGGCGCGCTGAGTTCACCGGTGTGGTAAATGGCACAATACGCGAACATCCCATAGAATTTGAGACCGCAATAAGCAAACGGATATGGACGGATGATGAATTGCAGAGCTATCTGGATATGCACAGGGTTCATGTTCGCCGCGAGCCTCTTCACCAGGATACAAATGGGCAGGTATATTCAAGCAGGTTCAGCATGTTTGAGAATGATGTTATTCTGTGGGATAGCAATGGAGCAGGCGGCTTAGAAGTCACTCCAGATGATTCAAATTTGGTGGATGGCGTGTTCAGCTTCGTGGAAATTCAACCCTCCCCCTACTATCTCGACGGCAAATCCTATAGTATCCATGGCGCAATAGCGGAATGTCTTGAGCAATTGGCAATGGATCCGCACAAAGCCATAGAATGGGGTAGGGGCAGCATCAAATATACCCATTATGATCTCATGGAGATGGCGAAATACCACAGGAATCTCACCGGAACAAAGGAGACAACAGTGGTGAAAACGTATAGGAAGGGATGAGGAATATGGCACTTTGTGCAAAGAACAGAGTCCCCGCGATGGATGTGCTTCCGATTGATTATGAATACTGCACTATCAGTTGCTACGCTGCGGAGTCAAGAAATGATCTCGGAGAGCCAATCCGCACTCTGACAGAACGTGCAACAAATGTCAAATGCTCGATTGATCCGCTTAACCGGATACCATCCTATGTCAAGCAGGGCGGCCTTAGAGATATATTGAGGCAGGGCATGGTTGAACGGGTGGTATATATAATGATTTTGCTGGCTGATCAAACTGTCGAGTCGGGCGATGTGGTCGCCGATTGCGATGGCGTCGTCTATGATGTTCTTCACGTTTCCGACTGGCGCACTCATAAAGAGGCATTTATCAGAAAGGCAAACTGATAGGGCAGTAATCAGTGACGCGTAACGTGGCATTTCATCACTCATCACTGAGGTATTGGATATGGATTTGCTTCTTAAGGCTATCAGGACAAGGTTGATCAGCGATACCGCTTTGACGTTTATAGTTCACGCTGACGACATAACGTCCAATTTTAATGCTGAGTATGCCAATTATCCCTGCGTAGTTTTTGGGGTAGAGATGGGCGGATCGCTTTCTGAAATATCCGGCGTCGTTAGAGCTACTCTCACTATTGATGTGTATTCTGCCGCCAATAAACAGCAGTTGTGGACGATATATGATCGGATCAAGGCTCTCTTGCATAATCAGGAGAGAGAAATAACCGATTCCGCTCGCATTATCCATCTCATTTATGAAGCGAAGGTGGACGGCAGCCAATATGATCGAACATGCAATGTATGGCATCTGACGGCTCAATATGAACTTTTGTACGCCACGTCGGGGTTGAGCATTACCACAGGGGCGTGTGGATCAGTCTATGCCGATGCGGAATCAGTAAGCGCTATTCCATCGAAAGAAATAGCCAGATTCAGGGGACAGGTGTCATTGGACATTTCCTTTGAAAGCGAACTTCGGAGCGGGCGCAAAAGGTTCGGGGAAACTGTATATTATCATACAGGGGTAGCCAAACTAATTTTTGAGGAAATGATGTTCAAGGCGTCAATCCTGGATTTGCTCTGGAATATCACAACAACTTCCACCGGGCAACTGAATGATGGTACAACTTCGGCGACAGTTTATCAAATGTCCCAAAGCTCACATCCATCGTATCTTCAGGCACTGTTCCAGATGGTCAAAACCGATGACGGGAAGAAGCTCGAAATAGAAGCTGGTAAAGCAGTATGCCAAAATCTCAGCATACCGTTTTCCAGAACAGATCTGAGCGTTTTCAATTGCGAGTGGCTTCTTCTCGGTGATAGTTCAGATAATGTTGTAAAGGTATCTGTGGGCAATTGAGTGATGGGTAAGCACGGAATTCCGGGCTAAACAAGTTGACAGCATGTTATACGGAAACGGGCTGGCAGCCTCGTTCTACCTATACTGTTTACTGCTCACTCATTGCTGAGATAAAGGATGGGCTATGAGGAAAGAGATGAAGCACTCATCAGCGTTGAAGTTTCCTGTTTCAGCATCGCCTCTTCAGAGCGCAGAGCGTCAGTTGATGCTGCGTTTGGAGTCGCTTGCGGAAATTGAGGGACTTAGAGATAATGAATCGAGGATAAAAATTCCCTCGCATATTCAGACATTGATAGACAGTAAGGCGGATGATTCAGCGGTTCTGAAAAAAACGGGGGACGTTGCGCTGGAAGGACCTTTCGTTTTCAGTGAGCTATCATCAGACCCTGACAATCCTCTGGAGGGCCATGCGGTGATGTGGATGTCAGATGGAACAGGCAGTGGCGATGATGGTGATATTATGATGAAAATAACTGCTGGTGGAGTCACAAAGACTTCTACTCTGATAAATTTTAGCGCTCAATGATTGGCGATGAGTGACGGGGGTTTGGAGATGCCTGCTAATTTTGTTTTGACTCTAACTGCTCCGAGAAACTGCGGTCTTGAAGAATTCGACAGTGACGCTTCAATTTGGTCTGCGAGTGATCCAGATAAAGCGTCTGTATTCAGATATACAAGCGATCCGACGCGTGATTCAGTTATGGGAATCAAAGGGGTTACATGGACGCTGGGTGATGGAAAAACACTCGGTGATGCCATGCGCCTCAATGATTCGCTTGTTGGCGGCGGCGAGGGGGCATATAAGGATTTTGACGTTACAGCAGGGGTTAGATACTGTTTTTCTTGTTTTTACAAGGCAGGCAATGGTACTCTAATTATTCAGTTGTATGATGAGACCAACGATGTTTCAATATGCTCCGTAAACAAGACAGATGTTGCATGGAGCAGTTACGAAACAAGTGTAATTGTGCCTGCGGAATGCACTACGCTCCGTGTGAATTTTTTACAGGATGAGTCTGACATCAGTTCGGGACCGTTTTATGTTGACAACGTATCTCTGAGCGGGAATGTTTTACTGCATGATCCTGATAGCTATTCCCGAGTTCCTGAGCGTGTGGGTTCGCTTCATCAGACGTTAGGCGGGCGGCGCATTTATGATTTGCGTGCAATTCATTATTCTTTCAATCTGGGATGGCGCTTTTTCATGGAGGCTCAGTATGAGAACTTGCGGGAGATTTATTACTCCAACGAATTGCTCTACTTCGACGATGGGAATGTGCCGGCTCTCGTTGAAAGCGAATGTGTCCACGAAACGGAGCAATGTAATTATGAAGACGTAGTAAGCCCCGCAAGCTTTCATAAGGCATACTCTGACAGTTCCTCCCTGTTGCCCTCCGCTAAGACCGATTTCGAGACGACAGAATTCACGACTGCGGAATATCAAAGCATTGATGATGATGACAGCAATTATAAAGAGACAACAAATCCTGGCACTGACAAATATCTGTATCATAAGTTTCTATTGCTGTCTTCGATAGAAAGCGGTGATGTGAAACGGTTCAGGGTAAAAATAGCAATGTCAAGTAATGATTCGTCGCCGCAGAACCTGGATGGCGGCATATTGTACGCGTGGAACGGCGTGAATTGGGTAGAACTAGCTCGGGATACGAATGGGTCTAAAACAGATTTGTCGTATAGCACTGCAAAGACCGAAATAGCCAGACAATTCGTGGATTGCGACGACAATTACATACGACTGTTGCTTCGCTCTCGCAATAGACAGAGTGGAAGCGATAATCTCTCTTTGCGCGCCTACTATGCGGAATGTGAGATAAACGAAGGGCTGAATTTGACAGTGGAGCTTTCTCACAAAGCCATCCTGAATGAGAATGACGACGTAATCTGGGTGAAGAATTTGGCACGAGGAACACAGTTGCAGCAACCCATTGAGTATGCAGTTTCAAGTGACCGGAGATCTGTTACGGTGGGCGCCGCCTATGCAACTCTTGATGGTTCGAGCAAATACTTCAACGGCGGAGATGTGTTGGATGCCGGAGTGAATGACTTCAGCATAAGCGCCTGGGTGAAAAGGGATGGACCGCCAACAACGTGGGAAGCGATAGTTTACAAACATTCCTCTATTGGGTACACGATGGAAATTGATAACTATGGGCGTCTAAGAAGCTATATCCAGGACGCCAGCGGCTATGTTATCAGTTCAGCTGCTCAACCTTCTATATGTGACAATGAGTGGCATCATATCGCCATAGTATTTGACAGGGATGGCAATATGACCAGATATGTTGACGGTTACCCTTGCGGTGAGGCTGATGATATTTCCTCAATAAATCAGAGTTTGGACAACGGGGATGATTTCACCATTGGGACAAGATCGTCAGGTACCGGTTCGTATTTTGAGGGTTCTATCCGTGATGTCCGTGTTTGGATAGGCGGTACCTGGACAGCATCTGAGATTCTTACTCAATTCACCAATCCACTTGATAACTCGGTAGGTGGCGCAAACACCTCGTCCTGGTATTTTACTGACGCCGCTTCAGCGACATCTATTAACGATGGCACCGCTTCGAACGATTTGTCCCTGTCTGGCGGAGATACGACTAACTATGGTACACACTCCAAAACTGTGTCGGCAGCAGCAGGGGATGAGATTGAGGTGAAATATAATCGCTATTTTGAGGTAATGTTTGCCAGTATCCCCGAAGAGTGGTATAGCGGAGACCCATCAAGCCAAGATAGATCAAGAAGCGCCGAAGTGGTTCTCCAAACACTTTCGGAAAGTAGATGAAGGGCCATATAACATGGGGCGGGGCAACCGCAACTTTTCATAAAAAGGCTATAGACCAAAATGCAGTATGGAGACCTGACAGAAGCGCAAATTGCAGAGTTTATTTCGGCACAGTCATATTCTGTACGGGAGCCGAGTCTCGTCGTGTGGATAGAAGGTTTCGGCGATCCGACGGAATACGTAATGGAGATAGATAGCGAAGTTGCTCTTGAGTTTCCGCGTGGTAGGGGATGCTTGAATATCGGCAGGGCTATACTCGTCGTAAACAATGAGAATGGTTTCTTCTACTCGAACGGAGAAAGCAAAATAGAGAAGAATGCCAGAATGAAGGTCTGGGCAGGGCTGAACAATCTTAACATACCTATATTTACAGGGGTAGTTCACAGCGTTGAACCGGCAGGCACCACAGATATGGTTGTTCTAAACTGCAAAGACTATATGGGGCTGTTTCAGGAGATACTCATTCAAGGCAGTCAGGATCCAAATAACACCGCCAGGCTCTTGATAGAGAGTTTCTGTAACATGGTGAGCATCCCCGAACCTAATATAGCGTCCACAGATGAAACTACCTCCACCTATACCCAACCAACATTCGAGGAAGGAAGTATACTCAAGGCATTGGAAGAGGTGTGCAACAGCATTTTCTATACGGCATACTTCGACGAAGATGGCGAATTAACTGCCGTTGAGCGTGAGCATAGTACGCTGGTTGATTACCAATTCGCGGACAATAACGTTACGGACTGTGAAAATCTAGTGGATACAGAGATAATCAATGATATTACTATTGAATACAGAGAGAATTTCTTTTCCAAATATGAAGATCAAGCAAGCATTGATACGTATGGAAGGCAGTCCAGAAGTGATCGAACACTTCTGTTAAGCTCCATACTAGTTTCGGACAAGACAACAGGATCAACGACAGAAGAGCTAAATTATGATCTGGAGGCGTCCAAATTTACCTCAGCCCCCGACGCGGGCATTATAGATTGCCTCCACATCAAGATGAAAAAAGATGACGCTCATGGATACATCACAGCAAAAATATACAGTGACAGCGGCGGCGCCCCGAACAGCCTACTAGCCACAAGTCAGTTGAAAGCCAGTGACAGCTTATCCACTGACTTTGCGTGGGAGATATTCTATTTCACCGAACCTGTTGAAATCTCGCCCGCTACCGATTATTGGATGGCGATAGACGCCGGTTCACTCAGCAGCGGCGCAGTGTATGTTCAGATTAGTAAAGCAGACGCAGTGGCAAAACATGCGCATTATGACGCGGGAAGCTGGACGACAGAAGACAACAAACAAATTCTGCACAGAATCAGAGGCGGCATTTATGCTCAGAGAGTGGCAGAAGATACAGTAAGGTTTTACAGCAGACCTCATGAACGCATACGCATCACTGCCCCCTCAGCGCCTCAATTACAGCTTCTGGACGAGGTGATGGTCAATATTGATTTGAAACAACGGCAGGGACGCTATGTTATCGAGGGGCGTAGGCACATAATCACGCCTGAAAATTACACAACTATAGACACGCTCAGAAAGGTGTAACATACGGAGGTGAAAAGGGTTGGCTACTTATCCATCGAACCCCAGTATATCACAAGGAACAAATGAAACAGCAGTAAATCCGACCAACTGGAATATGCTGGTTGATAACATAAACGCCATCGGCTCGGATATCGTAGATGCGCGAGGCGATGGACAGGAATTTCCGGGCACGGATCATACCGCCAGCCAAGCTACAGATCTGGATGAGGCATTGCAGGCTGTTAGGCATATACTGGCGGACATATCCGGGGAAACGAACTGGTATGACGCTCCTAGCGCGAACCTCAAATTGCACGACCATTCCACGTCCAAAGGCGGTGCGATTCCCTGGAGTAGTATAGCGTCAAACACGCGATTCGCGGAGCTTCATCCTGAGTATCCTGGCGCAGTGTGGACGGCATCTCTAAGAGGAGCGGCAGCAAGCGGCAACAATACGGCATCCCTCTCTACAGATCAGGACGTGGTGTCATACATAGCGCGAAATTACTATGAAGCTACGTCATCTGAAGCGTCACTTCAGGATTACTATGTTGCTCTGAGATTTACGTTGCCGGAAGATTTCAACGCATGGGCGCAGAGCAATGCCGTTCAGATCGAGTACAAGACGGAAAGTGGAACGTATCTCAATAGCAGCGTGGCTTTGTATATATACAAAGCGGGGACTTTCGCTCTTGTCGCCAGCAGTGAAAACAACTCCAATACAATCTGGTCAACCATCACTGTGGACGACTCCGCTTTGGGTTCCTGGTCATCCGGCGATATTGTAGAAATGTACCTTAAGCTGAAAACCAGAAACGATTATTACGCCCGGGTCGGGAAAATAAGATTCAACTATACTTCCTGATCAATGGGTTTGTAGGCGGATAGGCTCATAAGCCTATATTCGAGGACACACAAAATGCAACGGATACCCGATCTACCATTGAACAACAACGGCTGGGGCGAATGGGGTAAATACGTGCTGAAGGAATTGGAGCGGCTAAACGACTGCTATGAGGAACAGCAGAAAATTATGCAGCAGATTCAGGTTGAAATTGTCACACTTAAAGTGAAAAGCAGTATTTGGGGTGGCATAGCAGGTTTAATTCCCTCTTTAAGCTTTCTTATCTATCATTTGGTTAAGAACATGAAAAAATGAACTGGAATGTCCAAAGCGCGCGGTTTTCATGATAGAATTGTTCTGGCTCTGAAAGGTATCGTCTATATTTACTTCGTTCGCCTTCATGAAGATGTTTGGTTTTACCCATGTTCCTGCTGTGCGTATTTCAGGATGGCTTCTGGAATTTTGCTAAGAGAAACTACATGATCTACACCGCCGTGTCGGATGGCTTCTTTGGGCATTCCGAAAACTACGCAGCTTGCCTCGTCCTGAGCTATATTGATCGCGCCGCTCTGTTTCATTTTTAGCATTCCCTCGGCTCCATCATCACCCATGCCTGTCATGATTACTCCAATGGAGTTGGGTCCCGCGTATCGGGAAACGGAGTTGAAGAGAACCTCGACGGAAGGACGATGGCGACGAACGAGCGGACCGCCTTTTACGTCAACGTAGTATCTCGCGCCGGATCTGCGGAGGAGCATGTGTTTGTTCCCAGGGGCAATGAGAACCTTCCCCGGTGCGACAGAATCCCCATTTGCGGCTTCTTTGACCTCCATAGCGCAGTAATCATTGAGTCGTTGAGCAAAGGAAGTGGTGAAATGTTCTGGCATGTGCTGCACGACGACCGTGCCGGGAGCGTCAGCAGGGAGGGCGGACAGCACACGCTGAAGCGCCTGTGTCCCGCCAGTTGAGGCGCCAATAGCAAGTACCTTATTTGACGTGCGTATCATGGACAGGCGCGCCGGCGGTTTATTGCTATCGGATTCAGCTTTTGCTGAAGCCCACCGTTTCATATTCACTGCCGCTGCGGCTTTTATCTTATCAATAAGTTCAATTGACATATCGCCAACGGTATACGAAGCTCCCGGCTTACAAAGAACATCTATCGCCCCGGCGTTCATCGCTTCCATAGCCATCTGTCCGCCTTTGGGCGTGAGGGATGACACGATGATAACCGGGAGCGGGTAGTATCGCATGAGTTTGCGGAGGAATGTAATTCCATCCATTCGCGGCATTTCAACGTCCAGCGTAACAACATCCGGTTTTACTTGGACGATTTTGTCGCGTGCGATATATGGGTCAATGGCTGTGCCAACCACTTCCAGTTCAGGGTCTTTGGAAAGTTCCGCCGTAAATATCTCTCTCACAACTGCCGAATCGTCAACAACTAAAACCCGAATCATCTCGATCTCCTATTCAGCGGATACATATACAAGCGCCGGAACGTCCTCAATCATGAAGCTTATGGTATCTTTATTATCAATCAGGCTTTTCCATTCTGCCTCATCTATTTCTGACACGGCTGGCGGCGACATATCTATAACTGGGTCTTCACCGAAGGCGGCAGTAAGAAACTGTCCGCAGACAACGTTGATTAGTTCCTTCAGCGCATCCGACGTGCTATCATCGAATGATTCGTAATCATCCGGGTCGTTACCAAGAACGTTCGATGTTAGTACAGCGCATAGATCAGTTGAAGTTGATATGCCAAGAGTTCCGGATCGCTCGCCAGAGAACCCCACAGTTATGCTCAAATAATCGGCGTCATCAACTGAAATCTCATCTTTCGGAAATTCGTCGCCGAACATGAACGCGTATCTTAACAGGGTGTCGCTAAACACTTCAGTTAGGACTTCTCCATATTCATTCTGCATTTTGATCCCCCAGAATATCTCCCACGATTTTCTTGACAACCTCTGGCGCGAAGGGCTTCCTGACGTAGGCGCGAACGCCCTTCGACCGCATTTCCTCAATTCGGGTTTTGCTTCCTTCTGTTGAGACAATAACCACAGGAACTGTCTTCATCAACCCATCTTTGGACATCCTGTCAATCATTTCAACACCATCCATCACTGGCATATTGATGTCTGCTAAAACGAGATCAACCCAATTGCCATTCAGAATTTCCAATGCTTCAGCGCCGTTTTCCGCCTGATACAACTCATTGACGGGCACTTCGGCGAGTTTGAGCGTTTTTGCGATGACTGCCCGAGTAGTTCGGGAGTCATCTACCACAAGGATGTTGTATGACATATCATAACCTCCGTAGTTTTGATGTTGTCGCTTGACCAAAGGATTGCTGTTATCCAATCTTCTCTACTCCACAATAGTTTACAACTCCGTGTTATTGCCTTGAGATTTGATTATAACGCGTCCAGTGTCCATTTCAAGATACATAGTGCGAGAAACCGCGCCGCCTACATCTTCGGAAGCGATAAGGATGTTGTTTTTCCAGAGGATTTTTCTGAGAGTCGCATAGTTTCGGTCACCGATCTTGAATGTCCCTTTTTCGTCTAGTATCCTCGATGCTCCGGCGGCTTTCAAGATGATACGCTCCTTTGTTGCACCCAGGCGATACGCTGCCTCAAACAGCGCGGGTATGCCAGTGTCCACAAACATGCCAGGTTTTTTTCGCGCCTTCACCTGGTCTATTTTGGAGAGCGGAAGCATGCAATGGACCATCCCCCCCACGCGAGCGACTGGGTCGTAAATGGTAATTCCAAGACACGAACCCAGAGAGTATGTTAATACGACATCATCTTCCTGATCTGTAACCTTAATTTCCGATATGCCTACGATATGATTCATGGATGTTCACCGATTGAGATAATGTTCAAGGCTATAATTAACTACTGGACGATTCCGCATGTATTCTAATCCACTTTTACGTATACAGAAGGTTGCGCTGTCTTAAAGCCCTCCGCCAAACCAATGAGACTCTCTGCGTGTCCCACTACAAGATACCCGCCCGGCTTAAGCAGACGACGTATTTCTTTAAGCAGCCCGCGTCGAACGTGCTCATCGAAGTAGATCATCACGTTTCTACAGAAAACCACATCCAGTGGACCGCGCATAGGAAACGGCGGCGTTGAGAGATTGAGTCTTTTGTATGAGATCATGTTTTTTAGCGCTGGCTTCACCACATAAAGCTTGTCTGTTGCCTCTGGAACCTCTTCGAAATAGCGTTGTCTAAACATCTTCGCCATTCGCTCCATTTTCTTCGCCTTGTATGCGCCGCGCTGCGCCTTTGCCAGAACACGCGTCGAAATGTCCGTAGCAAGTATTTTGACGTCGTTGTTTCCACCGATAGCTTCCAGAATGATCATGGCGATGGTGTACGGTTCTTCGCCGGTGGAAGATGCCGCTGACCAAATTCGGAATCGTTTTTGCCCCGCCGCTTTCCATTCTTTCATGATTTTTCCCAGAAACGTGAAGTGATCAGGCTCGCGAAAAAAATAGGTGACGTTGGTTGAGATAGCATCCAGAAGATCAATAATCTCCTGTCCTGTATCATCCTGCATTACGTGTTTCAGGTATGTCTTATGGTCATCTATTCCCAGCGCGCGCATACGTTTTCCAACACGCGCGCCTACCAACGCTTCCTTGCCATCGCTCAAGCTGATGCCGCTTTTGTCGTATATCAAACTTCTGTAACTATTGAATGTTTTGGCGTTCAATTTGCACGATCCTTGCTAATTATTGTACTCACTTTGTACAGTGTTAGAAATCCCTGGGACTCCTCATTCAATGGGAGCAATGATTGCCAGAAGATGTTGCTTTTTGAACGGTCATGATAAAACCTGGACAACATCCAGAAGTATTTTCACGCTTTCTCCGATCTTTGCCATCCCCATGAAACATTCCGTATCCACGGCAACGCCAGACGACGGCGGTGCTTCGATTTGCTCGCCGGCGATGTCCAACACCTCTGACACAGTATCAACCAGCACTCCGGTCATGGTGGATTGTTCATCCTGCGTTACATCCACGACGATTATGCAGGTTTCGTTGGTGTCTTCTGTGGTTGCCAGCCCGAATTTGGTTCAAAGGTCCACTACAGGTATGACCTTTCCGCGCAGGTTGATGACACCGCGTACATACATTGGTAGGCGTGGAACTTCTGTAATGTCCATGAGACCGATGATCTCTCTGACCTTCAGAATTTCGATAGCATATTCCTCGCTAGCCAATCTGAAGGTGAGATACTTTCCCGCCAGTTCTGGCATGCCCTGACTCTCATTCTTCATCCCAGTATCCACATATTGCATTTGGTTTCTAATTCCCGCCGTCATATTTACCTATATCTCCTCTCCGAGGAAGTTCACACTGCCAGCATGTCGCCGGCTCCGGTTGCGAGCTTGATGATACCTGCTACGTCCAGTATAAGACCGACCTTCCCATCTGCCATAATGACTCCACCCGAAATTCCTGTGATGTCTCCCAGGTACCCGCCCAGGCTCTTGATGACTACCTGCTGATGCCCAACGAGATCATCCACCATTAGACCTGTCTGCTTGTTTCCGTCCTCCACAACGACTATGAGACCTTGTGTTGGGTCCTCCACCGCCTCGTCAATGCTGAATAATTGCGAAACGCGGAAAAGCGGAAGCAATTGTCCGCGTATGGAAATCATCTCGCCCCGCGTGAGCATCGTGGGGAGATCGTCCTTCGTGGGTCTGAGAGATTCCAACACTGATAAAGTGGGAATGACATATTTTTTCGTTCCGACGCGCACTACGATCCCGTCTATAATAGCCAGAGTCAACGGAAGTCTCATGCTAAAAACCGACCCTTTACCGAGTGTTGACTCAATTTCCATTTTGCCCCGTAGAGCCTGTAGATTACGGTTGACAACATCCATCCCCACGCCGCGTCCGGAGACGTCGGTTACTTCCTTAGCTGTGGAAAACCCTGGCGCGAAGATCAGGTTGAACACTTCCTTGTCAGACATATTCTCTTCGTTGGAGACCATGCCCCGCTCCCTGGCTTTTGCCAGAATAGTTTCCCTGTCCAGACCCCTGCCGTCATCTTCGATTTCAATATGGATATTACTGCCTTTATGGAAGGCGCGAAGTTCTATGTGTCCTACTTCTGGCTTGCCAGCCTTTATTCGGTCGGCGGCGGATAACTCAATCCCGTGATCCGCAGCGTTTCTTATCATGTGGGTGAGCGGATCGCTTATCTTTTCGACAATACTCTTGTCAACTTCCGTATCCACTCCTGACATGGTGAAGTTAATCTTCTTGCCTGATTTTCTGGACAGATCGCGCACCAGCCGCGCCATCCTCTCAAAAACGGGGCGGACAGGCATAAGCCGGAGGGACATGCCGATCTCCTGTAGTTCGCGTGCGATTTTGCTCAAATGTGAGAGATTGCGAGAGACGCGCGGTGACGCCTTTCCCAGTATTTCGGCATCCTGGCTGACCATGGATTCCGCGATGACCAGTTCGCCTATTGTATTTACCAGCTTATCCAGACGTTCGGTATCAATTTTAAGAGTTTCTTTGACTCGCGCAGCGGATGACGCGGTTCTTGCTTGCTTTTGGGACTGAACGTCAGCGGCGGGTTGATGCTCAACCTCTTCAATTTTTGTCTTCAGTTCCCCGCCTGCGACGATCATTTTTTCAGGCTTATGTTTCGGCTCTTTGACTACCTGTTCCTGCGGAGCGGTTTTCTTGGGCTCCGGGGTTTCCTGAAAAATATCCTCCAGGGCTTTCTCATCTTTTTCTTGTGTGATCTCTTCAACCGCCGGCTGTTCCGCCTTTTCAGTGTCCGCTTCCTCTGCGCTTTGCGCTGCTTCTCCCGCCGCTGCCGCTTCTATGGCGGGCAATAGCTCCAGGAGCAACTGGCTTCGTGATACGACCTCTCCGCTGGAAAGCCCTTCCTCGACATCGTCAATCATCTGTTTCAGAGCGTCCACAGACTCAAATGTAACATCAATAACGGGTCCGGCGAAAAGTAGATCACCTTTACGAGCGCTGCCGAGGAGCTCTTCGGTCGCGTGGGAGAGTTTGGTTATTTGCTCCAAACCGAGAAATCCTGCAACGCCTTTGATAGTGTGAAAAGCCCTATATACAGAGTTAAGGGACTCGTCGTTTTTGGGTTCGGATTCCAGAGTGAGAAGCTGGACATCAGCTTCGTGGAGATGCTCTCTGGCTTCGGAAACGAAATCGGCGGCGAGTTCTGGATCGGTAAGAGTAATCGTTCCCTCTTCATCCGAGTTTTCCGTCGTTTTCGCTTTGCCAATCTCCTGCTGATTTTCGTCATCCGCCGAAACGGCAGTCTGATCAGTCGCTTCGCTAGTTTCTTTCAGCCCCAATTCCTCGGGAAATCCAGCCTCGGCATATTTCCGCTGATTTGCCACAACAGCCTGTATGGCAGATACCGTCCGGGAAATAACGTCAACAGCCGCATCCTTGTCGGGCACCTGGTTCATTATTATATCTTCTATCAGCTTGCCCGCCGCTTCCGCCGCCGCCACCACGTCCTGAAACTCATTGACTGCAAGCGTCGAAATCTCATTGAATCTCTTATAGATGTCTCCAAGCTCCTGGAGGTCGCTGGTGTCCACCATAACGACCGCCATCGAAAGCTCTTCAATTTTCTGAACGATATTGCTCATTGTCATTACAAACCGGATGTCGTGATTTCGGTGGTTTGCCCTCTAACTTTTTGTAGTCAGGATAAAAGTGGATGTTTATCATTTACGTCTTCACGTTTTATTATCGGTTGATGTTTCGGGACACTTTAGCGTTTTTTCGCGAAGCCAATATCTCTGGAAATCAGGAAAAATTCGGGACGTAACAAAAAAACAGCCAATTTCCTCATCCTCTTGTCTTCCCATCACTCGCTACCCCTTTTTGCCATTGACGCAGGCTTGTGGAATTTGGTAGGCTAAAATGGCAGATAGGACAACATGTATGCTATTCGTCACGAGTCACCTGCGCTCCACATGAGAGAACATCATGGCAATTCAGAAAGTGACCATCCTTGAATTCGCCCCAACAGCGGATGAAATCTGGAGTATCCCTTATCACAACAGGGACGGATACGCACACTATGATACAGAAAGCGGACTGCTCTCCATCATGGATACAGCGCATGACGCCAAACTGCGACCGGAGATCATCACTACATACGCTGGCGGAAAAGCCACCAACGTCGCTCGTGTGCTGGATCAACTTCTGACTGACAAGGACGATCTGGACGTGCAATTGGTAACGTTCCTCCCGCCGTCAGAAGGGCGGCTGAGGGAACTGAAACCTGGAAGTGTACGCGGTTTTGCCCTGCTTCCATCCACTCCGGCGGGCATCTACGTTCAGTGTTTACAGATCGCGGGGCTTTACAGGGTCAAGCCGCGCTTTGAGGTGGTGGCTGAACTGGCGGAAAGTGATGAAATGCAGACCACGAGACGCTGTATCGAACTCACTCTGCAAGAAGGCGGCGGAAGCGTGAATTTCAGCCCGCGAATTGTATGGTCGCAGAAGGCGGCGGAAGCCGTGCAAGCCAGAGTTGCTGAAATAGCGCGCGGTGCAGACCTGATTGTGATGGCTGGCGCTCCGCCAGTTTGGACGGTTTATTCAGGGGCGGATCTCACGCGTTATAGCTTTTATGCAAAAATCATGGAGGTTCTCGAACCGAATTGTCAGGTATCCATAGATGCGCGCGGCGAATATTTGCGTAAGTGCCTGATTGCCAGGAGATCGCCGCGTTTTGTTTTTATGAATACTGAGGAGTTTACCGACCTGTCGGAACTATGGAGCGCGTCGGGAGGAAGACCATTTCCGGGCATCTTTCTAGTGCATAATGAAAATGGCTGTTGGGTTTGGGATGGGAAGTTGCCAGATGGCGCGGATCCGCTTTCTGAAGCCGAACATTTTCCATCGTTGCCTGTTTCCAGAGTATGCTCTACCATCGGCGCGGGCGACGCTATGCATGCCGGTTTCCTTAAGGAATGGGCGAAAGGGGAGCGACTTCACCGTGCTGTTATCTACAGTCAGGTTGTGTCGGCAGTTTCTGTGAGCAATGAAAAAGCGACGCATGGCATAACTGTGCGCGCAGTCAATGACAGATTCCAACAGATATGGCAAAATGACCGGCTGATCTGATTCACCATCAGTTTTCTTGCATCGAACTCACGTTACTGTATTACGGATCCCCGCCTTTGGAGGCATCTCCCGGCTAAAACGCCACTTTGAACCCGGCAACTGCATTAAGACCGCTGTAGTCTTCGACTTCCTGCAGCGGTTCACCGAATTCCACAAGATGGTATCTCAGGTCAATATTGAGGATGAAATGTCTGCTCAACAGCAGATCCACCCCCGCTCCCGGATATGCCCCCACAGCAGTCACGAAATTGGCGTCTGTGACGCTGTCGCTGTCCCACCTGCCGCTCCATCCGAAATAGGGACCGATGCCGACGGTGAGATACGGTCTGAAGAACGAACCCAAGCCGCCAATCGTGTCTTCCAACTCATACAGCGGGTAGTATATTAAGCCCGCCATCACATAACTCACTGAAACGACGCGCGTATTCGAGGAAATGATCTCATAGCAATCGCCATCACATATTGTGCCAATCTTCTTGCTCAACGTTTTACTTCTTACATCCGAGAATCCGCCCATAGAAACCTCCCAGGCGAACCTCTCGCACACCATGGAGGAGAAGGAGATCGCGCTCGACATGCCAGACGCTGTTACATCCGTGAATTGCTCGCCATCACCCATATCCGTATGATATACCGTGATGCCAGTCTCGCTGTCGGGCATATCACAAACGCCAAGACTGAACCGAATGTTGGAACGGGGATGATCATACGATAATACGTCGGTATTCAATACCAGTATTCCTGCGACAAGCAACGTGAAATAGACGAAAAAACGGGGATATTGCATTTTTCTTCCCTCCATTTGGCAGTTTTCATGTGATTTTAAAGACCAGATAGATGCGCATAGCGATCTTATCTCGTTCGGCTTCTTCAGGTATTGATGGAAATGGCGCGGCTTTTCGGACGCTTTGCAGAGCGGCATTATCCAGAGCGTCATATCCTGACGAGTCCACGATTTCGACCGCTTCCAACTGTCCATTGCGCAGTATAGTTACCTTGATGCCTGAACGTCCTTTTAGCCCGGCATTTCTGGCTGACATGGGATACTTCTTTTTGGATTCTATCTTTTTGCGCACAGTTTTGAGGAACGTCTGTAATGCGCTATCGGCGTCGGCGCCGATACGCACTTCCGGCTTTGCTATCGCCAATGAATCCTCGCCAAGAAGCTCATATCCGCCGAAAATGTCCGACTGTGTATGAGATGCCCCCTGATTGGATTCTCTGAGTTCAATCGGTTTGGCCAGATCGTGTCGAATCTCTACCGATGGGCGCTGGAGATCGCCTCCTTGCGACGTTTCATAGTGCAGATTTCTGACTTCAGAAAACACCTTTTCGGGTGTGTCGCTGACGTAGAAATCCGACGACGCCCTGTAATCCCAGACTGTGTCAGTCTGCCGCTGTGCAGAGCGCTGCTGAGGGGAATTGCCCAACGAGATCGCTGGTCGAGTGGGAAGGGAACGCCGCAAAACCCTTGTTTTCTGCGCATCAACAAATGCTACGGACATTTCAGACCCATATACGAGTTTATCGTCATAGAACTTCACACAGGCAAAAACGGCAAACGCTACAACGTGTAGAGCAACTGATACTATTGCCGATACCGTAGCTGACCTGGATCGCCGAACATTCATTTTTTGCACCTCCAGAAGATGAATTAGAACTTCGCCGTTATTCCAAAATATGGAATTATAGGCAGCATATACACTTTTTCTTCCTCAGTATAATCGTCGTTATAGCTCAGACTCAGCAAATTCTTATGATAATACGCATTCATAACCTCCAGATATGCTGTCATATTCACGCCTTTGATTTTGAACGCCTTTGACAAACGAACATCCAAACGGTGATATGGTGTGAGCCTCTCCGAGTTTTTGTCGCCGTATATCGCTTTCCACCGCGTGTATCCAGTAAGCGGATCAACTATCTCCACTGACCCGATTACGGGAGTATAGGGCGTTCCCGTTGCGTAACGCCACTTGCCGCCGATTTCCCACGTAGATGTCAGTTTATAGTTCGCGACCGCCGTGAGGACGTGCGTTTGATCGTAGGAATACAGCCGCCAGGGTTCAGCGGGATTGTCCTTCCGTTTTGAGAGAGAATATGAGTAACTGAGCCATCCGAGGAATCGCTCCGTGTCCTCGCGCCGCAGGAAAACCTCTATTCCCTCAGCAAACCCCTCGCCCTGATTGAGATACAATTCCGCAGGATCGGGCGTTACGAGGTCATCCAATCGCTTATGGTATATCGCCAGTTTGCACAGATTGCTCTCCGAGAACTGCCTCTGGAACTCAAGTATGTAATGATACGACGTGACGCTCGATAGATCAGGATTTCCCCAATCAGGGGAGGCTTCAGCGCCATTTGGTTGTTGAATGTATTCCCCGCAGGCAAGCCTCAGATCAGTTCCATTGGCAAGCTTCAACGACAGACTTCCGCGCGGGCTGACGGCAAATTCGTCAATCTGCTCGTAGTAATCGCCGCGCCCGCCAAGAGTTAGAGAGAGCAACTCAATTGGCGTGTATTTCATCTGGACATAGATGTTTCCAAAGGACATTCTTTCTTCCGTGTTCACTTCGACCTTGTCGCTGTCCGTGAAGCCTGGTCCCCCTTCTCCCTCTTCGGTGGGCGGTCGTATGAAAAAGGCTTCCATAGTAAAGTCCGAGAATCCCGCGTTGAATCCTGTCTCCACGCTGTATTTTTCGCTGAGAACGAGAGCCGCGTCGCCTCTCAAGTTGTAAACGTGAGGCATAGAGCGAATGTAATAGCCCTTCCCCATAGCCATATCCCAGAGCATGTAGCTGTGGGACACTGTGAGATACGAAGACAAGTTTGACAATGCCCCGGTTCTTAGAGTCATGCCCTGGGAGTGGTATCCGTTACGCCAATGAAAATCCCCCGCCAAATCAGGGTCATTTGTGACATGCTTCTCTTGAAACCTGAGTTTCATGAAATCTTCCGCGCCGAAGGCTGTGAAGCTCAAATCGCTGTTTTCGCTGAATTCAAAGACCAGCTTCGACTGGTAATCCCAGAATCTTGGCAGGGCAATGATCTGATCCGCCTCTATCGGAAACAGATCAATGTAGCTTCTTCTGCCGGCGAGATACCAGGAGCTTTTCTCATTGAACGCCCCCTCGATCAATCCCTCAGCCATCAGCATATTAACGTTCATCGTGCCGCTGATCTTCTCTTTTTTCGCGTTACGGGAGACGATGTCTATCACAGCCTGAGCGTCCCCGTATTTTGCGTCAAATCCGCCGGCATAGACGTCTACCTGCTTGATAATATCGGAATTGAGCGTGGATGCGAAGCCCATGAAATGATACGGCGAAAAAAGCGATATTCGATCAAAGTAGAAGCTGTTATCGTCCGGACCGCCGCCGCGAATGCAAAGCTGTCCAGAAAAATCGTTCCTTGCCGAAATTCCCGGCATCGCCTGAATAGCTCTCAGGGCGTCTCCCCCTGTTCCGGGGATGATCTTTATATCCGAACCTGTAACCACGACCTTGCTCGGAGACGAAGCGATATGTCTCTTTCCTGTAACAACTATTTCCCCCACTTCAAACGCGCTTAGTTCACGATAGAAGTCCGCCGCGAC
>Ga0255402_1031_pt1 | contig 18688 bp, 16 predicted proteins | sample ANMaggSeSYBR01D4_FD_182125 | JGI IMG/M metagenome (GOLD analysis project Ga0255402, IMG submission 182125) | Sediment cell enrichment communities from methane seep in Santa Monica Basin, California, United Staets - ANME aggregate JGI... | ecosystem: Environmental > Aquatic > Marine > Cold seeps >...
CGGGCGGCATTGATTTTTCCGACGCCGCAGGGAACGATGGTCCCTTTGCGACGCTTGAGCGCGCTCGCGAGGAGATAAGGAAGCTCAAGCAGGCGGGGAAAATGCCAGAAGGCGGCATCGTAGTAGAGATACTCGGCGGAGCGTATCATCGGGAACAGCCATTCGAGTTAAGCGAAGCGGACTCCGGCAGTAAAGATTCTCCGATAGTGTACCGCGCTCGACATGGCGAAGAAGTCCGGTTGACCGGCGGCAAAACGGTGACGGAATTCCAACCGGTTACCAATCCAGCGATCCTGGAACGCCTTTCGCCAGAGGCGCGAGGGAACGTATTGCAGGCTGATCTGAAGGCATCAGGGATCAGCGATTTCGGCGACGTGAACGGCGGGGGACTTGAGCTTTTCTTCAACGACGAGCCTATGACGCTGGCTCGATGGCCCAACGAGGGATTCGTCAAAATCGTGGACGTGGTGGAAAAAGACACCGTCAACATTCGCGGCACCAAAGGCAGTAAAACCGGCAAGTTTATCTATGAAGAGGATAGACCCAAAAGATGGGTTGGGGAAAAAGACCCCTGGGTTCACGGATACTGGTTCTGGGACTGGTCTGATCAGCGTCATAAGATTGAGTCCATTGACACTCAGAACCGCGTGATCGCCGTCGCGCGTCCCTATCATGGTTACGGCTACCGCAAGGGGCAGTGGTTCTATGGACTTAATATACTGGCGGAACTGGATTCGCCCGGCGAATGGTATCTGGATCGGGACGAAGGAATTCTCTATTTCCTGCCGCCGTCGCCCATCGCGGAAGGACAGGTCGTGGTGTCGGTCGCAGATTCGCTGGTGACCATGAAAAATACGTCTTATATGACCTTTCGAGGCATCACCTTCGAGGCTGCCAGAGAAACTGCCGTCACTATCACAGGCGGGACGCAGAACCGTGTCGCTGGATGCACTCTCCGCAATTTGGGCAGTTGGGCGGTGAAGATTTCAGGCGGCGACAACAATGCTGTCATAGGCTGTGACATCTACGATACCGGCAACGGCGGCATTGCCATGTCAGGCGGCGAGCGCAAGACGCTCAAACCTGCGGGGCATTACGCTGAAAACAACCATATCTATCACTACGGCAGGTGGAATCGCATGTACCAGCCGGCTATCTCAATAAACGGAGTCGGCAATCGCGCAAGCCACAATCTGATCCATGACGCTCCGCACATGGCTATATCCTTCGGCGGCAACGACCATCTCATGGAATTCAACGAGATTTACAACGTTTGCTACGAATCAAACGACGCCGGAGCCATTTACAGCGGGCGCGATTGGACAATGCGGGGCACAATCATCCGCCACAATTATCTGCATCACATTAACGGTTTTGAGGGGCGCGGCTGTGTTGGGATATATCTTGATGATATGTTCTGCGGAACTGCCATCTACGGCAACGTCTTTTACAAAGTGACGAGGGCGGCGTTCATCGGCGGCGGTAGGGACTGCATAGTCGAAAACAACATCTTCGTTGACTGCAAGCCTGCGCTTCACATTGATGCGCGCGCTATGGGCTGGGCAAGCGACCACGTGGATACCACGATGACGGACAGGCTGAAGGCGATGCCCTATCAAGAGCCGCTCTGGACGGGACGCTATCCTGAACTGATCAACATTCTGGCGGACGAACCAGCCGCGCCAAAAGGCAATATCGTCGCCCGAAACATCTCGCAGGGCGGAAAATGGGATGGCGTACAGGATCAAGCTCGCCCTTATGTTACCTTCCGGGATAATATAACCGATCAGGACGCTGGCTTCGCAGGGACGCCGCCTGAGAGCTTCCAACTGCGCGCCGATTCGCCCGTTTATGAACTGGGCTTCAAGCCGATTCCAATCGAAAAAATCGGACTATACAAGAGCGAAGAACGTCCCGCGCTGCCTGTAACCGCTACGACCGTGCCTGATTAGAGATAAGATAATGGAAAAAATATTCGTAAACGCTCTAGCCTATTCCAGAGTCTTGAAATCGCTGATGATAGCCGTTCTGATCTTCGTTGTGATCATGGATATAGCACTCACAGCCCTCGTTATGAAGGTGATTGGCTACGCGACGCCGGAAGAACGGACAAAGCTCATCACTCTGACAGTCCTTCTGCTTCTCAGCAGCGCAATCGGTTTTCTGCTCTTTTATTTCATACGCCGAAGCATTCGGGAGCAGTGGATAAAAACCGGCGAACAGGGGATCGCTTATGGCTCTTGGGCGAAGAAGGTCTCTGCCTCCTGGGATGATGTAACCGGCGTCTCAATCGTGTCTCGCGGCAGGTATGGCCAGGCTTTGCGCGCAAAGGGCTTGCGAATAGACACTAATAGTGGGAAAATCTACGCTCTGCCCACATTCGTTGACAAATCGCTGCCGATTCCGCAATTAAAGATGAGTCTATCCTCGCAAAAACTGCTCTATCCAGATGGTACGCTGAAAAAAGTGGATGTGAAAACCTGCGACGTTTACATGGAGTTGCAGAACTACATCCCCGAACTTCTTGTATAGGCTTTCAATCCACTGTATATTGTGTGTACAGCATCTGTTCACCAACTCGACTGATGTATCAGTGATCGGTAATCGGTAATCAGTGAACAGTAACCGATGGTATCTGGCATGAAATATGCTATTCTCTGCTTCCGAGGGTTACATTTTGCACTATGGAAATGTCATTAGACGAGGCAAATACTGGATTGAAAAGATGGCAGAGAGTGAAAAGGATATAACTAACATAACAGCAGGGCTGGCGCGGCGGATGAATATACATACCGTCTCGCGGTTGATCTCAGTATCTATGCTCTGGGGCGCGGGCGTTGCCATGATGCTCGTTGTTATCGGCAAATTCACGGCAGTTCCATTGGTTTTTGGCGTCACTGTTATTTTGTGCGCGAGTTTGATTGTTGGCATCATCAGAGGAATACTGGCGCGGGTGTCGGCTTTAGAAGGGGCTATGACCACGGACGCTCAACTCAATCTCAAAGAACGACTCAGCAGCGCGGTGGAGCTTCTGTCGGAAAAAGACAGAAAGGAGATGGCTGAACTTCAGTTGGAGGACGCGGCTGACTATGCCCACTCGCTGGATCAAAAGGCTGTGTGCCCGCGTTTGCTTCCCATGACAGCGCGGATTCTGCCAGTAGTCCTGACAGGCTTGATAATCCTCATGTATGTCCCATCCCCCTACGGACAGGCGCAGGTTCCGGCGGAAGTCAGGCAGGCGATAAAGCAGGCGGGTGTTGAGATGGAGACTGCCGCCGGGAAGATAGACAAAAACGCGTTGTCGGATAAAGCGGCTGAATTGGCGTCAAAAATGGAGAACATGGGGCGCGAATTGCAGGATAAGCCGCTGACGAAGAAAGAGGCGTTGAAAAACCTGTCGAAACTGGCGCACGAGACGGAAGCTCTGAAAATGATGAGCGAAATAGCTGAGAAACTAAGCGGCGATATAACCCCAGAAAAAGAGCGCGCTTTAAATGAACTGCTGAAAAAGCTGGCTGATAACCTGAAGGACATCCCGGAGATGGCGGAATTCTCTCAGGAGATCACGAAGTCGCGGCAGTCAAATTCCCTGAAACAACTAGCCGACGCGCTGGAACGGATGGGAATAAAACCTTCCGACATGGACGCTCTACAGAAAATGCTGGAACAATTGGCGAAGAAGAGACGGGACGTAGGGCAGAGCATGGTTCGTTCTCCCAAAGACGCCGGCGGAAACGAGACGAGCAACCTGAAAGCAGATGAGGAATCCGGGCTTATGGGAAGCGGCGCGCCGGGCAAGAAAACCGCAAAAGAGATGAAAGAAGAGATAAAATCGGCTTCTCATCGTCCAGTATCTTCCGATCAGGGCTACGATTCGGAACTGGAAGGGCAGGTGTCGGAAACAGGCAGAAGCGTGCCCGATGGCGAAAATCCAGTCCCGAAAGCGGGAGAAGCCAGTGTGCCATACAAGGATATTTACGTCGAATACAGGGACGCCGCCGATGACGCTGTCAACAGAACAGCGATCCCGTGGATATACAAAGAGCGTGTTAAGAGCTATTTCGATGCGGTAAAACCGAGGGAATTCTAATGGAGATGAAGGAAAGAGTAGAGAGATTCAGGGACGATTTCCATCGAGTGGTGGAGGAAATCGGCAAAGTTATCGTAGGTCAGCGGGACATCATCGAGGGCGTGCTGTCGTGTTTGTTCGCGAACGGCCACGTTCTGCTGGAGGGTCTGCCGGGACTGGGAAAAACGCTCACTGTAAGCACGATGAGCGACGCGCTGGAGCTTCAATTCCGAAGAATACAATTCACCCCTGACCTGATGCCGGCTGACATTATCGGCACGAACATCGTTGTTGAAAGCGAATCGGGAAGGAAAGGGTTTCAGTTTCAGAAAGGTTCGATATTCGCCAACGTAATCCTCGCTGACGAGGTAAACAGGGCGACACCAAAAACGCAATCCGCGCTGCTGGAAGCCATGCAGGAGCATACTGTCAGCGTGGCGGGCGTGACTCACGTTCTGGATGAGCCGTTCTTCGTCCTTGCGACACAGAATCCTATCGAAATGGAAGGGACGTTTCCGCTCCCAGAGGCTCAGTTGGACAGATTTCTGTTCAAACTGAAGGTCGGATACCCCGCCCAAAACGAATTGGCGGCGATACTGGATAGAACCACCGCGAACGAGACGCCGAAAGCGGACAAAATACTGGACGCCGAGCGAGTTAGGGAAATGAGATGGCTGATCCGTGAGGTGACTGTCGCCTCGCATGTGAAGGATTACGCTGTGAAACTCGTCTTTGCAACCCGACCGGAGACAGAACTCGCGCCGGAAATAGTAAAACAATACGTGCGCTACGGCTCAAGTCCAAGAGGCGCGCAGGCGCTCATTCTGGGAGCCAAAGTCAGGACGTTATTGGACGGCAGGTACAATATCGCGTTTGAGGACATAAATCAGGTGGCTCATCACGCTCTGCGGCACAGGATGATACTGAATTTCGAGGGCGAAGCCGAGGGAATTGATGCGGACGAAATAGTTGACGTCGTATTGGAAGAGGTGAAAGCCAGCCATGCCGCAAAATCTGATAGACGCTGAGCTTATGAAGAAGATCGAAAGGCTCAGTATCGCATCAAAAAAGCTGTTCCCCGGCAGTATGAAGGGCAAACGCCGAAGCCCGAAACGGGGCAGCAGCGTTGAGTTTGCCGATTATCGCGATTATCAGTTGGGCGACGATTTCAGGTTCATTGATTGGAACATATACGCCCGGCTGGACAAACTCCTTTTGAAAACTTTTGTCGATGAGGAGAATATATATATCCATATCCTTCTGGACGCCAGCCGTTCCATGAATTTCGGAACACCATCCAAGTTGAAATATGGAAAGCAGATAGCGGCGGCGTTGGGCTATATTGGTTTGGCGGAACTGGACATGGTGGTCATGACAACCTTCGCTGAAAGCCTGGCCGGGCAGCTTCGCCCCATGCGGGGCAAAGACAAGATATTCACCTTGCTGGACTTTCTGGAGAACACTCAATCGTCGCAGGAGACGAAAATGAGTGAAGCTTTCAGGCGATATGCGCTTACAGCGACGCATCCCGGCGTAGCCATAGTCATATCCGATTTTCTCGTCCCGCAAGCCGACTACGAAGAAGGGCTAAAGGCTCTGATACATAAGAATTTTGATGTAAACGTGGTCCACGTCATGAATGAAGAGGAACTCCATCCCACGCTGTCTGGCGAACTGAAGCTCCAGGACGCTGAAACCGGCGAAACCAAAGAGGTCACGATTACCGATAATATGCTGAAGGGATACCAGAAAAGACTGGCGAGGTTTTGCCAGAATCTAAGCCAGTTTTGCGCGAAGAACAACAGCACATACTTGCGCGTAAGCACAAACCTGTCCTTTGAAGACCTCATACTAACACTACAACGATGGTTCACTTGAGAGTGTATAAGTATATACACTACCCCCACTAATCTGATTCTCCAGTATCATAAATAAGATACTCGATATCGTTTTCTTCTCCTTTTGAGAATTTTGGCCAGGGCCCATCAGGGTAGTTTGCATAGATCAGGAGGATATCTCTTGTTCCCGCGATGCCAACCATTGCATTGCCAATGGAAGGACGCTCCCCAAAGTCTGCGACTACCTTGAAATGTACCCCATCATTTCCTCTGGCAAGCCATCTGTGCGATGAATTATTCTGGCTAGACAAATAATATGCGTTTCCTTTTTTAAGAACCCTGGCCCATTGTGTGCCGCCAACGCTCTTCTTGAATGGTTCGTTTATGCCAGATACCTGTAATTCTTCAACTGTCCATGTCTTACCGCTGTCACTGGTCTTAAAACGGTATCCATTGCCTACGTATTCATTGCCTGCGTACTCATTGTGTTCGAATTCACTGTCCTGGTACATAGCCACGTGCGCATACAATACAATATCATTACCTTCCTTCAATGCGCTGCCTATTGCAACGTTGCTCTTGCCAATAAGTCTGCCTGTTGGTACGGGATGCTTGATCTTATCCCATCCTTTGCCGTTCTTGAAAATACCATAAGACAACAAATCCGGCTCATTGCTATTCCAATTCTCATAGAAAAGCCATGCTGTGGAACCATCAAGAGCTAGAAATTCCTTAAACGGCCCACAATTCAGCTTCGGCGATATGACAGGTTCGTTATTGGACACCTTATAATTCTGGAAATCCGACCATTTATCGGCAGTGACCTCGGTGATATGGTTGCCCTTTCCGCTATTCTGACAGTAAAAAATCCTGTACTTTCCATGTGAATATCCCCAGCAAGGATGACCTTGCTTGATGGTTATATTGCGTGGGTCAAAAACGCATCTCTCCGGGCTAATTGTCCTGGTTTTTGCATTGTATATCGCAAATTTTACATCCATCGCTGTGTTTCCTGCCGGCCTGTAAATGTATCGTTGCCACGTGATGATATAATTGTCAGGGCTTTCTGGGTCCTGGTGGACATAAGGCAACCCGTGACACCCATACTTGCCGATAGACTTCCATTCATACCGCCCTGCTGAAGTAGTTACAGACTGGTTTTTGACCCTATTGTCTGAGTCCATGTTTACCATTATTGCCTCCTTCTTCTCATCTTTCATACTATTGCCGTTTTTCCCGAGGATTGCCCGCGGTAGATGTCCACTCCGTACTACAACTGATCTGCACCTTCGGTTACCTTAGCGAAGGCGTCTAAATATTGGTCTAAAAGCTCCTTCTTGGCCCTGCCGAAACATGGAATCGTTATGGCGTTCTCCCTCTTCCGCACCGCCGGCAGATCAAGTTGGGTATAATCTACTTTGCGTGCCGCGTGGGGGCAGTCGAAGGGGCATCCCTTACCGTAGCCATACCTTTCCTGGAATATCTTATTCAGGTGCAATCCATTTATGCCGCGTTGTTCCGCCACTCTGGCGGCCTCTGCTTGGAGGGCTTCGATGAATCTCGCCATAGGGACTCCGTCTAACTCCTCAGGCTCGTATTTGACATGCCATGTGTACCAATACACATTGCCCATATATGAAGGCGCATTGGGAACCTTGATGCCCCTCATTGCACCTAAACCTGAGAGAAGATAATCCATGTTTCTCTGAGTCTTCTCGATGACCTCGTCCATGCGCCCGATTTGCATACTTGCCATGGCAGCCGTCAAGCGGTTAATTCTAAATTTATATCCGAGAGAAAACGAACCACCAAGGTCCCAGCCTCCAACCCTCTCGTAGTGGCCTAGAAGGCAGGCGCGCTCATAATACTCCTCGTTGTTGGTGACAAACACACCGCCCTCGATACCTGGCCCAAAATTGAAGAATTTCTTGATGCTGAGAACGCCAGCGTCACCTATAGCACCTGTTTTCACTCCTTTATAGGTAGCCCACGGTGCGAGACATGCGTCCTCCACAACTGCCAGGTCATGCTCCTCGGCAATGTCCATTATCTCGTCCATCTCGCACGGCATACCCTCATTCATGACATTTCCATGGACGGGTATAATGGCCTTCGTCTGTGGGGTCACCCGTTTAGCGATGTCAACGGGGTCGGCGCATAACGTCTCTGGATCTACATCACAGAAGACTGGGATGGCATTGGCTCCTAGGATGGGGACAACGCTGAAGGGGTGGGTGTAGGAGGGCACGATCACTTCGTCGCCGGGTCCAACACCCACAGCGAAGAGGGCGGCTTGAATAGCAGAGGTGCCATTGGTATGGGCTAAAGCGTACTTCACACCACGCCATTTAGCGAATTCTTCCTCAAACCTGAGTATAGTTTCGCCAGGAAATCCTCCATCAGAAAACAAGGCTCCTCCCCTTATCAACTTCAATACCGCCTCTGTAAGCTCGTCGTCTGTTAGCGCTCTATTATACAGAGCCTCCTTCTGATCCATTGTAATCGCCTTCTCGCCCCCGTTGACAGCAAGCCTAACCATTTCAAATCCTCCTTAGATTCGCATGGATGAGTGATAACGAACAGTATCATCACTCATCACGTTTCAAAAATCGCATCCATCCAGGTCCGCGTGCGAATTGTCAAAGGATATGTGATAATACACTAAAGCAGTTCATCCACGTTTTCCTGGATCTTAATGATAGCGTCAGCCAGAGCGTCCATGTCATCCTTGGTACGCATCAGGCATCCGCGCCAGATACTCAGTCGCTCTTCGTTTGCCAATCTTTCCGCCACCGGGCAGTGGACATTGCTATAGTCGACCGGCCGGCCGAGCCTCTCGACAACCCAACTGGGACCAAAGGCCTTCTCCTGATATAGCGGAGTCCGGTACAGAGGAGAATAGCCTGTTCCCATCATGCCAACCCCCTCTGCCTTAAGTGCCTCTAAGAACCTCGAACGTGGCAGACCTTTAAACTTTTCCGCATCGTACCGGAACCCAGCTCCATAGCCGTTTTGACGGGTCACCCGTGAATCAACCTTGTACTCGATGCCCTCGATACCCTTGATACGGGACAAGAAATGACAAAGGTTCTCTGTCCGGTGGGCAATCTGGCTATCCAGCCGCGTGAACTGGACCTTCAGGACCGCTGCCTGAAATTCACTCAAACGCCAGTTGCTGCACATGAGCGGTTCCGGATAAGCATACCCAAACGTCCGCAGGGATCGGCAAAGCTCTGCAAGCCTATCATCGTTTGTGAGAAGAATCCCCCCGTCACCAGAAACCATGCACTTGTCGGTCTGGAAGCTGAAAGAACCCATATCACCTATAGCGCCCACCCGGCGGCCTTTCCACTCGCTGCCGTGAGCGTGAGCTGCATCCTCCAAAACTTTGATGCCATGTTTTTGCGCCACTTTCATGATGCCGTCCATGTCAGCGGGAATGCCGCCCACATGCACCGGGATGACCGCCTTGGTGCGTTCCGTGATGGCCGCTTCGAACGCGGCTGGAGAGAGATTGCCATTGTGCTCCTCCACATCAGCGAACACAGGCACAGCCCCTACCATCAGAACGCACAATCCCGTGGCGCAAAAGGTCAGCGGTGGGATGACCACCTCGTCTCCCGCGCCCACGCCAAAGGACCTCAGCGCAATCTCCATTGTCACTGTGCCGTTATTGGCACAAATGCCGTACTTCGCCTGCTGGTAACCCGCGAAGAGATCTTCAAACTCGGCTACCTCCGGCCCTTGCTGCCACCGACCGCTGCGTGCAACGCGCACCAGCGCCTCTTCCTCTGCCTCGTCGTGGTAGGGCCACTCGACAGACTCTACCGGGACATTCCGGACAGGTTTACTCCCTGTCAATGCAAGTTTCCCCATTTTTAGCCTCCTTTATTGCCTCTTCCTTCTTCTTGCCCTTTCAGGGCTTGCCGGGTTTCTGGGCAGTGGCTGGTTCTCCCAAAATCGCCTCGCGGTAGATATCCATTAGTCTGATTCTCCAATATCATATTGAAACTCATCCTGTCTTCCCCAGTTGGTGCACAAGTACTCGTATCTCCAGATTGTGCGAATCCCAGATCGCGTGCAGTAATTCTGATGTGCGCACAGCGTCTTCCAGCGGCGCAATGAGCGGCGTGCCTCTCTGCACAGCATCGAGGAAGTTCCCCGTGCGCGTGCTATCTCCGTGCCCGGTATCCTTGCTTGATACTTCGATAGGCTCTTGATGTTTGTCCCTTACTATGTAGCCATGGTAGCCAGGTACAGACCAAGCATCCCCCTCCTGATACGCGTTTTGGGTAAAGATCGTTCCCTCCGTGCCCTGGACGCAGAGCACATGGGGTGTGGCAATACTCTGATTCGATGCGGTTGCCGCTGTCGCTTTACCTACTGCTCCATTTCGGAACCGCATTAGAACGAACGTCCCGAAGCGTTCCTGAAATGCAAACACATCCCGTACCTCCCCAAGAATGTATCGCATCAGGTCGAACACATGCGTTGCGCTGGTCATCTCTGAACCTGGCATGTAGTGACCTGAGTAATCCGACAGTTGTGGAGAATGGGGTGCATCAAAGATGTGCATACAGTCGCTTGGATGATTGTGCGATGCCTCCGCGTACATGATTCGTCCGATCGCTCCTGATCGGATCAACTCGCGGGTTTTGATATTAAGAGGATAGTAACGCAGGGAATAGCCGACACCAACTTTGAGATGAGGGTATTTCTTTGCATACCATCGAAGTTTCCGACATTCTTCCAGATTCCAACCTACAGGCTTCTCGGTCACCACATGCTTTCCCGCTTCCAACGCAGCGATAATCAACTCAGTATGGAGGTCTCCCTGGGTACAGATGTTGATGACGTCTACATCCTCCTTGAGCATCACCTCGCGCCAATCGGTGTATACATCCGCATCTGACAGTCTGAATCGTTCTCGACGCTCTTCCGCCTTTTCCCTAACGATGTCCACCAGCGCTACTACTTCGGCGCGTTCCGGTTGTCCCAGCCAACCCTGGATGTGTCCCTGGCTGACACCGCCACAACCAACCACAGCGATACGTAGTCTCTCCATGGAATCACCCTCCTCAAATGTTTTTTATATTCATCCTCTCCCTTATTCATTGCTTTCACATTTTCTATCCCTCGTCAACTTCCAAACGAATTCGTACAGGCTCTTCCCCGCTGACAACGGTAAAACGTGAGTCGCCAGCGGCACGATCAGCGTATTCTCCCGACGCCAGAAGGTACGGTGGTATCGGTGAAGTCAACCATCTGCCATCAAACGTGCGCGCAGCCAAACGCGCTCCCCCCAGAATCCATGATGAAGCCGTGCCCCTCTTCACTTCCAGGTTATTCCGCTTGCCCAGTGAGCCAAGCGCCTCCTTCGTCAGTACCAGAGAACGGCGCGCGGCATAACACGTATTTGACGGCATGGTACCCAGACTCACACCGTTCAGACAGAACTCGAAATCCCCTTTGTCATCGCCGCTCATGAACACTTCCAGCCACGCCCGCTCAATCAGCGGAAGATCCGCAATACGCAAACGGCTGCTATCGAACACCGGCTGCTTGACGACAACAGGCTCCTGTCCCGATACAGACAGCCGAGCCTGCCCCAGCAACCCGCGACCGATGCCATACCAACTGGCAATGATCACCTGCCCGGTGACATCAAGTATCCAGTATCCGGGGAGGACATCCTCCGGGACGCCCCAATAAAAAGTATCCCCCTCCCCAAGAAGCAAAACGTGCCGGTTTTCCAGAGGTTCGCCCTGCCGATCCGGAAATCCCACGCTGGAACCTTTGATCTGCACAAATGAACCATACGCGCGCCGGTGAAAGGTAAACGCCTGATTATGCGTATGCCCGCAGAAAAACACCGTCGGCGTCCGCTTCGCAAAAACGTTCCTCAAGACCTCCTGCATAGGCTCATACGAGAAAAAGGGGCGCGCGAAATTCACTAAAGGCGCATGGGCAAAAACAAACAGCGGCGTGTGTTCAGGCGTTGACCGACATTGTTCATCCAACCAATCAGCCTGAACCGTACCCGGTTGAAGTCCAAGATAGTCAAGTATTACAAGACGACCGCCAGGTGTGTCAAGGGCATAGTAGTTTTCAGTCGTCTCTTTCCCCAGCAGTGCCGTGAAATGCGGCAAAGCGATCTCAGCATAGAACTGTTTTGGCTCATGCGTGCCTTTGGTGTTCAAGAGAGCGAGATTCGCGTGTGCAAAGTGTGTGAATACCTCCTCAAGTTCGCGACGCTGCAAAGCAGGCTCTGCACGTCCGCCTTCGCAAATGTCACCGGTGCACACGACCAGATCGGGAGAGTGATTCTGCAATGCGGCAAGAAGTTCAGGGAAGAGAGCCGTTCGCATCCACGAGTATCGCGGCTTATCGTTGACCTCCGCGCACCCCGCAGACATAGGCTCATCGCGCTCCAGACAGTAATGAATGTCAAATACTACCGCGAACCGATAGGTACCCTTTGTGTTATTATTCAACAGCATTTCTCTTCCTCCATTTGCTCACTTTGACGCGAGCCAATATAGAGCGTTGAGCATATTACACTACAACTGGCTTTCGAGCTACAAACATCCCTGAATCCTTACCTATCTCTATGATCCCGTCCTGGCTTAGTTTGCCCTCAATAAGATTCTCAAACTCTATCAACTTTCTGCCTACAAGAATGTCCAACGCAGTGCTCATCGTAGAAAGCACATAGTCAACCAATGGCTTGGTCCGGGTAATTGCCAGAGAATCATGGTGTCGCCTGACATCTATGTCTGTGAAGAACCGTGAAAGCTGATCCAACCCATTCTCCAGTGTAAATGGGTTACGCCAGTTCTCGAAATTTATGTCCGGATCAAACGTCTTTACCAGTTCCCTAAGTTCCCGCAAGTGGTTTTGACCATTGGTAGCTGCATAGAAATAACCAGAAGGTTTCAGAACCCGTCGGATCTCAGATAATGCTCTGGATATATCAGGAACATGGTAGAGTACATGGTTAGCGATTACAGCGTCAAATGTGTCGGATTCGTAAGATATTGACTGGGCATCAATCTCAAGAAAAGTCGCATTCAATCCAGCGTTATTTAGTTTGGCTTTAGCATCATTCAGCATTCCTGCTGACAGATCTGATAATGCCAGATTCAGGTCGCCGGAAATCCGATGTCGATTGGTACGCCACAGTGTTCCGGCTCCGCAGCCTAACTCAAGTATATGGTTACATGCAGATAAATCCAGTTGGTCGAATACCCACAGATGCCAACCGTATCTATTGGTACTAAAAAGGTCGTGGAGCCTTTGACGAGCATTCAAATTGGAGGAATTACTATATTGCTCTTTAATGTTCATGCCTGCCTCCATTGGTAGCTCCGCATTTAAGTATGGTCATAGAGTCTATTGCTTGATGAGTTCGTTGATACGCTAAGGATTTGGAGAATCTTTAGTTCCTGTTTATCCATTTCGCTGGCTTGCTTCTTCTCGATCCCCAAAAAAGCCCACTATCGAAAGGTCTTCAATGAATGGGCTTTTAAGGATTTCTGAGTCGTTATTATTTCATGAAATTTATGTGAACACCCTGTTATTATGTGCATCTAGCCATTGGTGCTGAGGCTTTCTAGTATGATTTGATGTACCCCCATGTCATGGCAAGTTTGCTTTTGGCTTCAACAACATAGCCCGGCTCGCCGGGCGAAACGGGAATGCCAGGACCGTACACCCAGACATTGTCCCAGACAACCGGTGTGTCATAGCCATTGATGCCGAAGCAGCCCTTCTCGCGGGTATCACTCTTTGCAGAACACATCAACTCATCATCCCAATATGCGTCAATGTGATCTCCCTCGAACACTAGCTTCAGCTTGTGGAATTCCTCTAAAGGAGGCGCGTCCCACGAAGGCTGCTTATCACCGATTTCAGCCCAGCCTCCGTCGGAAGGCCAGCCTGAAAAATCAATGAGCCTGAATCTCTGCTGATCGGGATAGAGCCAGATACTATAACACGCTCCGCTATCCGGGTCTATCCTGGCGCGAATCCCACCTATATAATCTTTCGAAACGAGGAGTTTGACATCTGCCTCGAAGGTGTAGTCCGTCCAGTCGGGGTCACCTGCATATATGACGGAATTGCCGCCGCCGTCGAAATGGAGTTCGCCATCTTTTACTTCCCATTCACCTCCTGCCGACTCTACCTCCCAGTCATCACAGTCACCATCATTGAAATCATCAAACCACGCTACGGACGGGGCTGAGAAAGCAAGCATAGTAACCAGAGATATATAAAAACCGAAAACGATAGCCCGCATGTTCATAAATGTCCTCCTTTCATGCGACCTTAGCTCATGTGAGCAACTAGGTTAAATCGCTATATAAACCAAGATTCTGAGTTAGAATCTATCACGGAGAAAATCGTCTGTCAAGATTTTTTTTGATCTGGAAAATACTTCTCTTTCAGCGTGGTCTATCGGCTACAACAACGATTAAACTACAGCCCAGAAGGTTATAACTCCCCATAGTACTTTACCCAATCAATATATATTCGCTGATCTTGCTGCATGTTCAAGTGTCCCACTGGCGATAACTTACCGTCTATCATTTGAACACGATAGTTATCTACCCATATCTCAAATCTCTGTAGTTTGCTGGGACGCTTGGAAGTAGAGGCAACTTCGTCGCCGTCAACAAGAAAACGGGTGCCTGTGGGCAAAAGCTCGACTCGATAGATATGCCACTTTTGTATGTCAATTTCAGGCAGATGTTTTTGGAACTTTACAGCAGAATCATAAGCAACCATCGCCTGAAAACCGGATGCCTTACCTCCGGATGAAGAATCCCAGAACCAAACAGCTTCAGCTCTTGCAGTATCTTCGTAATTCCAGACCCCCCAGCCCATTGTACCGAATTTGTGGTCGCCAGCATAGCGGAGCCGCGCCTCAAACACGCCATTATGATATTGATAGTTTGTCTCGTGAAGCGAGCAATCAGAGTAGTCTGACGATGAGGATTGGTCAGTTATTCCAATCTCAACAACAGATGCGCCATCAATCGTAGTAAGCCGTTTATAACCTGTTCCCTTATTGTAATCCCATTCCCAGCGTGAATTTAAGTCAGTAAACTCATCGTTCCAAACTGCTTCTTCAGGATTACAGCCGGCACATACTACCGCTATGGCAGAAATTACGGTAAACATCTTGTTAGACATTTAAGTCCCCTCCTTTATTCCCCTTTTAGAGAGTCACAAGCCGGTGCGTCTGCGCTGACTCTTTTACGGCAAGACAGATGGCTAAAGCGGCTCTACCGTTTTCGCCTGTCACGCGAGGCTGTTTGTTATTTCTGATGCACTTGACGAAGTGCTCAATCTCTTCGGAAATACCCCCTGGGTTCTCGAATTGCAACTCCTCCTGTGCACCCTTTTCATCCCGCCAGACGCGAAGGTGATGTGGACTGTCGAAAGGACCCTCAATTTCCGCCGTCGCACTGGGGAAGTAGACGACCAGGTGTTCCTTCTTCAGCGATCCCCGCGCCCAGCATCCCGCACGCACCGCGCCGACACAGCCATTTTCAAAACGCAGTGTGAAAACTGCCGTGTCTATCTCGTCCCTGCCTTCGGCGAGGAAATTGTCCCCCTCGGCATAGACTCGCTGGACATCCCCTGCTAAGAATCTTAAAATATCTGCCGCGTGTGCCGTGTTCTCCACAATGGGTCCGCCGTCCCGCCAGAACCAGTCCTTTGCCACGCCGCCGTAGCTGACATAGCGAAAGAAGATGGAAAAAGGTGGACCGAGTTCGGAGCGTATTAGACGTTCCAGTTCCACGTAAGCCGGGGCAAACCGCTTCTTGAACCCGATCATCAGCTTCACGCCGTGTTGCTCACATGCCCGAATCATCGCATCGCAGTCCTCCAAACATGCCGCCATGGGCTTCTCGCAGAGTACGTTGATACCTCGTTGAGCCGCAAGAACGGTCAAGGGCTTATGCGTGCTCGGCGGAGTGCAAATACTCACGGCATCCAGGTCCTCCTCTGAAAGCATCGCCTCCGCGTCTTGATAAGTTCTGGCTCCACATTCCACAACGAGTGGATCATTCAGCATGTCTTCGCTCAGATCGCAGACCGCCGCTACCTCAACGCCCTGCAATTGGTGATATTCCCGAACATGCTGTTTTCCGAATCCCAATCCGATTACACCTACACGCACGCTCATTCTCCCACCTCTCAATTGGTGGGTCTATTGGTCTATTAGTCTATAGGTCCATTAGTCCAGCCCCATAGACCCATAGACCCATAGACCCATAGACCTATAGACCCATAGACCTATAGACCTACATCTTGGAGCAATCTTTGTGTTCCTTGATAGCAGCTTCGGGCTATTTCCAGCGGATCGCCTTATCAATACCTAATGGAAATTATAGACGTTTCAGTTGCGCCCAGGTGGTGGCAAGTTTGCCTGCTGGAGCAACAGCAGCCATAGAGCCTCCCGCCAAGATATTAATCTCATCCTCAGTCAGAGCTACGTTGAAAATCGCAAGCTCGTCAATGATGCCGTTGAAATAGTATGCGGCATTTGTCTGGAGGAACCGCGCAGCTCCGATCACCAGATGGTCTGGATCCTTGCTCGCCAAAACGTCATCGGTGGTGTGTTCGTCGCAAACTCCGTCCAGATAGACTTTTATCGTGCCAGTTGTCGTATCAAAAGTGGTAACAACGTGATGCCACTCAGTATCAGTCATTGGTGGAGAATTGAAGTTATCCCCGGCGTGCCATCCAATTTCACCATCGAAGTTGAGAAAATATGCATCCTCATTTGGTTGATAAGCCAGATAGTATTGAGAGCCGCCACCGACGGGACCTTTATCTAATAGTAATTGCTCATGATCAGGGATGGCTTCGTATTTCGCCCACGCTACAATCGTGATTGCTTCAGTAATATCCAGGCTATCACTATGTGCCACCTCCACGTAATCATCTACCCCATCAAATCGTAGCGCCGTGCCGAACACCCCATTAACCCATTCGGTACCTTCCATGAGTTCTCCATCATTCCCGTTCCCGGAAGAATCCCCGGCGGTGTCACCGCTGCCCTCGTCAAAGACCCACAATGCAACCATGTTTTGCGGTCTGACTCCGGCATCACTGATGCCTACCCACGTCAGACTCATGACGATTAGACATGCACATACTAGACTTAATCTTGCAACCGCAACCTTCATTAGATGTCCCTCCCTTGTTATAGATAACACACTTTCACCACTGTTACTTATACACTTTTAGTCCACCCGTTTCTCTTTCCGAAAGCATCCCCCCTTTGTTGAGTTTTCATCAAGGCGATTTGGGAATAAATCCCAACGCTGTCGAGATATTATCTGCCGCCGCCACGACCTCCATCGTCACACCTTTTATCCGTTCTTTGGTAAGGCGCGCTTTCGGGCTGGAGACAGAAACAGTGGCTACAGTATCTCCCTTGCGATCTCGAACTGGCGCTGCGATACAGCAAACGTTTATTTCAAGCTCTTCCACATCCGTAGCAATGCCGGTCTCTCTTACTTTTTTCAGATCCTCTTGAAGCACCCGGCGTTGAGTAATTGTGTTCGGCGTATACGACTTCAACTTCAGGTCTTTCACCTTGATAGTGCCAAAAGCTAAGAAAATTTTACCAGCAGCGGTGCAATGCAGAGGGACCCGCTCTCCGAGGTGAGGACAGACGCGATGCCGCTTTTGGGATTCAATTACCTCCATGCAAAGTGCCTCTTGTCCATCCAGCACACAGAGAGAAGAAGTCTCTTCTGTCCGCTTCGTCAACTCCTTCAGCACAGGGACAGCACACGAACGCAAATCCATATCCCTGAAGATGCGACTTCCAACCTCAAACATCCTGGCTGTCAACGAATACTGCTCTGTCAGATGATCTTGCTGCACATATCCCGCTGTTAAAAGAGTCCGCAGTATGCGATATGCCGTAGCAGCCGGCAAATCGGACTTTGCCGCTAATTCAATCACTCCCATTCCTTGCGGGGCTGAAGCAAGAAGCTCTATGACGGCAAAAGATTTCTGAATAGATTTGATTGTTTGCACCATGAGAGTTCCAATATCCTCGTTTTCACGGTGATCAGCATAAGGCAAGGCTATCTGATTTCACTATGTGGAATTAGATTTCGCTATTTTGGCGGTATTATAAACCTATTCTTTTGTGATGTCAAGTTTTCTTTTGGAAGTGCTGCTGTGATTCGGAAAGGTATTTGACACGACTTGGAAGGTTATTGCGCCGGATACATTTTTTTGATAAACTGATGAACAAAATTACCAGATGGCGGCGTTGGGAGAACAGTCAACAGAGGGAAAGGTATTATGCTACCCATCGTCGAGGTGCCAGAGATAATAAGAAATGGGATGCTGAATTATCGAGATGTCTTCTGTCGTTATGAAGGTTTTGATCATGTTAGCCGTTATGTAACAGGCTTGATTATCAGTCCTAACAAGACACTTCACGTCAAGTCATGCACGCAAATGGCGCCAAAGGCTATGGACGTGATTATCCCGCCATCATCCAGCAAGCTGCGCAAACTGCCAAGCTTGTAGCCACGCTCATATTCATCTTCATCATTCTTTACTACACCACTGCCTTCGTAGTTCTAGTTGTCGAAGTTCACCACCAGTTTGGTGCAATCCATGATGTGCAGACATGGCTTATAGTCCGCCTGCCGAAGATATGCTCTGCCTACATAGCGGTTATACCAATCCACCAACTCCTGCGGAGTCATGTCATACAGCATTTTGCGGATTACATCGCCAT
>Ga0255402_1032_pt1 | contig 18670 bp, 16 predicted proteins | sample ANMaggSeSYBR01D4_FD_182125 | JGI IMG/M metagenome (GOLD analysis project Ga0255402, IMG submission 182125) | Sediment cell enrichment communities from methane seep in Santa Monica Basin, California, United Staets - ANME aggregate JGI... | ecosystem: Environmental > Aquatic > Marine > Cold seeps >...
TATTTAGAGTCTTAAAGTTGGTGTTGCGGCCAGAAGATTTAACTATTAACTTTGGGGAGAACCATGCTATTTTCTTGACAGTTCCCCCCATTAATCTGTGTCAACAGCAGTTACCAGAACCAGAAGTAGAGCATCCACAAGGAGTCCCGTTTTTGATGTTTTCCTTGTATTCCAATAGACGCTGCTTCCGAATCGCCTTCAAATCTGCTCTATTTACAACTATATTCATACCATTCTCAGGAAATGTGCAGCAAGCGAATTTCTGTTCCCCATCAATATCTACTACACAACCTTTGCAACAACCCTTTCTCTGCTTTGCGCGATAACAGGGAGCTGGGATCCCTATCTTCGCTCGGTCAGCAACATCTACAATATTCTTATCGCTCGGGATGACCCGGATCACTTGTTCATCAATTGTGACAGTTTTGTTTGTTGTCGCATCTCCTGTTTCTGAATCTATTTCCGATTCACCACAACATGCGGTTGTGTTAGATTTTAAATCTGTTCTCGATTGCCCACAACATGGATTGCCTGATTCGGCTGCCTTGTTATTATGTTCATTTGTTGTGTAACTGGTCATTTTGCTCATCAATATCTCCTGTTTCGATGTTGAATTATTCTGCTGCATATAGATAGACGGAGATTTTCTGAAAAGGACGCAAATATTGTAGAATTAACAATTGGTGCAATGCTGCTCTTTTTGTTCAAAAGAAACTAATTGGTTATTCTGATTAATCTCAATTTGACAGCAATCTTGTAACATGGATTTCAGCATCGCTCTTCCTCTTTGAACTCTTGATTTTGCACCGGATATTGAAATATTCTCTATTTCAGCTACTTCTTTTTGAGTTTTCCTCTCTATTTCCGAAAGATTGATTGCTGTGCGGTATTTTTCAGGTAGTTGCTCAATCAAAGGCGCTAAGCATAATGATAATTCTTGTCTAATCAATTCACCTTCATCAATTTGAGGTTGTTCAACCCAATCAGGTAAATTATCTACGCGGTCTTTTAAGCGATAGTAGTCGATCACTGAATTTCTAGTAATCTGATAAAGCCAACTTTCAAGCTTGGTGTTATCTTGTAAGGAGTTGATTTTGGTTTGTATTTTTATGAATACATCCTGGAGAATATCTTCCGCTGCATCACTATTGACTCTGTTTTTAATAAAAACAGATAACTTTTTGTGGTATTCGAGCCAAATATCTTCGGTAGTCTTCATGGTGATTCCTTTGGGGAATATAAGATTTATGATGTCAATTATATGCTTGATAATAATATCGGATTATCGAAACCAAAAAAACCGCAAGAGTATTAGAATCCACGAAGATGGCCAAATACAGGAGTATGAAGACAGTTGGAGGCAAAGTTCTTTAAATTAATAAAAGAGCAATAAGCCCAAAAATCCCTGGCCATGGCTTTGACCAAATAGGGGAAAGGAAATTACTCTACCGGCATTTTTGCTTCAAGAGAGTATTACTTTTGAAAAGTGATCTTTGAAGGTGTGGATGTAGTGGGTTGTATTTAAGAATGCGAGCAGTTAGAGTATTATCTATAAAACCGAGAGGGTTGTAATAGATGTAATAGAAAAACAATTTATGCGATCAATAAGTAATAACAGCAGTTGGTGTGGACAACACACAGGTATGGATCAAAATTTAAATGGAGCCTAATAAGTGGAAAAGATGATCGGATCATCAATTAAGCGATTTGACGCGATAGATAAAGTAACCGGGAAAGCAAAATACCCGCAGGATTTTTCTTTACCTGGCCAACTTTTTATGAAATGCGTTTTTTCAATGATACCGCACGCCATCATCCGCGAAATTGATACTCGTGAAGCTGAAAAAATACCGGGAGTGATCGCAATATTGACCGCGAAGGATGTTCCCTGTAATGAATATGGTGTGATGGTCAATGATCAGCCGGTGTTGTGCGGCCCCGGGTCTACAAGAAAATATGCAGATCGTGTCCTCTATCAGGGTGATCAGGTCGCACTGATCATAGCCGAGGATGAACGCAGTGCAAAAAAAGCGGAAAAATTGATCGATATACAATATGAACACCTGCCGGTGCTCACGGACCCTGAAATTGCCGTTCAGCCAGATGCTCCGATCATCCATCAAGAAAAAGATTCCAACATTTTATGTGACAAGCATATAAAAATCGGAGATGTGGGGGAGGCATTTAAGAACGCTGAAGTGATCATCCAAAGCCAGTATAGAACGCCATCCCAGGAGCATGTGTATCTGCAACCTGAAGCGGGCATCGCTTATTTGGATGGTGATCAGATCGTCATTATCAGTTCAGGGCAGTGGGCGCATCACGATCAGGAGCAAATTGCGCACGCTTTGATGATCCCGAAAGAACGGGTGCGCGTGATCTATGCGGCGATCGGGGGAGCTTTTGGGGGAAAAGAGGATATCTCTGTGCAGATCCCCCTGGCTCTCGCTGTCAAGCACCTGCATGAGATGGGAATTGACAGGCCGGTGAAAACTGTCTGGAGCAGGGAGGAATCTTTTATCGGCCATCATAAGCGGCACCCTTTCATCATAGACGCAAAATGGGGTGCGTTGAAAAACGGGAAAATTATTGCCGCTGAAATGAAAATCCTTTCAGATGGCGGCGCTTATGCATCCTCTTCGGAAGCTGTTCTCTCTGTATCAGCAAGCCTGGCAACTGGCCCCTATTTTATTCCGAACTTGAAGATAGACGCTGCTGCTGTGTACACCAACAATATTCCCAATGGAGCTTTTCGCGGGTTTGGATCCCCGCAGGTGACCTACGCATCCGAAATGCAGATCAATAAGATCGCAGAAGCGCTGGGTATGGATCCGATCGAAATTCGCCTGCGCAACACGATCAAGCCGGGGCAAATATCTACAGCCGGTGTCCCTCTCCCTGAAGGGATTAGCATTAACCAGGTAATTAAGGAATGCGCCCAAAAAGCCGGCTGGAAAAATGAAAAGGGTAAATGGTTTTTTAAAAAAGATGGTCGGAAAAGCAAAAATGAACGGAAAAACAAAAAGATCGGTATCGGTTTTGCCTGCGGATATAAATCATTTGGTATTCCACCTGATAAATGTTGGGCCATCATAGAACTCCACGGGAAAGTAAAAATTGAGAAAGCCATTGTCCGGCATGCTGGAGCGGACCTTGGCCAGGGCGCTCATTCCGTTTTCAAGCAATTCGCGGCGGAAGCTCTTAGTATTCCTGTCCAATCAATAGATATTATGGGCTCAGACACCCAAACATCTTACGATTCCGGAAGTTCGTCAGCATCTCGCATGACCTTTATGGCTGGTAATTCTATCCTTGGGGCAGCAAAAACGGCAATAAAAAATTGGAACGCGGGACAACGGCCAGCAGTTGGAGAATTCTTATATTCTCCCCGGTTAAAAAATGATCGCGGTGAATCAGTTGAGGATCAATATAGAAATTTCGGATTTGGGTATGTGGCTGAGGCGGCGATAGTGGAAATTGATTTAGACAGCGGTGCAATAAAAATATTAGATATCATTTGCGCAAATGATGTGGGAAAAGCTATCAACCCCCAACAAGTAAAGGGTCAAATAGAAGGATCAATAATTCAGGCGCTTGGATATTCTCTGATGGAAAACCTGATCCAAAAAAACGGTGAATTAATAACAAAAAACATGGCCACCTATCTTATCCCCACCATAATGGATATTCCTTCAAAAATAGATTCAAGAATTGTTGAGGTCCCGGATCCTTTAGGTCCTTTTGGAGCAAGAGGAATGGCGGAGATGCCGTTTGGGCCATTAGCTCCCGCTATTGCGGCTGCAGTCCATGACGCGACGGGAAAATGGATCAACGCGCTGCCCATGACGCCTGAAAGAGTGAAAAAGGTGTTGAGTATTGATGGAAATTAGAGGATTCATACTCAGATCGTTATGAATCTAAATATAATAGATGAGAGTTTAAAAAGTGAGTCTTTTGCGCCACCTTTCCTTTTACTTTACTGGTGCAGCGCCAGTGGAAGCAGGTTAGCATTATGGACACAAAGAGCAACTGACTCTTAATTAGCATGTTCGGGGTTCCTTCAACATGCCAAAGGCATGTTTTCAGTCCGGTGTGTCATGTTCCTTTTATGATGGGCAAAATGCGACAAGTTATCAGCCCGCTCACTGGGAATGGGGTGATTAATGGGGGATACACAGGAAATTTCCGAAGGAGTAAAAAATTAATTTCACACGTGCTTTCTCCAGCCGGTGAGAGAATCGGCACGAGTCCGGATGACTTTTCAAAGGGGGGCGGCTAAGATTGCAAAAAAACTCACCGCAGCTTGAGTTATCAACGTAAGTGGGAAATAAAAACTACATTGCGTACTAGTTCTTAATAGCAACTAATGGAGCGCCCAAGGCTCGTAGAGATGTACAATATAATTAAAAACCAAGGTGAATCATGAAGCAAACGATCAGTAGATTAAGTTTGATAATGATAGTATTAATGGTAGCTACCGCCTGCAAAAATGCCCCGGTTCTTCCCGCAGAATCAAGCGAACCAGTTTCCGATCAAGAGCTGCTGCCCACTGTGACCAAAGCGGAAAATACCCCAATGTTGAAACTAGTCTATTCCGCGCCGGTGCGCAGCGGTTATTTCAATGCAAAATGGGTAGAAGACAGCACATCGATATGGATTTTTGATACTGAAAGCGCTGCCCTGTATGACAGCGCGAGTGGTGAGATGACCGCCCAATTCACTCCCGGAGAAAATGCGGTCGTATATGACGTGTCTCCAGATGGAAAAACACTGGCATATTCCCGGGATGGAGTAAAAATCTACTTGTTTGATATTTCTACTCAGGCAGATATTTTGAGCATCCAGCCTGATTACCCTCTCTCCAGCGCATTTTTCAACATCGACGGCACCCTGCTCGGCACAAATTCACGGTATTATGATTATGCTGTCAAGATCTACTTATGGGACACTGCGAGCGGCGAAGAAGCGGGCATTTTAAGAGGATTTGATGATGGTGGTTTAGGTTATGGGGCAAGCTTCGGCATGGATGGAAAAACACTGCTGTGGTCCGCGTTTATGTCCTTCCAGGCAATGGATATCGCCACTAAGAAAATGGGTCCTATCCTACCGCATGGGGATCTCGTGTCTGGAAAAATTACCACGGATGGAAAGATTATAGGCACAATTTCGGCCGATATGATCGAGGGCGAATATCAGCCAGTGCTGACTCTATGGGACGCGGACAGTGGAGAAATCCTGCATCAGAACGTCGTTCTGGGTTCTTACAATATAATAGCATTCTCTCCAGATAGCAGTCTGCTGGCCGCCGGCATAGTTGAAGGGGTGCTATTTTTCACTGTTCCCGATGGTGATGAGGTACTTCTTCTTGGCAGCGTGGAAGCGGTTGCCGATCTAGCTTTCTCTCCTGACGGCACCAAACTGCTTACCTGCGGAGCCGGTGGGACTTTGACAATCTATGAGGTAAACGAATAAACTATTTCCGGATCATGTTAAGCGCATATCTCAGGGTTTTCCTGTGAAAGTGATTACATTCTGGTTTGTTTCGCTCCGTGGGGGCAGCGGCTCAACCATTTAAAGTGGGGAGTATGTAATAGAAATTGTATGAGAAATGAGTGCAAATCGCCGGAAGTGTTGACGCTGAGCCGATCTGCCGGGTCGTACTATAATGAAATCAGGTTTCTGCTTTTTAAATAGTCGATTCCCGGTAAGCAGCGGCGCGAGAGACTTGTGCTTAGTCAGAAGACCGGGTCCTGGAGGTGGTATGAAAACAAAAAAAGAAATTGTCACCAACTGGCTTCCTCGGTATACGGGCACCCCCCTGAAGGATTTCGGGAAATATATCCTGCTGGTCAACTTTGACCAATATCTGGCTATGTTCTCGGAGTGGTATAAGGTCCCGATAAACGGGCTTAGTAAGCCCATGCCCAATGTGACTGCCGAGGGGATCACATTGATCAACTTTGGGATGGGCAGTGCCAATGCCGCTACGGTGATGGACCTGTTGAAAGCAATTGAACCAAACGCCGTGCTTTTTTTGGGAAAATGCGGGGGTTTGAAGAAAAAAAACGACATCGGCGACCTGATCCTCCCGATCGCGGCCATCCGCGGTGAGGGCACCTCCAATGACTATTTTCCTCTCGAGGTGCCAGCTTTGCCTGCTTTCAATCTGCAGAAAGCCATCTCGACCACCATCCGCAACCACAACCAGGATTATTGGACAGGCACTGTGTACACTACCAACCGGCGTGTGTGGGAGCATGATGAAAAATTCAAAGAATATCTGCGCCGTATCCGGGCGATGGCGGTGGACATGGAATCAGCCACGCTTTTCAGCACCGGCTTTTACAACGAGATCCCGACCGGCGCGCTGCTTCTGATCTCAGACCAGCCGATGGTCCCTGAAGGGATAAAAACAGCCAAGAGCGATAAGAAAGTCACCCAAAAATATCTGGATATGCACCTGAAGATCGGGGTGGATGCGCTCAAAGAACTGATCAACAACGGTTTGACCGTAAAACATTTGTATTTCTAACAACGACTTATAGGAAGAAGGGGCATCTACCGTGCACATCCAGTCATTAGGCTACCGCACTGACCTGATCTTTCTCAAATTTGACGGGGAGATCAGCGACCACGGGGATCACCTGCTGATCCGGACGCCCGCGAACCCAAAATTTTACTGGGGCAACTTTTTGCTATTCTCGCACCCGCCCCGGGAGGGCGACTTTGAGGTGTGGCGCGACCTGTTCGCGCGGGAGATCGGCACCCTGCCGGAAACAGAGCATCAGGTGTTCGGCTGGGATTCGCCTGCAGGGGAGACAGGCGTTGTTCAGCCTTTCCTTGCGGCGGGTTTTCGTTTAAATAGTGATACTGTCCTGACAAACAGCGTGCCCCACACGCCTGCCAGGCCTTCAAATATCGTACAGATCCGCCCCTTAAGGATTGATGCCGATTGGGAGGAGGCGGTGGAGCTCCAGGTGGAATGCCGGGAAGCGGGCTTTGAAGAGGGCACACACCGCGAATTCCTCAGGCGGCAAATGGATCGCTACCGCAGGATGGTCGCTGCCGGGCTGGGGAACTGGTTCGGGGCGTACGCCGATGGGCGGCTGGTCGCAGACTTGGGTTTGTTCCATGACGGCGAGGTGGGCCGCTACCAATCTGTCGAGACGCACCCCGACTTCCGGCTGCAGGGCATCGCGGGCACGCTGGTCTATGAAGCGAGCCGGATGGCAGTGGCTGAATACGGCCTGAAGACGCTGGTCATCGTGGCGGAAGAGGGATCGGGCGCGGCGAGATTGTACGCGTCGCTGGGATTTGAGGAGGCGGAAAAGCAGGCGGGTTTGGAGTGGTGGGTGGAGATGGAAACAAAGAGCAACTAACTCTTAATTAGTAGGTTCAGGGTTCCTTAACTTCGTCATAGGGGAATATTCAATATATTGCGTCACTCAAGCTGCGGTAGATATACTGTGAGATTTATTACTAACCCTAATATATAGCGGTAATTCTTTTTTGTTTATCAAAACTCGATATTTAGTGCAATTCTTTTGAATCCGATGTGATTTCCACGGAAATTCGCTTGTTTTCTTCTGCGTCAAACGCGATTGGCGTTGTCAAATTCTCCATGATCCTCGCTGCTTGCTCCTGCATGTCTGTATTGCTGTGAGCATAGGTATTTAAAATAACGTTTACTTATGAATGCCCTAAAATCTTTGAATCAACATTTACTGGCGCACTGTGAGAAATCATCAAGGTTGCAGCAGAATGTCTCAAGCCATGGAAGCGTATAATCGGCAACCCATTATTTATTGCGAATACTATCCAAGGTTTCTAGAGTAGGTTTTGGTGTGCCATCGGATTGGCGCAGTCCGACCGCTTCAAACATATCTGAGAACTATGATCACGCGCCGGCGGCATAGCTGCCTGAAACGCAGGTTGAATCAACGGCGGTAGAAGGGGTTGTATTCACGCTCGTACCGACCTTGATCCAAACCACCTTTGAAATGGTATATGAATATTCTTACAAGTGGTAGAATTATCGGGTTTGCTGAATAATAATATGAAAGGTGATTAACCAGCTACTAAAAATAATGAATCGAAAACCAGAAAACCTTTACATTCTTAAACATCTATTGGAAACTGCTCAAAAGGGAGAATATGCTATCGGAGCTTTTTCGACTCGTGCTGTTCCCATAATTCAGCCAGTGCTTCGGACCGCACAAAATTTGCAATCTCCCGTGATGATACAAATAGCGCAGTTAGAGTTGAAATGGTATGAACTAACGGCCACGCAATTGGCTCAGGGATTTTTCAGGATCATTGAAGAGGAAAAAATCACTATTCCCGTCGGGCTTCATCTCGATCATTCATGGGATTTTAAATTAATTAAAGAAGCCATCAGCAGTGGTTTCTCATCCGTAATGATTGATGCCTCATCCAAGCCTCTTGAGGAAAACATTGAAATTACACGGAGAGTGGTTGAATATGCACATGCCAGAGGGGTATCTGTAGAAGCAGAATTAGGTCATATTGGGTTGGGTGATTCTATTGAGTCACAATCGGATGAGGAAAAATACACAGATCCGGAAGAGGTGGAGATCTTTGTCGATAAGACCAGTGTTGATGCATTGGCAATATCTGTTGGCACGGCTCATGGTGTTTATACAGTCCAGAAGCCCAGCGTGAAGACTGAAATAATCAGGGCGATCCGAGCGAAAACATCCATTCCGCTGGTACTGCACGGTGGATCAGGTACTCCCAACGAAATGATAATCAAAGGAATTCGGATCCCGGGCGGCGGTGTCAGTAAGATCAATATTGCTACGGATGTGGAGCTTGGTTTTCAAAACGCGATTGGAATTCACTCCCGCCTGTCGAATGATTCAGTGAGCACCCTGCCTGAGGATGACTTGATCAGCGGATTGCTGGGTGTTGAAGCAGTTGTAGAGGATAAAATAACACATATCCTGGGAAGCCAAAACCACGCTGTAGATTTCAATTAAACCTAGATGATGCGTGTCATTCACCAAAATCATTTCGAATCCACTAACATTAGGTCAAGAAATAATCCTGTTTTCTGAACATCTCGCCTGATAGATTAAAGTTTTTTCCATCTCCTCTTCGAGATGTGCTTACCTGCGCCCGTCCTTCACTTCAAGAAAACAATGAACCTATCTGCATGAAAACGGGATTTATTAGAACAGCAAATAAAAAATAAGCCAATAGCGATGGCGAAGTGCGGCCTGCAGACGCTGGTGATTGTGGCGGAAGAGGGCCCGGCGCGGCGCGTATAACCGCGCCGCTGCGCTTTGAGGAGGCGGAAAAGCAGGCGGGATTGAAGTGGTGGGTGAGAATGGAAACAAAGAGCAACTGACTCTTAATCAGTAGGTTCAGGGTTCGATTCCCTGGTGCGTCACTTCTTTTGATAAATTATAGACGGATCAGGATGAACCTTTCACTTTCTATATCCAGTTTTGTATAACACAACATTGCGAATATAAACAATGTTTTACTCAAATATAAAAGAAAATTAATTCACTTGATTGGGCCATTCTTGAGCAAGCAGAGATACTATAATATTTATATGAATTTAAATCCCTTCATTTAAGAGTTTTATAAAATGAGATATCTTATTTTGAAAGATGTCTAAAGAGAAATACGGAGGTTATATGACAACAAGAAGGATATTTATTAGCTTTAACCATAGCGATACTGATAAAGTAAATGGTTTCTTAGGTTTACGAAATATCATTGATAACTTCGAGTTTTATAACCATAAACTAGATCACCGGATAAACAGTAATGACACAAATTACATTTGTCGTGTGATTCGAGAAGAATATATTAAACCCGCATCTGTGACAGTAGTGCTTATTGGAAATCACACATCAGAAAGTGATTGGGTAAAATGGGAAATTGCTGAAAGCAAACGATTAGGTAAGGGATTGTTAGGAATTAAACTTAAGGATACTGATGGAATAATTCCTGAAGGATTGCCTCACAATCATATTGGAAATTGGCAACCCGAGAAGTTTGCTTCATGGATCGAATGGGCAAATCAACAAAAAGATTGATTCAAAGGGAACATAAATGATTTCATTCCTAAGTAATTTGTTTGATTCAATAATTAAATTAACTATTAATCTGGAATTTGTGAGTGGCGTTCTTTTATCTGGAATAATTTTCTTTATTATCTTTCGGAGAAAATTTTCACCCGATTCAATAAAGATAAATATTCCGTTTGGCCTAGGTAGTGCAAATTTTATAACAACACCTATGGAAAGAATCATCGCTTGGAAACTTTATATTCAACTAACAACTCGTAAAGCAGCATTACCTTTTGACGAGGATTTTGATCTGATAAGTGATGTTTATAAATCACTTTTTGATCTTTTTCGAATTACGCGTGAATTGCTTATGGAATTGCCTCCCAGTGAATTTAAACCTGACGATGGGATTGCCACTTTGATGTTACGAATTTTGAATAGTGGAATACGACCACATCTAACCAAATGGCAAGTAAAATTTCGAACTTGGTATGAAGCAAATAGAAATCTGGAAAAATATAAAAACAAGTCACCGCAAGAAATTCAACGTAAATTTCCAGGTTATAAAGATTTGATTATAGGTTTGAAAAAAACTAACACAGAATTAAGCAAATTTGCCGATGAACTAAAAGAATTATCTTTTAAATCTAAGCAAGAACGAAAGCGTCAAACGAAAATAAAACCTGAAGCACCTGAAAACACAAAAACTCAATAATTTTCCGTAATAAAAATATTCGTTCATTAGCACTTTAATAAATTTGTATATATGAATCCAACCCTATCTCTCACGTATAAAAAGCGTAGACACAATATGATTATTTTAGTATTAGGTCAAAAATTGAGGGAATAATATATTCAAAAAATTTGATTGGTTTATTTTTTTTATTTATTTCCATATCTTTCTATTTGCCCCCATACTCAATCTTAATCATTTCCTCATCAAAAAACAATCATGGGTTAATTTGGCTGACAAAACAAGGTTCCAGTTTGGTCAAAATCTAATTGAAAATTAACCAACTCCCCATTTATTCCGTAATAGGCGCAATAACCGATTCTGGAAGAATCCCCATCATAATCATATGTGATTTCCGTGCCATCTTTATTTAGAACATCAATCTCAAGACTTTGTATAGCCACGCAACCTTCATTTTCTGGAGTATTAATATGGTTTGCTTTCAATGGACACAACCCAAGATCAAGCGTAAATAAAATTTCAGGGGTTCGCAGTAATGGGGAAATTGTAAATGTTTTTGTACTCACTGGAGTCTTTGTGTTTGAGATATTTATTGGATCTTCGCCATCGGACAGATAACTTCTTGTTTCTGTAAGATACTCCGAATCGAGATTATTATTTATTTCTGAATTTGGACAGGAGTCATTATACGATTTATTTCCAAAAAAATGCTTCCACTCATCTTTGGTAAAATGCCGGCCAGCCCGAATACAATTTTGCTTAATCCAATTGTCAGGGTCGATATTCCATATTCGAATAATTCCTTTATCATCTCCGGAAGCAAAATAGCTCCCATCAGTACTAAACTTTACAACTCCGATTATCTCGGTATGTCCAGATAGGGGCAAACCAATTCGTTGTCCACTTTCCACATCCCATATGCTTATTGTTTCATCCCATCCACCTGATGCCAATAGCTTTCCATTGGGGCTAAAATCTATACACGAAGTTTTATATCTATCTGCTTCAAGGGGCAAACCTATTTGATTGCCTGTTTGTGTATCCCATAAGAAAATTTTTCCTCTTACTGCAGACGCTAATATGTTTTCTGTTGGGTGAAAAGCTAAACTTTCAACCTGCCCGGATACTTCAATTGAGAATTTTTCAATAAATTCTCCATTTACAATTGACCACAAACGGATTAAATTCTTTCCCCCAGCAGCAAAAATATCTTCAACAGGACTGTAAGTTATTGTCCTAATTTCACATTCATAACCTTCAAGTGTTTCACCAACCTTATTACCATTACTAGTATTATAAAATTCGATAGAACAACAAGTACAAGATATTGGCGCCACGCTATCACAAAAACTAACTGCTAGTACACTTCCATCGTTATTAAGATCCATACTCCTAATGTTTCCCGTTTGAAATTCTACAAATGGTCCGTTTTCAATTCCCTCGTTGCTATTTTCAATAACAGCAACATCCCCATTTTCAAAACCCAATGCGGAATAACCAACTTTCGAATCCCTTATAAAAACTTCCAGTGTTTCAATAAATGGAAAAGCATCATAATCAATTGTTCTTGAATATAAATCCCAAAAGGCAAGTACTTTTGTGCTACTAGAATATAAGGTTTCTCCTTCATCATTGAATGAAAGGCTTTTAATATCGCCAACTGGGTAATGACTATAAATATTATTAAATACTAATGTATATCCTGTGGATAAATCGCTGAATAATTCACGGGGGTAGGCTCGCAACCATTGCGGGGCATACCATTGAATTATTGAATCACTACTTATTGATAAAATCGATTTTTCATCATTAGTAAAAATGATATCTTGAATTGATGATGTGTTGCCTTTTAGAGGCGACCTAATTTGTGGATAAAGAATTGAGGGGAGAGGAGTTTCGGATCCTTTGTGCAAATGAATTAAATCCCAGTCAAAATAGATATTAGAAATATCGTATAAGAAAATTTGATTATCAACTCCACCCGATGCAAGAACATTTCCGTAAGGACTAAATTTAACGCTATTAACTTGCCCAGAATGACCTCTCAGTGTTTCTCCGTACTGGGTTTGTAAGTTAATACTCCATATTCTTACTGAATTATCAACACTCCCTGAAGCAATAAAATCCTTAGTAGGATGAAATGAAACACTCATCACTTCTCTTAAATTATCCAATTGAGAATCAGGAGTAAATGAGGAAATTTGTTCACCAGTATTTATGTCATATAAAAAAAATATGATTATCCTCTCCTGCGGCTAACAATTTGCTATCAGGGCTAAATGCAACACTATATGCACCGGTATTGTTTAATTCATGCTTAACTTTTCCTGTTTTAGTTTCAAAGAGAAGCAAGTTAAAAATACCCCCTACAGCCAAATGATTACCATCAGGACTGAATGCCACACTCCAGGTGCTATCAGATTCAGTAGTGAGCAACGTCTCTCCTAAAGTGGATAAATCCCACAAGATCATTTTCCCATCCAAACTGCTTGAAAAAAGAATTTCATCATTTGGACTAAATAATAAATAATCGATAATTTCAGTATGACTATCACGTAGTTGTTTCAAGAGTTCATGATTTTCTAAATTATGTATCTGAATTGTTCCATCAGGTTTGCTAACTGCATATCTTTCTCCATTAGTACTTATTGCTATACTCGTCCATGTATCAAATTTGGGAATTACATATTTCATTAACGAAGGATGACTTTGCCAGGCGCTGAATAATGCATTTAAAGATTGATACGATTCATGTAATTGATATGATTCAACGCTTAACAAGAGAGCCAGGTCAAAGTCATTATCTAGACGAAATAAAGATTCTGCTGCAATTTTATTAGAAATTGATACTTCTTTTTCTTGTTCAGCGATACTCTCAGCGGTCTCTTTCAATACCTTCTCGTTTTGCAGATCATAAGTAGTTTCTTCATGTTTGATAATCTCAATAAGATATAAAAAACTTAAATAGGATATGCCCGCTAATATCAATACTGAAACTCCTGTGAGAATTCTCTTTAAGTTTCTTGCATTTTTTTGGCTGCACTGAATGAATTCCAGGATTAAATTTGATGGTTTAGGTTCAGAGACTTCCTTTTTGATAATCCATTCTTCAGTATATTTTAGATTTTTCCCTCTGATGAGAAAACTTCGATGCTTATTCGATCGTAACCATTCAGATGCTTTTACTGTTAGTTTTGTATGTTCTCGAATCCATTCAAAGTCTTTATCAATAGTATCGATCAACTCGGGAACTATACTTTCCAATGAAGTATCTTCATTTATCCTAAAGGAATTTATTATCCTTATTTCATTTGGCAATTGTTCAATTTCAATTCCTTTAACGATAATAGGTATAATCCTTTTATTCAGATTTAGTGCATAATTCAATTCTGCAAGACAAATGGTAGATTTGATTGAATCGTGACTGGCTATAAAAATAAAAGAATCTGCCTTTTCGATGCCTTCCCAAATTTCCCTTTGCCAATCAACAGATTTTGGTATATCTTTCCAATCAACCCAGGACTCTCGGTGCTGAGTCTTTAATTCATTAATTAATATATTTACTAGGGATTGATCTTTGCGCGCGTAAGATATAAAGACATTTCTAAACAATGTTAACTCTCAGAATCTAGTTATTTTTGTGGTTTCAAATTAGCAAGTAAAAAGAAGGCTAATTTTTTAAAACCAATTTTTGGTAATTCAAAATTGTAATATATCCATTAAATATATCAAAAATAAATCTTCGATTAGACATCTGCAACCCAATTTTATTAATTATAACTCGTGAGATTCATAATTCAAAAATCAATATATAATGTCAGGACTTCACTTAATTTTGAGCATAGGATTATTGGAACTTAACATACCGCCATATCTGGGTAAGAAAGCAAAATAATCGCGAAAAAGGCCACATCTGGGGGTATTGAGAGACCTAATAAAGCCATAGGACTCATAAACCCTTGGTTGAGGATCTCCCACGAGAAGATGTTATTTTGGTTTGCTGTGCACCCCATTCCTCACCATCATTCTTTCTTTAAAAGTGAAAAAAACGTAAGGAAATTTCCTCCAAATGCTCGATATAAATGTGTCAAACTGCCCTTCCTTCTTATGCAAATGGTGCAACCGTGGTGCAACCTGAGTAGAAACTATAGAAACAATAGACATAATAGACAGTTTTACCCCTACTTTTGTGGTAAGGCTCCCCTAAAATAGTACCAAGGATAAATAGACAAACTGGGAAAAAAAGGAGCCAAATATGAAAAGGAGCAAATACAACGAAAGCCAGATCATCAAGATACTCAAAGAAGGTGAATCAGGCATGCCCGTCACCGATATTTGCAGAGAACACGGTATTGGTCGATCCACATACTACAAATGGAAATCAAAATATTGGGGGATGGATATCCAAGAGCTGAAGCATCTGAGACAACTGGAAACAGAAAACCGAAGGTTGAAGCAAATGTATGCAGAATTGAGTTTAGATCACAAAATCCTGAAGGATATAGTAGCAAAAAAGCTGTAAAGCCCGACGCACGGCGGAAGATGGCCAACTATGCCATTGAAGCCCACAAAACCAGTGAGCGTCGGGCTTGCCGATTGGCTGCTCTCAGCCGAAGTGGTTATCGCTATGTGAGAAAGAGATCCAATGATGATGAGATCAAGGGCAAGCTTGCCCAGATAGCTGAAGATCATCATCGCTGGGGATTCAGGAAGATGGCAGCTTACCTGAGGAAGCAGGGAAATGCATGGAATCACAAGAAGGTGTATCGGATCTACTGTGAAATGGAATTGAATCTGCGGGTAAAGCCCAAGAAACGGCTGCCAACCCGGATTCCCAAGCCATTGATCCAACCTGAAAGGGCCAATGCGTGCTGGTCATTGGACTTCATGAGTGACAGTCTGGATAATGGGCAATCCTTTCGCACATTCAATGTGCTGGATGATTTCAACCGTGAGGGATTATGGATTGAAATTGACACATCTCTCCCTGCAGCAAGAGTTACCCGGGTGTTGGACATGATCGCATCAGAGCGTGGCTATCCCACTCAAGTTAGAGCGGATAATGGACCGGAGTTCATCTCCCATCAAATGGCTGGATGGGCAAGGAGACACGCTGTTCGGATTCATTTTATTCAACCTGGCAAACCTGCTCAAAACGGGTTTGTTGAACGCTTCAACCGTACGTATCGGGAAGACGTGTTGGATGCGTATTTATTCAATTCTTTGGATGAAGCCAGGAGGATCACATTTGATTGGTTGGAGGAATACAATTCCATCCGTCCCCATGCTTCATTAGGGAATAAAACGCCGTATGAATTCTCTGCCATGATTGAAAGTGTCTACTTATGAGTGGTACTAAATTTGGGGGCTTGACATTGTCACTGTGTAGACACAATAGACACTATAGAGTGAATGGAAGATAACTCTTAATCAGTAGGTTCAGGGTTCAAATCCCTCATGTGTTACTAAAATTCTGGATATGTGATGTATCAGCTTTATAAAACATTACGTATTGGGTTAATGCTTTCTCGGTGCACCTCTCGCCTCTTGACAATTATTTCTAATATTGTATAATGTTATTATAATGTGAAATAGGATTTCATAATGCGAAATAGTTATGAGTAGCGTTCAGTCAGTCAATCGGGCGATCGCAATCATCAAGAAACTTGGGGGATTAAAAGAGGGCATTTCGGTTACAAACTTATCTAATGATCTGGATCTGAATATTTCAACTGTATACAGATTGTTAAAAACTTTGCGTGAAGATGGAATTGTTACTCAAAATGAGATCACACTGCGATACTCATTGGGAGTCGGTTTTCTTGAAATTGCTTTGAATTATCTTAGTTCGATGGATCTGAGAAAAGCTGCGGCTCAACATATGAAGATGCTGCAGGAAAAAACTGGTGAAACGGTAAACCTGGCATTAATTGATGGGTTTGAGGTTGTATATATTGACCGTATTGAAAGCAACCAAGACCTACGCCATTCAATTTCGATTGGAAAAAGAGCTGCCATACACTGTACGTCACTAGGAAAAGCAATCATAGCGTTCATGGATCGGGATGTTATTTCCAAACTGCTTTCAAAAACTCCACTACAAAAAAATACAACGTTCACTAAAGATTCTGTGGAAGCAATAATGGCGGAACTGCTGGAAATCCAAAAGACTAGAGTTGCTGTTGATGATCGTGAACATCAAGAACATATTCGATGTGTTGGCAGCCCAATCTTTGACATCCGGGGAAATGTTATTGCGGCAGTTAGCGTATCGGGTCCGATATCCAGAGTGACCTATAAAAAATTTGAAGAATTAAAGAGGGAAATTAGAAAAACGGCACAATCAATATCAGAAGATCTTGGTTGGGTAGAGACAAAATAAAAAGGAGAGGTAATGAAAGAAATTATTCGAACAGTACGTGGAGATATAGAACCAGAATCAACGGGATTTGGGCTACCCCATGAGCATTTATTAACATTCCCTCCGGTACGCGTAAGGCCGGATATTGATTTTCGACTGCCAAGCGTTGAAAAGGCTATTGAAGAAGTAAATATGTTTAAAAAGGCAGGAGGATCAATTATTGGTGAATTAACAACAGACGGATATGGGAGAAATGTAAGAGGGCTTCGGGAAATCTCAGAAAAAACAGATGTGCATATCCTCTCAACTTCTGGATACATAATGGAAAGTTTATTTCCAAACAAAACTTTTAATTCGACACTTGATCAATTAGTTGAATTATTTGTGAATGACGTTACGATTGGAATGGATGGTACAGACATCAAAGCTGGATGGGTCAAGTGTGGGACCAGCGATGAGAAAATGACAGGTACCGAAGCGAAAGTCATTCGAGCCGCAGCAAGAACTCATCATAAAACGGGTGTTTCCATAACAACCCACACAACAAATGGATCAATGGCATTCAATCAAGTTTATTTGCTGTTATCTGAAGATGTACCACCTGAGCGAATCTGCATTGGACATGTTGACCGGCGGTCATTATGCATTGGATTTTTACAGAAATTAGCAAAGACAGGTGTTTTTGTTGAGTTTGATAATGTTGGTAAGTTTAAATATTATCCTGATAGCCTACGCGTTGAAATGATTAAACAACTCATTGAAGAGGGGCATGTAAAACAAATATTAATTTCTGATGATAATGGGCGCCAATCCTATTTCAAATCATACGGAGGAGGAAGAGGGCTTGAATATATCCCAACAAAATTTGTTGATTTGATGCGTAGAATGGGAATCAATGATGAGGATATTTTTCAAATGACTGTTAAAAACCCCCGTAAACTTATGGCTTTCAAACCAAGAATGTAAGAAGGGAGAATATGAAATGGCAAGATTCGTGGAAGTACTGGCAGTATGCGGGGTTGGGTTTGGAACAAGCCTGTTGCTCCGCATGGCTATTGAGGACATCTTAACTGACGAGAATCTCGAAGCAAAAGTAGCTGCCTGGGATTCGGGAACTGCAAAGGGTCAAAGAGCAGACATGATAGTTTGTTCCCAAGACTTAGTATCACATTTAGAAGGGTTTAAGGGGAAAATTGTTCCCATAATTGATATAACAAACAAGGGAGAAATTAAGGAAAAGTTCTTACCTGTTTTTCTTGAAATTAAAGGAGAGATCGAAAAATCATAGAAAAGGAGGCATTATTGGAAAAAAAGAAATTAAATTGACAAGGAAAAATAAGAAAATAGATTAGGAAAAGGAGTAAAAAATGTCTATATTAGATGTCATTCTTCAGTTTTTGAAGACACCGGCTATTTTGATCGGACTTGTGGCGCTTATCGGGCTCATACTTCAAAAGAAAAGCTTTACACAAGTTCTATTGGGAACAATCAAGGTGATTCTTGGGTTCCTGATATTGAATTTAGGCGTTGGAGCGGCAGTAGGCGGGCTGAAAAACTTTGATAAATTATTCG
>Ga0255402_1033_pt1 | contig 18667 bp, 14 predicted proteins | sample ANMaggSeSYBR01D4_FD_182125 | JGI IMG/M metagenome (GOLD analysis project Ga0255402, IMG submission 182125) | Sediment cell enrichment communities from methane seep in Santa Monica Basin, California, United Staets - ANME aggregate JGI... | ecosystem: Environmental > Aquatic > Marine > Cold seeps >...
GACTATCTCAGTTCTGAAAGGCTCAAAATCAACTTTCATAATCAATCACAAAATGAATAATCTCGATACGTATTCGCTTCTCTCAACATTCGCCGCGAAAGATCTGAGAGCGATCATAGGAATCCTCGTTGAATCCGAGCTTCTTGAGATAGAATTTGTGTCAGAGTATGAGAACATGCCGATACTCAGGATTACGGAAAAGGGGCGAGACTTCATCGCCGATGAGCATGAAGCCAGCGTGCCGTTCCTCGAAATCCTCGCAGATCGGAGCGTCCCGGAATTCGACGATTTTGAAGCGAAACTGTTTGACGCGCTCAAAGAAGTGAGAAAAGAGATCGCGCAGGAAAAGGGCGTTCCGCCATTCATGATCTGTGGGGATCTCATTTTGAGAAGATTGACCAAAGAAAAACCCACAGATGATGTGTCACTCCTCGCCGTGCATGGCGTCGGAGAAAAATTCGTTGAGAATTACGGGGATAGGTTCATCGAAGCTATCACAGGCTATACGGGCAAGACGAAGAAGCCGCCTTCCAGAGCGAATGTTATGGATAGGGAATTGGCGGAACAAAAACTCAAGCAGATATTCGATCTCGATCATTTCTACGATGAACAATGGGAAACTATAGAGAGACTATTGAATGGCGAACGGGCGCTGGTGATCGAGAGAACCGGGTTCGGCAAATCGCTGTGTTATCAATTCCCCGCCACGCAATTTCCGGGAATAACGCTCATTTTCTCGCCGCTCATAGCGTTGATGCGCGATCAGGTGGCGTATTTGCAGTCGCTTGGTATTCCAGCCGAGTGCGTAAACAGCGGGCAGATGCCCCATGAAAACAGGAGAATCCTTGAGAGAGCCAGACAGGGCGAGGTCAAGATACTCTATATCGCGCCGGAACGACAGAAAAATCTGGACTGGCAGGAGACGGTGAGCCAGATTAACCCCTCCATGATAGTCGTGGATGAAGCCCACTGCATTTCGGTCTGGGGACATGATTTCCGACCGGCTTACAGGAGGATTATTAAGCTGGTTCAGTCGCTGCCAAAAAGCCTTCCTGTTCTGGCGACGACGGCAACGGCTACACATCACGTCGCAAGGGACATAATCGCTCAGATAGGGGATGATGTTTCCCTCATTCGCGGCAATCTCCTCCGCGAAAACCTCAACCTCCGCGTGGTAAAAGCTGATAGTGAAGACGCAAAAATGGCGTGGCTGCATGATTTTCTTTCCACTCAAGAGGGAACTGGACTGGTATATGCCGGCAGGAGAGCCGATACCGATCAATACGCCTCCTGGCTGAAACACGGTGGAATTTCCGCCACCAACTACAACGCCGGTCTCGACAGAGAACTGAGAAAGGAGATCGAGGAAGGGCTGAGAGCAGATCGCTGGAAGTGTATAGTGTCCACCAATGCGCTGGGCATGGGCATTGATAAGCCCGACATACGATTCATCGTTCATACCCACATGCCGGCGTCGCCGATTCACTATTACCAGGAAATTGGAAGGGCTGGACGGGACGGTTTACACACGGAGATCGTGCTTCTCTACAATCCAGCGGATAAGGAACTGCCAGAGTATTTCATCAAGAGGAGCCGCCCGGCGATGAGCCAGTACCAGCGAGTCCTGAAAGCTCTGAAACAAGAGTCGCTGGGCGAGTATGACCTGTCGAAACGAACTAATCTAACCCGAACACAGGTCGGGGTGATCTGCGCTGACCTGATGGATCAGGGCATCATCCGGGAGTCAGCGCAGGGAAGAAATGGAGTATATGAATATCAGCCCGGCGCGCCGCCGCTGGATGTAAGGCCGTTTGAGGAACTCCGCAAATTCAAGTTCAGGGAACTCAATAAAATGATCAAGTACGCTGAGTCGCCGAACTGCCGAATGGATTATCTGTGCGCCTATCTGGGCGATAAGTCGGTGGGGCAGTGCGGCAAGTGTGACAACGATCTGGGGCATGAGCATCGGGCAATTGTGACTGAGGAATATCGAGAGAAAATTGAGGATTTCTGGGACACCTATTTCCCCGAATTGAAGGCTGGTTCATCCAGCGGCAGTCTGGTGGATGGCGTCGCGGCTTCTTACTATGGATCATCTGACGTTGGCGCGGCAATTCATCATTGTAAGTACGAGAATGGCGGCGATTTCCCTGAGTTTTTGCTGATCAAGACTCTGAGAGCCTTTAGAAAACGCTTCGGGCGGGAGGAGTTTGATCTGGTCGTCTATGTGCCGCCGACCGAATCTGGCTCTCTCGTGGAAAACTTCGCCAGAAAAGTCGCGAAAAACCTGCATTTTTCTATCTCGGATGGTCTTGGCAAAACGCGAGCTACCGAACCGCAAAAAATGTTCCAGAACGCCGTCCTGAAAACTGACAACGTGAAAGAAGCGTTTTACTACGAAAATCCAATGGAGGTACGGGGTAAAGCTATTCTGGTCATTGACGACATATTCGACAGCGGCTCGACGATTAAAGAGATCGGCAGGATGTTTACAAAGCTGGGCGCGGCGAAGATCGCTCCCTTGACCATTGCTAAAACCGTTGGCGGGGTATCTAATGTCTGAATTACAGGATTTCGCATACTGGATGGCGCTGGCGCATTTGCCTAAATGGCGAACTGCAAAGATCAACAGCCTCATCGTGGAGATCATACACAATCGAAAGCTGTCCTTCGCCGAGTTTTTTGAACTGGATGAAAGCGGCTGGCAGAGCGAGTTCCAGTTGAGCGCGAAAGAAGCCGCTGATCTGCTCAACGCCAGATCCAATCTGTCAGACCTTTCACTTCTTGCGGAAGAACTCCAGGAACAGGGATTCGAGATCATCCCCTTCGATTCCCCGGAATATTCGGAAACGCTGAAGAGGAACCTGAAACTCAGGCTTTCGCCGCCAGTGATCTACATAAAAGGCGACAGGCGCTTGCTGAATGAATCATCCGCCGCCATCGTCGGTTCGAGGGACGCCTCGGAGATCGCCCTGCAATTTACAGACGCCGTCGCGAGGAAGTGTGTTGAAGATCATCGGGTCATAGTAAGCGGGTTTGCCAAAGGGGTTGATCGGCTGGCTCTGGAATCAACGCTGAAGCATAACGGACGCAGTATCATCGTCCTGCCGCAGGGGATCATGACCTTTACGGGATTCAGGAAATACCACTCTCAGATAACCGACGGCGACGTTCTCGTCCTGAGCACGTATTTCCCCAAATCCCCGTGGAACGTCGGGCTGGCAATGGGGCGCAATACCTACATCTACGGTCTGGCGGACGAAATTTACGTTGCGGAATCCGGCTCCAAAGGGGGCACATGGTCGGGCGTAATGGATGGTCTGCGAAAAGAGCGGAAAATCTACGTCCGCAAGGCGGAACCCGGCGAGAAAAACGCAAACAACGCGCTTCTGTCAAAAGGCGCCATCCCGGTAGATTCCGAAGGTAACTGCATAGGCAGCCCGGAACCAAAAACAACACAACTCGAAATGAATTTCGGCGGGGCAGAGGAAACTGAAATAGAACGCGGATGACGCGGATCGTGCGGATTTTCGCGGATTTAAGAGCAGTAAGCTGATGTCATTTTGAGCAAAGCGAAGAATCTCGCTGGATATCAGGAAGTTCTCTGATTCTATTCAGAGTGATGAGAGTCCAGAATTTCGCGGACAACCTTCTCCGGATCAGCTTGAGCTTCCTTTGTCAATGTCTCAAAATCATCCTGTTCGACCGTCGCCTGAAGCCGCATGAGACACCCCAAAACCGGTTCACGATGGTATGAACCGATCTGAGCTAAAATCTCGTGCGCAGCAGCCATTAGCCGGATAGCTATATGCGTGTCCCCGCGACGGTCATACAACAATCCAAGTTGAGCCAGGGACACGGCAATGCCGCTTTTGCCCCTCAATTCCTTAAATATTGTCAAGCTCTGTTGGTAGTACTCCCCCGCCTGATCGTAATTGCCGCGTATATGAGCAATCATGCCAAGCTGGTACAGAGAGCCGGCAATACCGCTTTTGCTTCCCAAATCTCCCTCTATTTTCAAGCTCTGTTGGCAATACTCCGCCGCCTGATCGTAATCGCCGCGTATATAAGCAATATTGCCAAACTGGTGCAGAGAACCGGCAATACCGCTTTTGTCCCCCAATTCCTTAAATATTTTCAAGCTCTGTTGGTAATACTCTCGCGCCTGATCGTGATCGCCGCGTGCATCAGCAATTATTCCAAGCTGGTACAGAGAATAGGCAATGCCGCTTTTGTCCCTCAATTCCTTAAATATTTTTAAGCTCTGTTGGCAATACTCCGCCGCCTGATCGTAATCGCCGCGTATATGAGCAATCATGCCAAGCTGGTACAGAGAATAGGCAATACCGCGTATATCCCCCAATTCCTTGAATATTTTCAAGCTCTGTTGGCAGTATTCCTCCGCCTGATCGTAATCGCCGTGTGCATAAGCGATATTGCCAAGCCAGGACAGAGAATAAGCAATACCGCTTTTGTCCCCCAACTCTTCAGATATTTTCAAGCTCTGTTGGCAGTACTCCCTCGCCTGATCGTAATCGCCCAGGGAGTAATAGAGATTTGCCAGACGATAGAAAAGACTGCCCTCGGTTCGGCGATCGCGTTTGTCGGTCGGCAGAGATTCATAATCTGCAAGCAAATCCTCAATGACGGCTATTCGTCCTTTCTTCTCTTCCAGCGTGAGGTTGATGATTGCCAGTACATCCCCGGACAGGGCATTCTGTGAGACCTGAGTAAGCACCCCAGATGGTGATGGAAACTGGAACAGACCTGAACGCCAGGAGAAGAAGTCCGGCGCGCCTCGCATGACGGCGGTGATCGCGTAGACTGGAAGCCAGATGACGACAGGACAGGAGATATGTCGGGGGAAAAGGTTGCGGGACATATTCAGGTTCGCCACCATCGGCGAAAACTCCCGATCCGAGCGGATGGAGTGTTCCAAGCCGTAGATAAACAAGGCGCGAGCGTCTTTGTGTTCAGGGAGAAGCGGGATCAGTTCGTCAAGTAGATGCTCGATGGGATCAGTGAACTCAATATCAGCTATGGGGTAATCATCCAGCGTTTGACGCAGTTCAGAGACGAGTCTGCGACGCTCAACAGGCTGATTGCACTGAGCGAACGCGAGGGTAAATCCATCCGCGCGGCGAAGCATATTTGCCATCGCCCGCAGTTCCACAGTCCTGTCAACGCCAGACTCTTTATCAGGCGGTTGACTCATTATCGTTGATGGGTTTTGTTCCATCTGTTTCACTGGAGTTTACCTTCTTCATTTCCTGCACCGCACGCTTAAACTTCTCCAGTTCCCTGACTACGGGGTTGACAGCATACCAGGGTTCACCGCCGTTTATGTATTCCAGGACAGTGAGATCGCGCAGCATTTCATGATGAACGTCATCCCTGGGGATGTGCCTATCAGGGTCCAGGTGCAATCGGGCGAGGAACTTCCAGTTTTCCTCTGGAATGGAGCGGCTGTAGGCATTGATGTGCCGCCTGACGCCACGTCTCACTGCGTCCTCAGTGATGGGAAGTGAATCAGCGTGGTTCAAAGAACTGCGGAAATACATAAGTAGATTGCGCACGTGCCCCCCGCTCATTCGACATATATAATCAAAAGCGTTGGTTGAGTCAAAAACCTCTTCACATTTGAGATCCACAGACTCAAAACGACGGCGTAGCACTGTCCGTATAAGCTCCAGCCCCTTGTTATATGGCTTACCGTCCTTCTCTTCGACTTTCACCATGGGCAAAACAATCGGCTCCTCCCCGAGGTTCTGTGCCAGTTGACGTCCACGCGAAGAGTGGATCAAAGATAGCGGAAGGGTGAGGACGATGCGAGCCTCAATCGCGCCCAGTTGTTGTCCACCGGTGATAAACAGGCGATGGTATATCTCTTCTCCTGTGGTGTAGTCGGTCACATCAGGGATCTTCTCCAGATTGTCAATAACCAGCACCAGGTCTTTGTAACCGCGCTGCACTAACTCGACACGCGCGCGACTTAACACCAGGTTGATCTCGTCGATCAGGGATGGCAACTGTGGAGCCAGCTTTGCGCGCACTTTGCGGCGGGATTCAGTAGCCGCTTGCTTCAGTTTTACGGTGAACTTGGCAAACTTCGCCAGAGAAAGCTCCGTTTTCTCTATATCAACAGATGCCGTCAGGATGTCCTTGAATTCGTTCCAGCGACTTTCAAGATATGATGATTCGAGGCATATATCCTCTTTATCCCGCAACGTCTCAGCCACCGAGCCTACAATCGCCAGGAGGATTTCTGTCACTTCAGGATCACTGGGACTTACATGATCGTCAGAGTCTATATAGATAGGAAGGAAACGCTCCTGGGAATCCATCTCCGGGTTCTCAAGACGTTCGCATAAACGTCGAAGCTCCGTAGACTTGCCGCTGCCAGAGTGTCCCGAGAAGAGCAGACAGGTCTGAGATTCCACCCAACGTATATCTCGCGCCAGTGTGTAGACGATATCGCCACCGCGCGCAGAACTACAATCTACATAGGTACCCTCTCGCGGCGGCTTGATAGGATCACAGGCATTGAAAAGGCTTGCCATTATGTTCATAGATACAACACCTTTCATCATATTCCATTGATAGCCGCAATCTGAGTATACCACACCCGGTGATATTTTTCAAGTTTCGAAAACTGGGATGTGCAATTCGGAAAGGTGTTTGGCACCAAACACCTTTCCGAATTGCAGTGATCCAAAAAAAAGCCTTGCGGTATGTGCATATATTGTGTTAAAATACGAGTAACGATTGTAAATCATCCATAAAGGGAGGTTTGAGATATGTCTGTTGCGAATCGGATCAAGAGCAGGCGCATGAAATTGAGCATCACGCAAACGCAGTTGGCTAAGGCGGCAAATCTTACCCCTGCCGCTATTTCACAGTTTGAGTCAGGATCGCGGAAGCCGTCTTTTGACGCGCTGTCGAAGCTCGCTAAATCCTTAAAGGTGACCACCGATTATTTGCTGGGCATGAAGCAGTCAAGCTACGAAAACATTCTGGCAGACCCAAAAGTTAGTGTAATGTTTCGAGGCATTATGGAACTCCCGGAGAAGGACAAGCAAACCATGCTGGAGTTCTACGAATTTCTCAAAAGCAAAAGCGGCTAATAGCAAATCGGGAAATTGCCAATGTCACAGAGATCAGAGGTGCGTCTGTCGCCAATCGAATACGCGCGGGAACTTCGCCTGAAGCTTGATATTAAAAGTGTGCCCATTCATCCGCGCAAAATAGCGAAGGAAATGGGCATGTTTGTCCAGGAAAAGGAATCAGATAGCGGATATGACGGGTATCTGTTGTGCGCGAACGGCGTTTGTGGGATAATGATAAATCGTGCTATCAAATCTGAGGCGCGAAAAAGATTCACTGTAGCGCATGAGTTAGGGCACTATTGCATTGGTCATCACGACAAAAGCAATTATCTATGTTTCAGAGGAGATATAGGCGCCGCAAATTCGTCCGTCAGGCAGGATGAACGGGAAGCAAACGAGTTTGCTGTGGAATTGCTCATGCCCGATGAATTTTTCAGGGCAGACGTTCACCAGCGGAACGTAAGCCTGAAGACGGTAAACTCTCTGGCGACTAAATATGGCGTTTCCATGACAAGCGCCGCCATCAGATATGCTCGCTGTAGTCCAATTGTCTGCGCTGTAATAATTTCGGAACGCGGTAAGATCAAATACTTCGCATATTCAGAAGGCTTCAGAAAAGAAAAATCTCTCTATCTCTCCAAAAATGCGCCGCTACGGGATGGTTCCTGTGCAAAGAGGCTGTTCGATTCCGAACTGCAAATATCTGAGCAGCAGGGAGAAGTGGCGGCAGGCTCATGGTCTGCTAATTCTGCTGACCCAGAGAAAATCTTGCTTGAACACTCCAGATGCCTGACGGCGTTTAATCAAGTTCTATCCCTCATCTGGTTTCAGGAAAGGAAAAATAACGCCACGCAGCAAATAGCCCATGTGTTGGTGGAATAAGCATTGGCGCTTAAATATCCGTATAACAGATCGGTATTAAGTGGTTTAATCGGTTAATATCTACAGATCCTGACTAAAGTCGGTCCTCCAATGACTGTCCAAAAAAACTACTGGAGGCTCGACTTTAGTCGAGATCTGAATAGGGAAGTTATACTTTTACAGGCACTTAGAATGTCGCCAGCGGCGTTTTTTCTCCGTTCTGTTTTGCTGATATGGCGGCGGCTTCGATAAAGGCGATGATCTCCAGCGTTTCGCGAATATCTACCGGCGATTTGCCTGTCTCAAACATCTTCACAATGCGCTTGAGCAGTTCGCCATAAATGGCTCCCGCATTGATGGAGGTTGAGATAACCTTCTTCTCGCAAAATGCCGAGAAACCGTAGCTGTGCGCTCCCGCCCGGGTTGCTCTTACCGTGCCGATACGCCCACCATCCCACGCTCCCGTGATCACGTCTACGCCTTCCGTGCTGGCAGCCGATACGGCAGTACAGCCAGTCCCCATGAGAGCATACAGAGTTTCCAGACCATGAATTCCATAGTGGAACAGCCCTGGATTTCTGGGATGAACTGGTCCCGGACTGTAAGCATCCGCCCCCAGAACTGCGCCGAATTCGTCTTGCTTCGCCAGAACCTCCTGCACCTCAAGCCCATAGCGTAGCGATGACGAGGAGAAAACAGATACGTTGTTCTTTTCGGCGAGTTCGGCGATGGCGATGGCTTCCTTCAGCGAACACGTGAACGGCTTGTCTATAAACATGGGAACGCCAGCTTCCAGAAACGGTTTTGCGCGCTCATAGTGTACGCTGCCGTCCACAGACTCGATGAGCACCCCGTCAATCTGACCAATCATCTCGGTGGGGTCATCCACAAGTGGCACGTCATAGGATTTCAGCTTCTCTGTAAATCCGGGAACCCTTTCCGGCGACAGCAGGGACGTACCAGGACATCCCATCACGATCTTTGCGCCTTCAATCCATTGATCCTCGCCAACTTCTATATGGTTTAGTCGCTGAGTGAAAGCTACTACGTGCGATGTATCAAAATCAACAATTCCAAGTCGAATCATAACTATATCCCTTCAGCAGTGAAAGTTGAGTGTTGGCTCTTACTCCGTTTCAGACGAACTCCCGCTAATTCTATCACAATTCATCCACAATATCCATAAAGATTTTGGCGGCTGACGCTCTGGCGATATTATTTGACAATTATGTCCATAGATGATACGCTTATAGAAGCCACAAGGGCATCGCCGAAAAATCTAAAACGTCCTACACCAAGAGAGAGTTAGTATGAGAAGCAAGCTGTTATTTTCTTTATTATGCGTCATTGGCATACTGTGTTTCTCCGCAAGTTCCCACGCCGTAAGCATTGCTCGGTTTGACAGGGAGTTCGGCGGGAAAGGTTCTGGCGCGGGGAATTTCGGAAAAACTATAAGTCTGGCTTTTGATTCTGATGGTAACATATACGTCAGCGACAAAGAGAACAAAATGATCCAAAAACTGGATCAAGATGGCAATTTTCTGATGCAGGTCCCGCGCGCGGGGGATGACGCTCCATTATTCAACGCCCCTGGCGATATTGCTGTGGATCATCAGGGCAATATCTACGTAGCTGACTGGACCAGCAAACATATAGAAGGCACGGCAAACCCCAGACTGTACGTATATGGCCCATGCGTCCACAAGCTCAGTATGACTGGCGCGATGCTTCATACTTATTTCATTGGCGCGGCTTCACCAAAACCAAAAACAGTGGTTCCCGGAACCTTCATAGTGGACGAAAACGGCGAGTACGGCTGGGCGCTCCGACCCAAAGAGTATGACAGGGAGCTTCTGGTGGCGACGGCTTCTGGCGGGGATGTCTATATTCTGGATGCGGAAAATAATGTAATCCATAGATATAACTCAGCAGGCAAGCTGATCCTCAGCTTCGGCAGGTATGGCGAAGCTGAGGGCGAACTGGATGCCCCCTGCGATATGCTCGTTGATGGAGAGGGCAACGTCGTTGTCGCTGATAAGGGCAACCATCGCATCATAAAATTCGATTCGGCGGGAAATCACATCATGAGTTTTGGCGTCAAGGGGCAGAATGCCGGCGAATTCATTGAGCCTTTATCGCTTGCGATCACCAAAAGCGGCGAAATTCTCGTCAAAGACTCCAGCAAATTCGAGCGGATCGGTCTTGAGCATCCGTTCAGGGCAAGACAGCAGACGCTTGGGGAAGAATATGTCGTCCAGCCGCTTGAGGACAGCGATATGGAATACCTCGAAGAGCGCATCCGCAGGCTTGAGGAGGCGTTGGAGGCGGGCGATGACAAGGAAAAAGCGAAAGAAAAACTCCTAGCTAAACACGCCCGTTATTATACTGTCATAGAAAGAGTGCAGCGGTTCAGCGATGCGGGCGAATACGTCGGCAAGGCTATTTATAAGACCGACAAGAATAACAAAGAACTGCATGATCTCGCCTTCCTCGCGCTGGACGCTCAGGGCAGAATATACCTGCGAGACGAAGACCGACTGGTCATAAGAAGATACGTCATCAGAGGATTCGTTCCCAGACTGTCCGAAGTCGAAGCGACGTACATCGCCCGCACGGAAAACCGCGATGAGAGCTTCCTGGAAGACTACGGCGACATTGATGAAAAAACGGATATGGAAGACAGAAGAATGGATTTAGCTGTCAAACAGGCTTTGCTCGTCAACTATGATCTGACCGAAAAGTGGAATGTATTTCTGCAAAACACCCACATCCTTTCCAGACGGAACAGCACGCACGAGACGCCGCCGAAGCCTGAAGATAACTACGACTACGACAACAAAAGCTGGGATAATACCTTTGGGCTGAATCTAAAATATATAGCGAATCCTGACCCGTACAGATACAGAGAGATGAATTTCTATTCCCAGTTTCTGGCTGGCTCTACTGATTACCACAGCGAAGCCATGTTCCCCAACGTCAACCTGCAAAGCAGTGAACGCGAGGGAGACGCAACAGGAATCGTTCTAGGAGCCGATCTGGACATACACCGCAGCATAAATGTGTCTCTGGAATACCTCCGGCTCGCGCCGGGCATACTCAGCAGAAACCTTAGAACGGAACTGTACGACATTTCGGGCGACTTGTACCAGATTTCCGAAAGCTATAATACCGCTAATATCGTGATTGGCGAACTGAACATCAAGTTCTAGTAGTCAGACACAGTGAAAAGGGAGGATCGCATAATGACCGATGAGCAACAGAACAGGATCGGGAATGCACAGGTTAGTATGGGAGAGAATGACGCAGTCGCCCGGACAGAAATACCATTGCGAATCATTGTTCTGGGAGACTTCGCGCCGGAGATGCCCGGAGTCGCGGACTGGTCAGCTTCATCGCTTCTACTCAACGTAACCCCGAGCAGTTTCTCCCGCGTGATGCAGCAATTGAAGCCAAGTTTGACGCTGGATGTGCCTAACCGTATCAACAACAAGCCCAAAACTCTTACCATTCAGTTGAACTTCTCGGACATGAAGGCGTTTCGACCGGAGGGTATCATCCAGCAGGTGAAAGAACTGGCTGATTTGCTGGAAATACGCAAACTGGCAAGTCAACTCAAAGACCAAAAACTGACGCTTCCGGAATTCGATGAGCGGATTCAGCAAACCGGGGCAGACCCGGAGTGGCTTGAGCGGTTTCATCAAATGCTATTAGAAAAACCTTCGCCACCGGCGAAGCCCATTCCTGAAATCCCGGACGAACTCAGTCCGTTGGATTCGCTTCTATCCAAGATGGACATGGGCGACGATCAGCAAACGCCCGTTGACGATTTTATCGGCGCCATCATTCAGCCGAAGCGGGGCGGGCAAAAGCCGGATAGCTCCGCCACAGCGACGGTTATTGCCGAACTGGGTCAGACTCTCAGCGAACAGGTGGATGAAATTCTTCACCATGAAAAATTTCAGCAATTGGAATCCAGATGGCGCGGGCTTAAATTCCTGGTTGACAGAACTGATTTTCGCGAGAACATACGGATAGAACTGCTCTCTGTCCATAAAGACGATTTGCGGGACGCCGTTTACCAAAATATCTTTCCGCAGGAGTACAATGAACTTACGGAAATGCCGCTTTCGGTGATGATAGCTGACCATGAATTCGATCAAACTCCTGAGGATATGGAACTTCTGGAAGATATGGCGCAGATGTCCGCCAGCATCCACGTGCCTTTCATTGCATCAGTGGGGCTTGCTTTTTTCGGCGTGGAGATGGCGGCGGAATTGGCTGATCTTCCGATGCTGCGATCCTATTTCAAGCGACCCGAATACGCCAAATGGAACGCCCTGCGCGATAACGAAGATTCGCAGTACATCGCGCTGGCCATGCCGCGATTCCTCCTTCGCTTGCCTTACGGTCCCGACGGCAAACGGGTTAAGGACTTTGACTTTACGGAAAATTCCGCATCAGCGAAAGAACACCTGTGGGGACGCGGTGTTTTTGCTGTCGCGGCGGCGATAGTTCGCAGTTTTGCCGCCAGCGGCTGGAGTACGCAGATCATGGGGCTGGACGGCGGCGGGCTGGTAGAAAATCTGCCTGTGTGGTCATATCATACCTCTGGAAAAGACGTGCACATTCCGCTGGAGGTTTCCATGCCCCAGAACAGGGAGCGGGAATTCATGGACAATGGATTTGCCCTGCTCTCAAGCCGCATCAACGATGATAAAGCGTATGTGATGGGCGCGCCCACTATTCACCGTCCCAAGAAATACACGATGGAGGAAGAAACCGAACAAGCCCAACTGCACGCGACGCTGCCGTATCAGTTATTTGCCACGCGGGTGACGCACTACCTACGGAGGATTGTGCAGGAGGTTTCCACAGGACTGACCGCCGAACAAGTGCAGCGGGCATTGGAAGGCAAACTCCAATTGATCCTGACGAAATCGAGAGACGAATTGTCCCCTGATGCAGTAACGGTCGAAGTATCTGACAATAAGGAACAGCCAGATTACTACAACGTTGCTCTACATATCAAGCCGCCTTTTCAGATACTTGGCAGAAGCGTAAAGCTGCTGCTTGGGCTACAGTTGCATCGCTGAAAGCCTATTTGGAAATCATAGGCCACTTCCCGATGTTGAGCCGTTATCATATCAGAAAAATAATTTATTTCTCTAAAAGTCCGTCTATCAAAAGATTCTTGAGTCATTTTCTATATTTGGACAGGTACGTTTCAATCATCTTTTACCCGTCAATGAGTCGGGAGAGCTTTTACATAGAGTCTCGTAAAGCAGCGCTTCGTGCAGGTTTGCAATGATATTAAATTTTTCTCACGAACATCTGCTCAATGTCTGTCTAATGGGAGTATCCCATTCATGTAGCTCAATCACTCGGAGGACTCAAATCATGAAAGCTCTATCACGAACTCAGTCTCTAGCTATTCCTGCGCGGGCAATATGGAATCATCTCTTCGGCAAGCCGATGGTTGTTTCATTTGAGGTTACCCTGTCATGCGTGGCAAGATGTAAACACTGCGACACGGGCGGATACAGGAAGAATGAGCAGCGAATGGCTCCTCATGAATATCGCAAGTATATCAAAAAACTCAAGCCTGCCATAGTCCAACTATCCGGCGGGGAGCCTTTGCTGAGAGAAGACCTGCCGGAGATCGTCAAAGTGGTGAAAAATGGCGGCTGTATGCCTTACCTCATAGTGGTCACCAATGGATACCTGCTTAATGAGCAAAAATATCTGGAGCTAAAGAAAGTAGGCGCGGATAGATTGTCATTGTCGCTGGACTTTCCAGATGAAAGACATGACGACTTCCGCAGTGTTCGGGGACTGTATGCACACCTCAATGAGTTAATGCCCAGGCTGGCTTCATACGGCAACGGCGATATTGCCATGAACTGCTGCATAACCAGGGCTAATATGGGCTCTCTGGAAGCGGCGGCGCTCAAGTGTCAGGAATGGGGTGTAAATATATCATACAGCGCCTATTCCGCAAGGCGCACAGGAAATACCGATCTTTTCATATCCGCGGAGGATGACCTGGCGGCGCTTGAAACCACTATGCACAACCTTATCAAAATGCGGAGTGAGGGAGTAGGGATCATGAACCCCACTTCTGTGTTGCTGGGTATCCACAAATTTTTCAAAGAAGGTGGCACGCCCAACTGCGGCGCCGGGCGCAAATTCCTCGTGATTCGTCCAGAAGGCATGATGAATCCATGTTCCATGTACCGCGACAGGAGATATACGAGCCAGAAAGAAATGATTAAGGATTTCTCCCGCAATAACGAATGCAAGGATTGCTATGTGGCTATCCGAGCATATAGCGATAAATCTTTCTGGTCTTTGAGAAAGGATGTTGTGGAACTTGTTCGGGGTTAGAGTGATATACTCAGGTCTTTTATATGGAAGGAAGACAGATATATGGAAGGAAGACAGGTGGAAGCGCTTAATGCAGATCGGATTAAAATATGGCCAATGTTGACTGGGGGAATAGCTACCTACTGCGCAATGTTCATGTATATCGCGGTTGCATTTTCAGACCATCTTCTCGATTTGTGGTTCTATATCACATCTATGACTGTCGCATGTACCTTCTTCCCATTACCGACGCCGCCGATAGTTTTGGATTACGGGGCGCGATATGACGCCAGCCTGATCGCTCTTCTGGGTGGAGTCGCATTTTGCGTATCCGCGTTGATTGATTACAGCCTGGTGACGGCTGCATTCCGTAGCGACAAAATCGCAAAGCTAAAAACAACGCTAACATATAGCTATGTTGAGCGGATTTTCCACAAATGCCCTTTCGTCATTCTGACAACTGCCGCCTTTACACCTATCCCGCTTGAGCCAGTCAAGCTGATAGCGTGTGCCAGTAGATACAACAGAGCCAAGTTCTTTTTAGCGTGTTTTATAGGTCGTACTCCACGCTATTACCTTCTGGCATGGCTTCAGAAAGAGTTTTTGCATATCCCGAGCATATACCTGTATGGTAGTATTGCTGTCCTGGTGGCAGTAGAGATGATCAGGTGGCTGTTGAAGCGGTCAAGAAGTAAGTAGTGGAACATAGAAGTATTTTGTAATACATAACGGGGCAAAGAATATTGTGACATATCTTTGGCTAATTTCGTATTTAGGCTCAGAAATAAGCGAAAGATAAGTTTTAGTATGCCCTTACCAGTTCCAGCATTTTCCGATCCAGCTTGTGACCGCGAAAATCTTCGTATTTCACGTCTTCGCGTTCGCTGTCCAGAATACCGAATGAACCTCGGAAGTTCCACATTGCCCAGCCCCAGCCTGCTTCTTTCCACAGTTCCAGACAGTCCTTCATCCACGCCAATACTACTTCGTGCGGCGTATGCCGAAACGCTCCCCACTCCCCAACGTGAACGCCGACACCCTCGCGCTCCAATGCCTTCCAGGGTTCAATGCGGTTTTTACGCAGCCATTCCCTATCCACCACTTCATCACCCTGTTTCAGGGGCCAGGTGGGTTCCTGCCACTTGTCTGACCCGCCTATCCACGAGGCTCTGTAATGGCTTATCTGCATAGGAGCATAGCCGCGCGTGCTTTGAGCGACCCCCAATTTCGCCAACCCGTGTACGGGTACATTTCCCCATGAAAGCCCGTCAGCTACGATAAGTCGCTCCGGGTCTTGGGCGCGTATGGCTTCTACCAAACGACTGACTACCCGCACGTAAGTCTCCTCAGGAATACGGGCTGGTTCGTTGAGCAAGTCGAAACTGACCTGATCGTTGGGTATTCCCTTATAGCGTTCCGCGAAATGCCCCCAATGAAACGCACATGCCTCCAGAGCCTCCTCACTGCTCCACAAATCCAGCGGCTCCTTTGGCGGATTGACGCAGTAACCCGGACCGCGATGGAAATTGATGTTGACGTGAACTCCGTGTTTGCGACCGAATTCCACAGCCTGATCAATCTCCTTGAGCACGTCCTCGTTCAGATTCAGCCAGTCGTTCACGTCCGCCCAACAACGATAGGATAACGGCAGACGAGCGAAATCAAAGCCCAACTCCGCCATCCACTCAAAATCCGATTCGCGGAACGGCGCGTTATGTCGATCATTGAATTTTTCCAACAGATTAAACCCGCGCCAGCGCGGGAGTTTGGATGCGTCCATCTTTATAGCTCCTTTCCCGACAGCCGGCATTGCTATCATACTCCCGACGGCGACACCCGCTGCGGTTTTCAAAAATTCACGACGATTCATCTACGGTAGTAACTCCTTTCCATTATCCTGCCAGCGGATTCTGTAGCAATGAAAACTGTTTCATCCCGCGTTTGTTCTGGGGTACATCACACAGACACTCTAACGCCCTGAAAATCTCCTGGTGCTCTAATGCCTCCCACGGCTCTATAGCGGAGTAAAGCGATGAGAAGATTTCAACAGCGGCAACGGATTCAAACGTAGATAGAATTCGCCTGATGCTGAGATGCAGCCATTCCTCTACACTGCTGTATGTATATTCATCATCAAACCGCACAGGTGACTGAGAACGCGGTATCCATCGCCCTTCCTTCTTCTTAAAGCGGGCGACACTCCAGGGCTTAGATCGCCTGTCCCTCTGCTGTCCCAGAAACTCGATTCGATCATCCCATAGTATGTACTCAATGTTTTCCGGGGACATGCTGGAGTGGAATTGAAGGATGTCCGGCCCCTTTTGGTCGTAATCAACCCCCGGCTTTATATCTCTCCTATCCAGCAACAGAACGACTGTAGCCGAACCAGCGTTGTACTGGTTGGCACGGCTTCGGGTATATCCATGGGCGATCTTTGGTTCCAGCGTAGTCCAGAGTCCGCGTCTGCGAAACAGCCCTACCTCACGGATCCGCTCTGCGCGTTTCGCCGACGTTCCATGCCAGAGCACAAGAGCGTTTTCCTCCAATTCGCTATATCGGGCGCTGGCAGGGCAACAGTGCATCGCCGCCCACAGATTCAGATCAACTTTTCCAGCTATCCGACGCCGCGCTGAAAAAGCGTGTGCAGTCAGCGTAGCATTCCATCCTGCACGGGACCTGGGAAGATACTCCAGGTACTTGAATCCACTGCGAACCAACTGCCGATTCTTATGCCAATCCATTCCTCGATCAAAGGTTGGGAAATTATGAGGTTTCATCGGGCAGAACCATTGTTACTCAAACCTGTATTCTTTGCGATAGATGGTGAATATAGCCAATCCAAGAAAAACGCCGATGATGGCTAACAAAACAATGATTGAAACCAAAGCGGAACTGTCGGAAACTACTTCTGGTGGCATGTGCATTCTGAATTGTTTCATCACTTTGCCTTTTGGAAATATGGACATAAGATAATGAATCACTGAAAATTTCTTGATAATGCCTGGAACTATGATTGCCACTTTTTCCCAACCAAATGCAAACAGCAGTCCGAGAACCACAGGGCGTCTCCACCATGCTCCGAAGAAGGTGAAAATTGCGCCGTAAGCGGCTAGAGCCAGCATCGTCACGCCAAGTTGTTTGCCGAAGTGCCCCAGGCTGAGTATAGGCTCAGTGGATATTCCGTTCCCGGCGGCGATTATCAGATAGGTGAGCAACATGGGCGGAACCAGAATGATGGACGCTTCCAGCATGTACGCTGAAAACTTGCCCACTATGATGGAGTATTTTTTGATAGGGCGCGTAAAAAGGTAGGTAATGGTCTTGCCGTCCACTTCGTCAGCGATAAGCGCGGTAGCGTAAAACAAGGCAACCAGAGCCGATAAGAATTGCAGGAAAAACGGCATGATGAGCGATAGGACGTGCACTGAATCTATCGGTGTCCCGCGCGCGGCAACCCTGTGATAAACGGCAAACAAAACCGGCAGAAACGTCGCTATCATTATGAATATCGTCTTTTTGCTTCGCATCGTCTGCATGATGGTGATCCCAAATATCACCTTGCAGGACTGAAAGAAGCTGTTTCCAGATGCGTTCTGCTGCATGATTCCATTCCTAACGAATGTTAGCCAACGAGGTATCGAAAAACTGCCTCCAAATTATCATCGGGAGAATGAAGGTTCTCGACTTCGATGTTGTTTTCCAGAATGATCTCCGGGAGACGTGAGTAAAAATCATCGGGTTTTACAGTTTCTATGACTAACGCGCTATCTTTCAAATCCAGCTTTACGCTGGCGACGTCCTCACATTCAATCAAAATGGACGCAAGCAGGCGCGGTTTGTTGCAGTTGATATAGACATTATGGGGATGTTCATCTATCAATTCTCTGATCTCATGGACGTTGCCCTCGGCTAGAATCCTCCCGTTGTTGATCAGCAGTATGTTATTTGTCATTGCCTCAACCTCGTGCAGGATATGGCTTGAGACGATAACAGATTTGCCGCTGTCTCCCAGTTGCCTGACAAGCTGAATCGTGTTGCGCCTGCCAACAGGGTCCATTCCGCCAAGAGGCTCATCAAGGAAGAGCAGTTCCGGCGTATGCACTAATGCCTGAGCCAGTTTCAACCGCTGTCTCATGCCCTTACTACATGCGCCGATCTTTTTGTCCTTATTTTCCAGCATAGCGACAGTTTCAATGGCATCCAACGCCCGCCGTCTAGCTTCCGCGCTGGAATAGCCGTTGAGTTTCGCCAGATTGACGAGAAACTGAAAACCTGTCATATTGTCGTAAAAAGCGTCTTGTTCAGGGCAGTAGCCAATTCGCCCGTTAAGTTCCGAG
>Ga0255402_1034_pt1 | contig 18546 bp, 16 predicted proteins | sample ANMaggSeSYBR01D4_FD_182125 | JGI IMG/M metagenome (GOLD analysis project Ga0255402, IMG submission 182125) | Sediment cell enrichment communities from methane seep in Santa Monica Basin, California, United Staets - ANME aggregate JGI... | ecosystem: Environmental > Aquatic > Marine > Cold seeps >...
GAGCGCGCCTGCTGAAGAGACGATAGAAACCGCTCCCATAACACCTGTAACACCTGCAATAATTGACGAAGTTCATGTTGACGAAAGTCACATTGACGAAGGTCATATTGACGAGATCGTGATAATTGGGAACGACAAAATTCCCGCTGACGATATTATCGAGGCGCTTGACGTAAAGATCGGGGCGTTCTACAGGGGAAAGGAGATAGACGACGCCATTCGTGTTATGAAAGATCGCGTCCTGCATCTCCGGAAAGTTGACTGGGAGTTTGTGCGAACCGACGATGGGTTTAATGCGCTCTATATTTACATAGAAGAGGAACGCGGCTTCAAATCCAGCATTGACGGGGCGGGAGAATTCAACCGGGTTCACGGATTGCAGTGGGGAATGAAATCTGAAATGGAAAGCCGTTACACCGGTTTCAAGGGACGCTGGACGGTTCTCTACGGTTTCTCAAGCAAGCTTTGGAACTATCAGTTCGGGGCGGAGAAATCGTGGTACAGAGATCATAAGACGTCCATAGGGATAGATGTTTACAAGATAACTGATACGAGCGATGACGAACTCATCTCCGACGCGGAGCACTTCATAGCGGAGGCTATTCTCGGTGAGGCATGGCGGGATTTCTATCAGCGGAAGGGTTACGAAGTAAGCTTTGGACAGCAACTCACGCCGTCCACCCGGTTCGATCTTGGATACAGGAATGACAAATACACCAGTCTGGAAAAAAACAGCGATTGGAGCCTTTTGAATCGATGTTACGACGACGATGATTGGCCTAACCAACTCAGATGGACTGGCGGCAGGAAGGTGGTCTATACGAAAGCGGAGATCGAAACCGATGAGGATGGAAAGCTCAAGCCCGATAACCCGCCCATAGAAGAAGGCAAAATAAACAGCCTGATCGCTGAATATACCATTGATACCCGAAATTCGAAAAAGAACCCATCTAACGGCTGGCTGAATGTATTTTCCGTAGAACGTGCCGGCGGGCGGCTTGGCGGCGAGTCGGATTTCAGCCTTTGCGCGGTGAATATCAGGCGGTACAGTCGTCTGTCTGGCAACCAGTTTTTCACCATTCGCATAAAGGCGGCTACGGCAGATCGCGCGCTTCCGGAGCTACATCCGCGCAAATTCTATCTTGGCGGAATCGGCACGCTTCGGGGATATCGGTTCAAGGAATTCTGCGGCGATAGAATGGCGTTAATTAACGCTGAATACTGGCTCATGACGAGTTGGCCCCCTGGACTTGGTATAGTATTTTTCGTAGATTCTGGATATGCGTGGTCTTATAACGCAGAGATAGAAATAGCGGACATGAAAACCGACGCAGGGATCGGACTTCAGTTGGGCGGTTTGCGGGTTAATCTGGCTTCGCCAGTTGGGCAGGGAGACGCAGAAACGATCTTTAGTGTCCGCCTCGCCAGAATGTTCTGAACCGCGCTTCAGCCGACACGGCTAGTATGGAAATCTATGTCAATAGGCATAAAAATAGCAGGTCATTACCACCGTGACCCGCTATCTATTCTGGGAATATATTATGACACAGCGTCTTTCAACCCCTTACCAGGCTTAAACACTGGTACGTTCTTCTTCGGTATCTTGATCTTGGTTCCTGTACGCGGATTTCTGCCTTCGCGAGCGGCTCTCACTTTTACGCCAAACGTTCCGAACCCTATCAAGCTAACCTTATCGCCATCAGCAAGAGCCTCCTTGATGGCATCGAAAACACAATCTACAACATCCGCCGCTTGTTTTTTGGTGATACCAATTTCAGCAACTTCGGCTACGAGATCTGCTTTAACCATTCCTTTACCCCTCCCTTCGTAATCAGTTGTCCAGCCTTGATTTAGGCCGTTTTAATAAACTTCTGTTAATATAATATAACACAAATGTTAAATTTGTCAAGCAAAAAAGCAGAAACCATGCAAAAAAATGCTTGCCAAAGGTGGCGGGAAACGCTATGATCATTTGCAGACGCGTACACCCACTAATTCACATCTATCAAACAAAAAGCGATTTCGCTGATGACGATGAAAATACGCAAAGAAATCCTGCGACTTTCCAGAATACATGAGGAATATGTCACTCTGGTATCTTCCTTTCTTATCAGTTCAATATTATACCGCAGAAAGGGGCTGGCGTCAGCGGACATCCGGCGGATCGCTGTCATAAAATTGGATCACATTGGCGACGTGATCCTCTCCATCCCGGCTGTCGCCAATCTCCAGGCGCATTTTCCGCAGGCGCGCATCGTCATGATCGTAAACCCCTCGGCGGAGGCAATAGCCAGGCGTATTCCCTGCGTGGACGAGGTTTTATGCTACGATGCCCGTTTCTTTGCCAGATCAGGCGGCAGTAAGATGTTTGATTTCGCGCGCGGGATGCGCTTTATCAGGAAAATGCGCCGGCGGGAGTTCGATCTGATAGTTGATCTGCGCGGCAGTTTCGCGCCGCTTGTCTTCGCTCTGATAGCAAAAAGTAAATACAGAATTGACAGGGGGACATATCTTATCCATCGGAAGACGGGCAGGATCCCAACCGTATTAGAGCATGAAGCAGAGGTTAATCTGGATATATTGGCACGCGCCGGCTTAACCGCTCTTTCGCGAAATATGTCCCTGAATATCACGAAAACCGATCTGGACGGCGCGGATTCTCTGTTGAAGGAATGCGACGAATCTCCCATCGTGGTCATGCACGCCGGCGCGCCATCGCCGCTGAAACGCTGGTCAGCCGAAAGATACGCGCGGCTGGCATCCGAACTTCAGCGAGAGCATAATGCCTGCATCGTTTTGATAGGCGGCAAGGGGGAAAGGCAGATCGCCGGTTTCGTTACGTCCGCAGTTGGCGAACAGGCTGTGAATCTATCGGGACGGACGACGCTGGGTCAACTAGCGGCAGTTTTGCGGCGGGCTGATCTCTTCATCGGCAACGACAGCGGACCAATGCACCTGGCGGCGGCGTGCGGCGCGAAGGTCATCGGATTATTTGGACCAACCAGTTTGCAGCGGTTCGGTCCATACGGGGATAACTGCGTCGCTCTGCGTATGGAAAGCGATTGCCCGCCTTGCATGAGAGAGGAATGTAAAACGCCGGGGTATAGGTGCATTGACAGAATCTCAGTGGACGATGTGATGAAAATCGCCGCGCAGATGTTATCACAGCAACACAGTGTTGACAACCCGAAATCTGAGTGATATACTATCACTAGGGGATATGTGCCAATCAACATCTGGGGGAGGCTCTGGAGAAACTGTGCGGCAAAGAGGCAAGGGGGTGTAAATTATGTTGAGGCTTGCTGTTTTTATTCTTGTGATCATGCTTATTTATGCAGGTGTGTACTCAGTGATGAGCATAATCAAACCGGACATGATAGTAGAAAGCACTGTTAAAGGCGCAACAGGAAAGACACTTGATGATGCACAAAACGATGGTTATCTGGCGGCATTCCTGGTCTTGAGCAAGGATGCAGGACTTTTTGGATTGGCAGCGACGGTATCTGGATTTTTTATACTTTTCACCGGCTTCCGAAAAGCGCGAAAATGGGCATGGCTGGTTTTACTGATTGCAGGCGGTATCGCATGGGTGGGTGGATTGATACTTGCCATATCCATTGGCGACAGGTTGAACATACTTATCAGGGCTATTGGTACGGCAATATCCCTGGTGGGTTTGCTTCTCCCTATCAAGGTGTTCTTTGCAAAACGAATGCAGGAAGCAGAAATAGAACAAGTTGATCGCGGATAGTGTTGTTATGACAAGCGGTTAATCTTGCAACGAGAGGAGTATATCACTAGAGTGTTTCTCTTTCACACAACCTTAATCGGACGTGCGCATCTTTGAGGATGCGCAAAAAGGGGGACAGATCATGTTGAAGATTGCTGTTGTTATTCTTATCGTTGTGCATGTTTATGCTGGTTTATATTGTTTGACGACTATTGTTGCACCGAAGGTGATGCTGGAAAGCACCTTTAAGGCTGTAACCGGAGAGGCTCTTGACACTGTTCAGGACGCTGATCATCTGAAAGTAATGACGAATAGAAACAGAAAAACGGGGTTCTATGCGCTAATCTCAGTGATATTCAGTTTCTTTGTTCTGTTCACTGGCTTCCAGAAAGCGGAGAAATGGGCATGGTGGTGTTTTCTGGTTGGCGGCGGCATCGCATGGCTAGGGGGGTTGATAGATTACATAGTCCTCGGAAGCAATATGCACATTGTGCTTCAGGCTATTGGTACGGCAGCATTCTTGGTAGGGATACTCCTCCCCGTCAAAGTGTTCTTCGCTAAAGAGGTCGCGGAAGCAAGAGAAGAGACAAGAGAAACAGAAGAAGCGTGATAACGAGAAAACGTGGTATAGACCGTGTTATGGTTCTCGGAAGTGGACTATAATGTCATGAGGGTTCTATACAACGAAAGGGGGGTAGTATCGAAGCATCTATTTTTCACATGATCTTAACTGGATGTGGACATTTTTGAGAATGTCCAAAGGGAGGGAAAAGTCATGTTGAAGGTTGCTGTTATCATTCTTGTCGTTATGTTTGCTTATGCAGGTGTATACTCACTAATGTGTATTGTCGCGCCAAAGGCAGTGCTGAAGAGCACTGTGCAGGCTTCGACAGAGAAAACTCTTGACGATGCCCAGAATGATGGCTACCTGAAGGCTCTTACGGTTATTATGCGGAACTTAGGGGCGCTTGCATTAGCCGGGATAATAGCTGAGTTATTCATTCTGTTGACCGCCTTCCGAAAGGCTCAGAAGTGGGCGTGGGTGGCTCTCCTGATCGCAGGTAGTGTTGGGTGGTTGAGCGGATTGATCATCAACATAGCGATCGGGGATAAGACGAATATGATCCTCCATCTCATTGGCGCAGTAGTATTTCTGGTTGGATTGCTCCTCCCCGTCAAAGTGTTCTTCGCGAAAGAGGTCGCGGAGACAAGGGAAGTAGAAGAAGCGTGATAACGAGAAAACGTGGTATAGACCGTGTTATGGTTCTCGAAAATGGACTATAATGTCATGCGGGTCATCTAAAACGAAAGGGGGGTAATCGAAGCATCTATTTTTCACATGATCTTAACTGGATGTGGACATTTCTGAGAATGTCCAATAAGGAGGGAAAAGTCATGTTGAAGGTTGCCGTTATTATTCTTGTCGTTATGCTTGCTTATGCAACCGTATATTCACTGATGAGTATTGTGGCGCCGAAAGTGGTGCTGAAAAGCAGTATCGCTGCTTCGATAGAGAAGACCGTTGACAACGCACGGGATGATGGCTATTTGAAGGCGTTTACGACTGCTCAGATAAATATAGGGGTATTCGCACTGGCTACAACGTTAGCCGGCTTCTTCGTCCTGTTTGCTGGCTTCCGGAAAGCGCAGCAATGGGCTTGGTGGTGTTTCCTGGTCGTAGCCGGTGTTGCATGGCTGGGAGGTTTGATAATTACCATAGTGATCGGGGATAAGACGAATATGATCCTCCATCTCATTGGCACAGTAGTATTTCTGGTTGGATTGCTCCTCCCCGTCAAGGAGTTCTTCGCGAAACCGGCGGCGGAAGTGTAATAACGTGAAAGCATGGCGCAGACCATCTACATAAGCGTGGCTGCGCCATGCTGACCCCCATAGACCCATAGACCTATTGACCTATAGACCTACCAAAGCGAGGCTGGATTTGATGAAAGCGGCAGTACTTCACGCCGTAGGCGATTTGCGTTACGAGGATGTTCCTCTTCCGAAGACGACTGTCTCGGAGGCACTAATAAGGGTCAAAGCCGCCGGCATCTGCGGTTCCGACATCCCCCGGGTGATGAAAAAGGGGACGTATTCGTTTCCGCTAATACCCGGGCATGAGTTCGCAGGCGAGGTGGTTGAGATTGGAGACTCAACTGCCTTGAGTGTAGGCGACAGAGTCACGGTATTCCCCTTGATCCCGTGCGGGAAGTGCGCTTATTGCCAGATTGGCGAGTATGCTCAATGCGATAGCTATGATTATCTCGGTTCAAGGCGGGACGGCGGATTTGCGGAATATGTGACCGCGCCGGCGGACAATCTTGTTCCGATACCCGACAACGTGGATTTCGACTGCGCCGCCATGACTGAACCTGCCTCTGTAGCTCTCCACGCTCTGCGAAGAACGGGCGTGGACGCAGGCGACAGCGTAGCCATTCTGGGGGCGGGAACCATAGGGATCATACTGGCTCAATGGGCGAGGATTTGCGGCGCGGGGCGCGTTTTTATCACAGATATTGTGGATGAAAAACTGGATGTAGCCAGAGAATACGGTTTTGATGACTGCATAAACGCCATGCAGGAGGACGCCGTCAAACGAATAGTGGAAGAAACGGGCGGAAGAGGCGCGGACATCTGCGTCGAGGCGGCTGGAACAGCGGTGACTTTTGAGCAGTCGCTCAGAATGGCGAGAAAACTGGGGAAAGTTATTCTGATGGGAAACGTAAGCGGCGACGTGGTCATCCCAGAACGCACGGCATCGGCTATCCTTCGAGGACAATTGACCATCTACGGAACATGGAATTCCAGCTTCACTGCCGTACCGAAGAACGAATGGAGCGCGGCTCTGCATTTCATGAGTACGGGAGCATTGAATCTAGGTCCGCTCATCACGCATAAATTCAAACTGGAGCAGGTAAATGACGCCTTCGATATGATGTACAACCGGAAGGAATTTTTCAATAAGGTAATGTTCGTCTTTTGATCATCGAGCATCGAGCATCCAGTATCAAGCATCGAGCATCCAGCATGTTAAACCCGCTTTTGATAAAAGAATTACGTATGCAAACGCGGAGCCGGGAGACTTACGCTATTGGCGGCATTTACGTCCTTGCCCTTTCCGCGCTCACCTTCAGTTTGTTCTGGGAGGCGTCCACAGGCGACAGAACGCTGGATATGGGATACGGCGGGGAGATGTTTCTCGCTTTTATTGTGGTATTGATGTTAGCGGTCTGCTTGATCTGCCCTGCTCTTACCGTCGGTTCCATATCTTCGGAGCGGGAACGGCTGACATTCAGCCAGCTTAGAGTGACATTGTTGAAACCGCGCCAGATACTTGTGGGCAAAGGCGCGCCGCCGCTTATATACATCCTGATCCTTCTGTTTGCCTCGCTTCCAATGGCTGTTCTGATTCTGTCTTTGAGCGGCATATCCCCGATAAAAGCGGCTTCCTGTTATCTTGTGGTGTTCGTCACCGCTATGGCATTCAGTTTGGTCGGCTTGATGTGTTCATCCATCTACAAGAACACGCGGGCTTCGACGGTTATGACATACGCGATCATGGGGCTTTTCACCTTCGGGACAGCGGTCGCGCCCATGATCCTCGTTGGAGTATTTCGGATGAACATCAACCGTATCCTGCTGGATTTATTCACCGCCCTGAACCCATTCCATGCTGTTCTCAATATTCTGGGCAGGGGAAGACAATTTCAGACGGTGGGGCTATCACCCTGGGGTATCGCGATTATCGGCTATCTGGCAGTGTCGGTAGCGGCGGCATGTATCGCTCTACTGCGGTTCAAGAAAATGAGAGGCTAAAGGCTTTAATGAAATTATTGGAGTATTTCCGATCCCGGTCATCATCGGTTAGTTTATGGATTGTCCTCTTTACGCTTTTGACATTTATCTACGTCCTGCCCATCTGGATTTTCAAATATTTCCCCTCGCAGGACGGTCCCTGCCATATTTATAACTCCTTCATATTGAAGCACTACAACGATCCTGATTACGTATTCAATCAATACTACGAGGTAAGAAAATCTCCCATGCCCAACTGGGCTTCTCATGCTTTCATGACGCCGCTAATGTATCTGGTACCGCCTCTGATAGCCGAAAAAATACTTCTGACAGCTTATGTAATTCTTATGGCTGTGTCTATGCTCTATTTCCTGAATGCTGTGGAAAGTGGACGAATGTCGCTGGTTTTCATTGGTTTTCCGTTTATTTATAACTTCCTTCTCCTCATGGGATTCTACAATTTTATGCTGGGAGTAGGTATGTTTATGCTGGCGGTGGGCTACTGGTGGAAGCATTTTGACGCCTTCGGGGTGAGGAATATGGCAGTCCTCAGCCTTCTTCTGGTCGTGCTTTACTTCTGTCACCTCGTCCCATTGGCACTTGCCATGTTTTCCATAGCGGTGATAGCGATCGTGAGTTTCCCGCGCGGATTTGCCAGATGGAGACAGGCTTTGCTCTCCTTTCTGGGGATGTTGCCCGCCGCCGGTCTGGCGCTTTATTATACCTCGACGCGCGGGACAGAACGCGCCGGCGTATGGGAACTGAGCCGCCTGTGGCAGTATTTCATCCGCAACGAATCGCTGGCATACCACAGCGAAAACCAGATAGTCTTCGGCAAGATGGTCACCGGAGCGTTTGTAATCCTGTTCTTTTACACTCTTATCAGAGATAGAAGATGGCGTCTCCGTCTGAGATTGCGCAGGCGGGATTTTCTCCTGCTCCTGAGCATTGCCTTTTTCGTCATATATCTGAAGGCGCCGGATGATATGTCTGGAGGCGGATTTATAAAGATGCGGATGAGCCTTTTTCCGTTTTTGATAATCATTCCCTGGTTGAGTTGGGATATGCCGAAGGTCATGAGGGGTGTTGTTGGCGGGCTGCTCATGCTTCTGGCAACGGCGTATATAGCACATGCGAGCTACTATCATAAGATCCTGAGCGATGATATTGCTGTCTATAACTCCGGGTACGATGCTGTGGAGAAAAACAAGGTCTTGCTGCCGCTGGCGTCTGACTACATTGGAAGAAGCTGGCGAATCGGAATTTACACCCATACGCCGGGCTACTACGGTTACAAGAGAGGGTGCATAAACCTGATCAACTACGAAGCGGGTACTGACTATTTCCCCACCGTTTTCAAACCCGATTTCCACAGACCGTCAATAGAACAGGTGCACGTCAAACAGGCTGAGATAGATTTCGCCGAATACGTGGACGACGTAGATTACGTTCTCACGTGGGCATTAGTCCCCGGGAGCGATATGGAAACCGGGATACTGGCGCATTATAGTTTGGTCAAGCATAACGGGAATCTGAAGATATTCAAACGTATGGATGAATGATAATGAAGAAGATATTGGATTTTTTTCGATCCAGATTGTCATCGTTGGAATTGTGGACGATAGCGTTTCTGATTCTGGCGCTTATTTACATTCTGCCTATCTGGGTTTTCAAGTATTTTCCCTCGCAGGACGGTCCCTGCCATATTTATAACTCCTTCATACTGAAGCACTACGACGATCCTGATTACGTATTCAATCAATACTACGAGGTAAGAAAATCTCCCATTCCCAACTGGACTTCTCATGCCTTTATGATGCTGCTGATGTATCTTGTGCCGCCTTTAATAGCTGAAAAATTGTTGCTGACTGGCTATGTGATTTTGATGGCGGCGTCCGTTCTCTACTTTGTGAACGCGGTGGACGCCAGAAGGACGCCTCTGGCTTTTATCGGATTCCCGCTTATATATAACTATCTATTTCTCATGGGATTCTATAACTTTGTGCTGGGTGTAGCATTATTCATGCTGTCGGTGGGATACTGGTGGAAGCGTTACGACACCTTCGGCATAAAAAACATGGCAATTCTGACCCTGCTTCTGGTGTTGCTCTATTTCTGTCATCTGGTTCCTCTGGCGCTTGCGATGTTTTCGATTGTGGCGGTTGCGATTCTGTATCTCCCGTTCAGAATTTCCAGATGGAAGCGAACGCTCTTGACTTTACCCTGTATGCTGCCTGCCTCTGCTTTGACCTTCTATTACCTCAGAACGAGAGGAACGGCGCAAAGAGCCGGCGCGTGGACTTTAAGTCGCCTGTGGCAGTATTTCGTCCGCAACGAGTCGTTGGCATACTACAGCGAGAGCCAGATAATCTTCGGCAAAATTGTCACAGGCGTGTTTGCCGCGTTGTTTCTCTACACTTTCATCAGAGACCGATTTTTCACGAAAGAGTGGAAATTCAGTCTGAGAATATGCAAAAAAGATTTCCTTTTGCTTTTGTGTGCCGTTTTCTTCGTCATATACCTGAAAGCGCCTGACGGCATGTCCGGGGGCGGATTCATAAAGACGCGGATGGCGCTTATGCCGTTTTTGATAATCATCCCCTGGTTAAGCTGGGATATGCCGAAGGTCATGAGAGGCATTGCTGGCGGAATGGTCATGCTTCTCGCTGTCGCATACATGGCACATGCGAGTTATCATCACAAACTCCTGAACGACGATCTGAAAATATATACTTCGGGATACGACGTGATAGAAAAAAACAAGGTTGTACTGCCGCTGTCCTTCGACCATTCTGGAAGATGCTGGCGGATCGGGCTGTTTCTCCACGCTGTGGGTTACTATGGCTATAACACAGGCTGCATAGAACTGGGCAACTACGAAGCCACCACAAGCTATTTCCCCACATATTTCAAGCCCGGCTTCCGCAGACCCCAGCATAGTACAATAGAAAGCAAGCCGGCTGAGGTCACACTCGCTGAATGTGCAGACGAAATAGATTACGTATTCACATGGAGTTTGTCTTCCGGGAGCGATGTGGAAGCCAGAATATTGGAGCATTACGATCTGATCAAAGAGAACGGGAATCTAAAAATATTCCGACGAGCAACGGCTGTCCAGAAAACAAATCGCGAATAATTTGTAGTGCCATCGGTTTTCTAGGCCACAAAACGAGATACACTATACATTAGTGCTTTTGCTGATTCTCAAAAAGATTTTTTGACAGATTTCTCCCGATCTTCCGTCTATGTTACTAGAACATGGTAAACAGGTAGTTATCAACTAACTATACTTTCGCAGTTTTCTGTAAACGCTTATTTCATGCGGGTTTGCAGGATCGGGCAAAATCGGGGCTGATCTCCGTAGAACCGCATGAAATGGGCATCTCTTCCGGTGGCATATGCCAATTTGGGCAAAAAGTGCGAAACTATAGAACTAATAGGGATGAGTTAACTTGACTTCAAAAACGCCTTTATATAAGGGAGTGATAGCGATGCGCCGCAGCATGAATGTTATACTTGCAGTTGTCGTAATATGCAGCCTGATGTTGACTGTTCAGCACAGCATATTTGCTCAAGTCAAATCCAAACAGAAGAATATGCAGAAAACAAAGGAGATAAGCCCGCGTATAGGAAAGCAGACTGAACGTAAGATCAAGGCAAAAGATGATATAAGGAGCGAAAGAACACAAATTTCCGGAGTAGCGCTATACAAAGCTATTATTCAGAATAACCTCTTCATGCCGTTGGGTTCAGGCGGTGAAGTTAAGCGGGAAGAATTTGTCCTGATCGGAACTCTGGGCAAGTCGGCGTTTATACAAATGGGAGGTTCGGGTAAAAGTTTTTACGTCGCAGAAGGGCAGAATTTCGGCAATGATGCAAAGTTGGTTCAAGTAGGAGAAAACAGCGTTACTATAATCCATGAAGGCAGCAAGAAAGAACTGAAACTTGCCGGCGGAACACTCGTCAGTCGGGGCGGAGGCGCAAGAGGCGGACGAACCGGACAACGGCAGGGAAATTCTGGCAAAAGTAGCGGGAAAATGGAATCTGCCAATCGCTCGGGAAAAAAACGTGGAAGCGGGACGGAAAAGCAGGGAGGAGATAAAGGAGGAGACAACAGTTGGGCAAGAAATATGAGCAGGGATGAACTCAACGACGTGCGTGGGCAAATAGAGAGACACATAGAGGGATTGAGAGCGAAAGGCGTCAGAGACCCTAAGGAATACGAAGGCGCATACAAAAAAATGGAAACGGTTGAACGTGCTATGGATGAAAAGGACGACGACTAAAAGCCATACGAAGACTTGTAGGACAGATCACTAAGCCAGCGCTCTGTCCAGAACTGCCAGAGCGCTTTCTAAATGATTTTTTGTGGAATTCATACTACAACTAACCAAATCCATCCAGACGATCATTTGTGGAAATAGCTGCAGATATGTCCGAATTCACGTCTGAACATCAGTATTACACAGTTGCGCATATTCCCTATTTTTGATATACTTTTCCTGATATTTACTTGAAAACTTTCCAAAACCTGCTCAAAAGAATGAGGTATAGAAAATGGGTATGACGATTACAGAAAAGATTCTGGCGGATCATGCTGGCAGAGCGGCGGTCAAGCCGGGAGAATTGATCATGGCTAAACTGGACGTTCTGCTGGGTAATGACATTACCGCTCCAATAGCTATCGAGGAATTCCGCAAAGCCGGCGCAGAGCGCGTATTCGATAAAGACAAAGTCGTGCTGGTTGCAGATCACTTTGTCCCTAATAAGGACATCAAATCAGCACAGCAGACCAAGCTTATGCGGAATTTCGCCAGAGAACAGGAATTGACAAACTACTTCGACGTGGGAGAAATGGGCATCGAACACGCCCTCCTGCCTGAACAGGGACTGGTCTTGCCCGGCGACGCAATTCTGGGCGCGGACTCTCATACTTGCACGTATGGCGCGGTGGGAGCTTTCTCCACCGGCTCTGGAAGCACAGACCTCGCGGCGGCTATGATCACCGGCGAAGCGTGGTTCAGAGTTCCGGAATCAATGAAGTTCGTCTATCACGGTCAGCGGCAGAAGTGGGTCGGCGGAAAGGATTTTATACTATACACTATAGGCGACATCGGTGTGGATGGAGCATTGTATAAGGCGATGGAGTTCACCGGTAAAGCCATCGCAGACCTGGGCATGGATGGCAGATTTACTATGTGCAATATGGCTATCGAAGCCGGCGGAAAATCCGGAATTATTGCGCCAGACAAAACCACGCTGGATTATGTGGAACAGCGCGCATCGCGCGAGTTCAAGGTATATGAAAGCGATCCGGACGCCATATACTGCAACGAGCGGGAATATGACGTAAGCAAAATTGAGCCGCAGGTTTCCTGCCCGCATCTGCCCGAAAACACAAAGGGCATCAGCGAGATAGGGGATATACCCATAGACCAGGCGGTCATCGGCTCTTGCACTAATGGCAGAATGGAAGACCTGCGAATAGCCGCTATGGTTCTGAAAGGCGAAAGAGTCGCTCCTTACGTGCGCTTGATAGTCATTCCCGGCACCCAGAGCATTTATATGCAGGCTCTTTACGAGGGGTTGATAGAGACGTTTATCGAAGCTGGCGGCGTGGTGAGCACGCCCACCTGCGGTCCCTGTCTCGGCGGATACATGGGCGTTCTGGCTGACGGCGAAAGGTGCATATCCACCACCAACAGGAATTTCAGAGGACGTATGGGGCATCTGGAAAGCGAAGTGTATCTATCCGGTCCCGCTATCGCGGCGGCATCGGCGGTATTGGGCAGGATCGGCAGCCCGGAGGAGTTGTAATAATGAAGCTCGAAGGCAAAGTATGGAAATTCGGAGATGACGTAAACACTGATGAAATAATCCCGGCTATATATCTGAACACGACAGACCCAAACGAAATGGCGACCCACTGCATGGAGGGCATTGACCCTGATTTCATGGAGAAGATCACTCCCGGGGACATCATAGTCGCTGACAAAAACTTTGGCTGTGGCTCCTCCCGCGAACACGCGCCCATCGCCATAAAAGCGGCGGAAATATCCTGCGTGATCGCAAAGAGCTTCGCCAGAATCTTCTACCGAAATTCAATCAACATCGGTTTCCCCATTCTTGAATGTGAGGAAGCCGCCCGGAAAATAGCCGCAGGCGACCAGATCGAAGTTGATCTGGCATCGGGTACGATCGTCAACCTGACCAAAGATGAAACCTACAAAGCGCAGCCGTTTCCTGAATTTATGCAGGAAATCATAGCCGCCGGCGGGTTGATGAGCTACGTGATGGATAGGGAAATGGAGCAAACATAAAGTTTGGTCTTCGTATAAAATGGCAGAGAAATTTCGGCTACGAATTCGGGATCACGAGCATTTTGCCTGCACACTATTCTTTGGTTAGAATGGAGACATATCAAAATATGCAAAGCATGTCCGTCATATAAGGAGGATTATTGGATGAGTGTCGGATTTCTCAGGCAGATGATCTCGTATAGCGATCTTTGCGGAGACGAGCCGAGTATAGATGTAGCTCGAGATATTCTAAAGGATTTTAAACTATCCAGTATCGTCGAGATGATCGCAAGGCTGAACTTCCGGCTTTTCAAGGAAGGTTATGAAACCGATATACAGAAATGGCTAGTTTGCGAATTACTCGATGTAGAAATGCGCAAGAAAGTGCTTCGCGAATTAGTGAAACCAGATCGTATTGTATTCAGTAGGATGCAATTGTTGAAGCTACTGCAAGTAGCCTGTTCTGTTTGTGACGAGGATGGATACAAGACGTTTGAAAACGAAAAACACCGATTCGAATTTGGCAGAAGTGCGCTTATAGTTAATGACTACCTGGATGATAATGATGTAGATACTATTATTAAAATCCTACCATATCTCATTCGCAGTCTTGATCTCAATAATTTCCCGCGAGGAGCAGACATTGTGCATCCAATGGTCCGTTGGTATGCGATGCTCTCTGATGTCCCTGAAAAAGCAGGAGAGTTTTCCGGCAACATCGATATCGATTCCTTGATGAACACTATATATGGTATGAGTCTCGAAAAGTACTATAGCCTGATCTTTGCCACATTCTTATATATCAATAAGTTGGAGATCAAGGATCTTATGACGAATCCGTCAAAGTTTCTCATAGATACGACCAGCTTCTTGAATGTTCCAGGTATAACCAACTTGTCTAAGCAATACTCCAAGCTAAAGCCAGATATTATTGATCTGTCAGAGATCAGACAGAAAATCCAAGAGACAGACTGCTGCTATCCAGAGGATTCCTTTATGACTTTCAGGCAGTATCCGCTGGTTCGGTTCAGCATAAATCGAGTTATATGTATTGATCTAGGTTTCCTAATCGACAAGCTATCATCTGGCATCCATTGGACTCTACACAGACTTCTGAGTGAGCGTAGCGGAAAAGATGTTAAGGAGTTCATGACCTATCGCGGCGAGCTTTTCGAGGTGTATGTAGATGATTTACTTCGAGATACATATCCTGAATCCCCTGTTGTTCTAACTCATTATCTATCGTCGCCAAAGGACTTCGAGGACTCGGATTATGGTGATGGCATAATTTATTCGGAGGACAATAGAAATATCGCCTTTCTCGAGTACAAATCGTCTTTGCTTAAGGTCGAAGCTAAGTATGGTGGGAGTTCGAAGCTTCTTGCAGATGAGATAGAGATGAAATTTGTTGAGAAAGGTGTCTCTCAACTGGCGCAGAAAATCGCCAATTTTGCTGACGTAAATGCAGATTACGCGAAGAAGCCGATCAGAGGTGTGAATCGAACAGACGTTAGGGACATCTTCCCAATGTTAGTTACCCTAGAACCTGCAATGCGAACACCTTTCATGAATACCTATCTAGACGAGAAGTTCCGAGAAAAACTGGGTAATCATACGATAGATAGTAGATTCCACGTTCACCCCCTAATACTATTGATAATAGATGATTTGGAGAGGTTAATTCCCTATCTGTCTTCCCGAGGTACTTGGAAGTGTCTGCAAAATTACATAACGGATAAATACTACTACTCTGGCTTCAGTATTTACATCAAGAAAGAGCTTTATTGTAAAGATGGCTTTCAACAAAGCCCGTTCATCAAACAGAAGTTTGATAAGATCCGCGCCGAGATCATGACCGCATTGTCCAAACCACAGGAGGTGATACAATAGAAGCTGGATTCTTTGGATATGATTTTACTAGGCTCTATGCCTGACTTTCTTTAGTTTTTTGATGCTCCAAAAAGATGTCAGCAGTTTCCCAATCTACCACATATAGGAACATACCACACTTTAATATGGTGCTACCTATTGAACTTTACAGGAGGAACATGAATGTATAAAATCGCGGTTCTGCCGGGTGACGGCATTGGTCCTGAAGTTGTGAACGAGGGATTGAAATGTATAAAAGCGGCGGCGGAAAAGACGGGGTTTGATTACGAAACGGTAAACTACGACTTCGGTGGCGACAGATATATTGCCGAAGGCAGTAAAGGCGACCCATTGCCGGACTCCGCCCTCTCCGAATTCAAGGATATGGACGCTATCTTTCTGGGCGCGGTGGGACATCCGGACGTGGCTCCCGGCGTGCTTGAGCATGGTATCCTGCTCAAGCTCAGGTTTACTCTTGATCTGTATATCAATCTGCGTCCTATCAAGCTGTATCCCGGCGTATATACTCCCATCAGGGACAAGGGACCCGAAGACATTGACTTCATAGTCGTGCGCGAGAATACTGAAGGGCTGTACGCTGGCGTCGGCGGAACCCTCAAAAAAGGGACGCCGGATGAGGTCGCCATGCAGGAGATGGTCAACACCCGCAAGGGCGTGGAACGCTGTGTCAGATACGCTTATGAGCTTACAAAAAACAGCACGGACAGGAAAAAACTGACTCTGTGCGACAAAGCCAACGTCCTGACATTCGCTCATGACCTCTGGCGGCGGACTTTCAACGAAGTGGGCGAAGAATATCCCAACGTGGAGAAAGATTACGCTTTCGTTGACGCCACCACCATGTGGATGGTGAAAAATCCTGAATGGTTCGACGTGATTGTCACCTGCAATATGTTCGGCGACATAATAACCGATCTGGGAGCCATGATTCAGGGCGGAATGGGTATCGCCGCTTCGGGGAACATCAATCCTGAGAGCGTCTCCATGTTCGAGCCTATTCACGGCTCCGCGCCCAAGTACAGGGATATGAATAAAGCCAACCCACTGGCGGCTATCTGCGCAGCGGGGATGATGCTGGATCATCTGGGCGAAAAAGAAGCGGCGAAGCTTATAGATAACGCTATTGCCACCGCCCTCGCCAGCGGAAAGATCAAAGACCTGGGCGCAGGAAGAATGGGAATGGGCACTGCGGAAGTGGGCGATTTCGTGGCTGGGCTTATTTAGAAAATATGAGAGATTCTCATTTCTCTTTTCTGGCAGAGCTATTTATTTTCGGCTGCGCGTTCTATTTGGTCGGCTTTCTCTTTAGCCTGAGAAACATATTCTCCCTGCGGGTATTCCGCCATGTATTTTCTATATGACGTCAGAGCTTTCTGCTGTCTTCCCAGATGCTCGTAGGATTCCGCCTGTCTGAATATGGCTTGAGATACCAGCTTAACGCGTGTCTCAAAAACAGCCTCACTCGGTTGGCTAGCGGCGAGTGTCTCAAGCCTTGCCATTCCATGTTTGTCTTTGCTCAATTTATCTTGTCGTTTACGGGCGTCGTGTCCCAATCCCTCTGCATCCGTCACGGCGATGAAATTCGACAATGCGTCTGAATAGTTCTTCATCTGGTAATGCGCCTCACCGATCTGATACACAGCCTTCAGCGTCCGGTCGTCCTGCACATTTGCCGCAGTGTTAGCGGTGATAAAATTCTGATAGGCGGGGATTGCCTGCAAATACTCGCCGTTCCTGAAGTATTTTTCCGCCAGGACATATTCATCCTGAACAGTCGCTAGTTCGTCTCTCGCAAAGCCTTTTTGATCTCCCAATAGCAGTTTCGGTGCGGGCGCGGATGCTGGTTTTGCCGCCGCCGATTTGATCTGCGGCGCATCGTATTTGAACGACAACCCGCTCTCACCCAACGACCTGTCAGATAGAGGAAGCGAACGGGAACGACGACTTTTTGGCTCCGTTTTGAGCGTCTCCTTCTGCTCATATTCCTCCGCTACGCTGGCGGGTTCTTCTGCCGTCATGCTTCTGAATGTTGAGTGGATTGGGATATGTATCGGCGGCGTTCTGACCAAATGATCTGACATCGTATGGAGCAAGAACGCCAGGAAGAGAATGCAGATCACCGTCTTGGCAAGAGCGGCAGGCTGTTGGAACAAATTGGCAAAGACACTCGACATGCGCAAGGCAGCAGTCATCTGCTTTGGCTCATTGGGCAGTTTCGTTTCCAGACGATCCCAGTACATATTCCAGTATTCATCTGGCGTTTCTATCTCAGCCGATGCCCGGAGCAGTGATCGCATCTTCTCCAGCGATTTCACCTCTGCGGCGCAGTCGGGGCAGTCGCGAACATGCTTTTCCACAGCCTCGCGCGCCCGTTCGGATAACTCGCTGTCTTCTACTGATTCATTTGGATGCACACTGTATTCACAATCCATATAGGAATAGGAAAAGTCGTCCAGCGTCTGTTCATTGGGACGCCGTCTGAGGTAATCCATGCACGCGTTTACGGTGACTCGCTTCAGCCAAGCATCAAAGGCAGAACGGTCTTTCAATCTGTCCAGCGAGTTGAAGACCTTTATGACTACCTCCTGCGAAATATCGCAGGCGTCCTCGCAGTTGTGCGTGAAGCGGTAAGCCAGATTGTAAACGCGTCCCTGGCATCTCCTGACTATTTCGTCAAAGGCTTCGTGTTCGCCGCTCTGGAAACGCTCCACCAGAACGACGCGGTCCATTCGCTCTATACTATCAAAATATATCGTTCCCAATTGATCTACCCTCCATCTGTTTTACGACCATTAGAGCAACGTCATCTTAACACTCAAAAGCTCTATATTG
>Ga0255402_1035_pt1 | contig 18410 bp, 14 predicted proteins | sample ANMaggSeSYBR01D4_FD_182125 | JGI IMG/M metagenome (GOLD analysis project Ga0255402, IMG submission 182125) | Sediment cell enrichment communities from methane seep in Santa Monica Basin, California, United Staets - ANME aggregate JGI... | ecosystem: Environmental > Aquatic > Marine > Cold seeps >...
GCTGGATGGCTCTTGCCTGCCGCTCTTTGTTGAGCCTATATTCATACTCTTTTTGGTGACTTGCCTCAATTTTATTCTGAAACGGTTTACGCCGCGTTCAGCTTTGAACCAGGCGGAACTGCTGATCATTTACGTCATGGTCGTAACATCCATGACCTTCGCAGGGCATGACACTTTCCAGAACCTATTCGGGCAAATATCCCATGCCTATTGGTTCGCCACCCCTGAAAACGAATGGGAGCAACTCTTTTTCAGATACATCCCCTCCTGGCTCACAGTAAAAGATATGTCAGTGCTGGAGGGTTATTATAAAGGCGAATCCAGCATGTATGTCGAGCAGAATTTCATGCCCTGGATTAGACCGTTACTCATGTGGGGGGCTTTCTTCGTTGCTCTGATGCTGATGATGCTCTGCCTCAACACGCTTATCAGAAGAAGATGGACGGAACACGAAAAACTCGCCTATCCCGTCATACAACTTCCACTGGGCATGACCGAAAACGGCGGCTCCGCGTTATTTAAAAACAAGCTGATGTGGGCTGGTTTTGCCATAGCCGCCGCTATAGACATTATCAACGGCTTGAACACTCTCGATCCGTCCATTCCCATGATCAAATATATCAAGCTCACCAACGTGGGTCACGTTTTCACCGATAGACCCTGGGACGTGTTGAGCGGCACGAGAATCTCAATGTACCCGTTCGCAATAGGGCTGGCTTTCTTCCTTCCGCTGGATCTTTCGTTTTCGTGCTGGTTCTTTTTCGTTTTCAGGATGATGGAGCAGTTATTCGGGCGGGCGCTTGGACTCAGAGGATTTCCATATTTCAGCGAGCAGGCTTCCGGGGCGTGGTTTGCCCTCGCTTTTGTGGGGATATGGACGATGAGGAAATATCTCATGCAGGTGTTCAAAAAAGCTGTCGGCATAAAAACGGATATGGATGACTCGAATGAACCCATCCCCTATCGGTGGGCGTTTCTGGGGGTGATCTTGTTCGGCGCATTCGTGTTTGGCTTTCTGTATATGACGGGTATTGAGGCGTGGGTCGTCGCGCTTTTCCTTTTCATGTTTTTCTTGCTGGCTTTGTCCATCACGAGGGTACGCGCTGAATTGGGCACTCCGCATGAAATATCCGCAGGCGATCATTACGCTAACCCGCTCTACATCATAAGTTACGTCGTGGGAACGACGCACATAAGCCCTTCCAGCCAAACGGGGCTTTCACTGCTCCACTGGTTCAACAGGGGCTTCCGCAATCATCCCATGCCCAGCCAGCTTGAGGCTTTCAAGATGGCTGAAAACGCTCGCATGAGCAATAGGGGACTGCTTATAGCAATCTCCATCGCCGTCTTTGTGAGCTTGTTCTCCGTGTATTGGGCTAATCTGGACATAACCTTTCGCGAGGGAGCGGCGGCGGGAGCGGGCGGATTCAAGGACTGGGTTGGACGGGAGACTTTCAGCAGATTACAGAGATGGCTGCAATTCCCGTCTGAGCCTGATGTTACTCGCATTTCATATATGCTGGGCGGAATGGGGATGGTTTCCATCCTCACAGTGATACGGATGCGGTTTGTATGGTGGCCCTTCCATCCGGCGGGATACGCTCTGGCGACGAGCTATGCTATGGACTACTTCTGGTTTGCCTTTTTCATAAGCTGGCTCATAAAGTTCATCCTCTTGAAACAGGGCGGGGTTAGAAGACATCGTAAGGCAGCTCCTTTCTTCCTGGGGCTGATCCTGGGCGATTACGTATTGGGAAGCTGTTGGGCGATTCTTGGTCCGGTTTTTGGTTTCAGAAACTACAAAATATTTATTTGAAAGGATAAAACGGGCATGGCAACGGAGCGATTGAGAGTATCTATAAAAAAGAAGGAGCTTTGGTATATCCCCAACATACTCTCGCTGTCTCGGATATTCATCCTGCCTTTGATCGTATATGGACTGACAAAAAAGACAATGTCCTACAAGATATTTACGCTCTCCGTGATGGCTGTATCCATGATAACTGACGTACTGGATGGCTATCTGGCAAGACGGCTTAAGGAAGTGTCCGCCCTGGGCAAAATCCTTGATCCCATTGGCGATAAAATCTGCATCAGCGTTGTTGCGATAGCTGTCGTTATTCTGCGAGACCTGCCGTGGTGGGCTATGGGGTTCATAATGTTCAGGGACGCGGGTATCATCGCCGGGGGCTTGCTAATGGTGGGCAGGTGGACGGTGATCACTTCCTCCAATATATGGGGTAAGGCTACATCCCTCTTTCAATCCCTCACCATCATAGCTTACGCTTTTGAAGTGCCATACAGAACCTATCCATTGACAGTGATGATGGTTTTCACTGGCGTATCGTCTATCAGCTATGCGATGGAATTTTACCATTTGATGCAGGAGCAGAGAAACGGAAAGCTAGATAACGATAAAAACGGCGTTTTTTAGCCATCCCATTTTTCCATCGCCTCGCCTGATTTGACGCCAATCCCCGCGCGATTTCATGATCTGAATAACCATGCCTTCGTACAAATTAAAATGCACCGTAGCGTCGTCATCAGGCTCAAATCTAACCGCCGCCTCTTCCGCAACAACCACAGCCTTTTCCTGAAACTCGGACTCATAAATTCCGCTGATGAATGACGGCAAAATGATGAGGAGAAAAAGGCAAAAAACGCCGGCAGAATAGTAAAAAACCTTTCGCCTGATCCTGAGCCACATTCCCAGAGCAACCAGAATCATAGCAACGAAATAGAGAACAGACGCCAGAAGTGCAATATCATCTGTGGACAGGGATCCGCGAAGAAAAAAAACCGTTCGCCCATACCACGATATGCTACCCGACGATACGCCGCCTTCTACAAGCCTTCTAGCAAAACCCAGATTCGCCCGGATGTCTGCATCTCGCGGGCACATTCTGAAAGCGCGTTCGTAGTAGAGAATGGCTTTTCCTTTGTTGCTCATTCTGAGATAAGCGTTGCCCAGATTGTAATATACGTTCGCGCTCTGAATCCCTGCGCTGACTAGTTGCTCATAGTCCTGGACAGCAGCGTTATATTTCTCTTCCCGGTACGAATTGTTGGCGCGGAAAAAAATGGTATTGTATTCCTCCGCCCACGCGCTCGCGGTACAGACAAGGAAGAAAAAAATGACAGGTAATTTTGCAGTTTTCATGAGCTTTATCCACACACAATAATGAAAATAGGATGCGGAGTAGCAGGCTTTAGCCTGCGTCATAGGAACGCAAGCTAAAGCCTGCTACTCCACAGTTGTTGTCTATTTTCCGAGCAGTTCAACGATCTCCTTAGCCAAAACCAGTATTTCGGTCATTTCATGCTCGCCTATTTTGGATCGTGCAAATCGTATCCTGTCACACGACTGAAAAAAGTCGGTCAGCTTTTCCAGTATCTCTTCAGCGAAGCCCTGGTCTCGAAGGCTGTCCACAATCTCTACCGTTATGCCAGCGGACGGAAGATTGAACCGACCGCCCAAATACTCCTGCATGGTCTTGAAAATAGCGGAGCAAAATTCCTGCGTTTTGCCTGATTCTATCAACTCCCACGCTTGCGCCAGCCCTTTTTTTGCCTTTCTGGGGGCGTGGTACTGGCGCGCGTATGTTCTGTCGGTGGCGAAACGTTCTCGCCGCTTCTGATAGACAAACACTCCGGTGACGCCAGCCAGCGGAAGCAACTGTAAAAGCAGAAACCCCTTGTTTTTATACAGACGGCTGTTATTAGTTGTCACAGCGCCTATCTCATCTTTGATGTAAACAATATCTCTGCCCAGCACCTCCCTTTTCACTGCCTTGCCTTCAGCGATTTCGAGAATACGGAGCGGCTTTTCCTCATCGGATGGCATAACCTGAATAGGGATTGGTCCTTTGCTCTGCGTCACGTACTGTTCCAAATCGGGGTCAAAATAGCTGAATTGTATCTCCGGGATGGCTTCGACATGCGACGAAGTGGGAATAAGCACCTGCTCAAACGTCTTTGCCCCGGTATTGCCCCGCTTGCTCAAATTGACCTGTGGATCATAGGCTTTGAAATGCGCCAGGTCGGTGATAGTAGGTATTCCCACTGAATCAATATTGCCGCTTCCTCTGACGGTCATGGTGAGGGTGATTGGTTCGCCAGCTTTGAGGCTGGTTGGCTTCGCCACAACGCTGAGAGCGTATTTCCCAACTACGCCGCTGAAATTCTTCGGCTGTCCCGCCGTTGGAAGCGGTTTGACTGTGATCACGTGCGGCTCAGATTTGACGTTCAGAACGTACCGCGCCCCGCGACGACCGCGAGAGGGCCTGGTTACCACACGGCAGTCCATATCCGCAGGACCAAGCGTCAATTCTCCGGTCGTAATTGGATACACGGTCGTGGAAAAATCTACAGCAACAAAACGTATGCCGTTGATGACCGTCTGCCGCTGGACGGGATTGCCGAGCGGGATCACTGAAAAACCAGCGGACGGAAACACTGGGCGACGGGCGATGTTCTGAACTTCTATCCCGCTTCTGATATACAGCCGAATAACCAGAGGAATCCCTTCGTTGATGTATGCTGTTTCCTTCTTCGTCAGTATGTCGAGGCGGATGTACTTCTTCAAATCTTCCGACGTCATCGCTTTGCTCTCGGATGCGCCGGAACCTGCGGTTACCTGCACTTCGATAGGTTTTGTTCTATAGAGCTTGTCTCTATATCTGATGGCAATGGTTGGTATGATAAATCGCCCTTTTTTCATGGTTCGTAAGCGATAGCGATGATCTACGGATACAGACGACTGACCATTTACGACCGACAATTGAGTGTTTGGTCCCAGATATTGCCCCTCAAACCCGTCAATGTTCGGCAGATTCGGAGCGGCTATCGCCTGCGAACCCACAACATGAATCGTGAAAACGATCACATCGCCCAGCGCGACAGTCTTCTTGTCAACCGATGCTGAGATGGACACATCCTGGGCAGAGGAAGCGGAAACCAGCGTCAATAATAGGATAACCGATATGAAAAAATGCGCCAATTTTGCCATGTTTTGTCCTAATACTACAACGATGGTTTGTAGTAGTGCAATTCATTGCACGTTCCATGTCGTTCGCCACAGACGGCGATAAATCGCCTTACTACAAACCTTATGATCTTTTCTCAAACTTGCTTACCAATCCCTCAACACCTGTGGAAGCCGTCTCATTTTCTGCACTTGATCTGGCCTGCGCAGTTCCTCGTCTTTGAGCGAATCCAGAAGCATCTTCGCCTCTTTTGCCGTCAGACTTTTTTTCTGATCCTGTTGCCCTGATTTCTGTTCTCCTTCTTGCTCTTCCTGAGTCTCTTCCTGTCCCGCGTTTTTTTCTTCGGTTTCGGACTCGTCATCCCCCTCCGACTGGTTCTTCTGCTCTTGCTGTTCCTTCTGTTCTCCTTCTTCTCCCTGCTGTTCTTCCTGTTTCTCTTGCTGTCCCTGCTGTTGCTGTTCTTTTTGCCCTTTTTGCTGTTGTTGTTCCTGCTGAGATTTCTTGAATCTTCGCGCCAAAAATTCATGGTTGTACTTGGCGTTGGCGTTTTCGGAGTCCCTGTCCAACGCCTGCTCATAGTAGTTCAACGCCTCTTTGTAGAACGATATGGCTTCATCGGGGTTGACGCTTTCCTTCAGTTCGCCCTGACGATATTTGCAGTTTGCCAGATTATAGAGCACCTTGCTTTCCAGCGTCGGGTCAGACGCCAGTGACGCCGCTTTCGTGTAGGATTTGATAGCTTCTTCATGATCCCCCTTCTTATAGGCGGCGTTCCCTATGTTGAAGTGCAGACGCGGGGAGTTGGGCAGTTCGATGAGCGCGTCCGTGTATTTTTCCGTCGCTTCATCGTAAAGCTCTTTGTGGTACAGCCGGTTTCCCTCTTTTGTTTTGTCCGCCGCAGGATCCATCCATGCGATAAGAGCTACGCACAATACGATAGTGAAAATCCTGATCATGATAGACGCCTTTTCCTTTCACTGAGGAACGTTTCCAGACATATAAGTCCGAGGGCAATAATCGCCGGAATCTGATACCGTTCTTCGCGCCGTTTCTGGAGCTTGCTTTTGAGTTCTTTCTTTTCCATAGCGGCAATCTTCTCTTTGTATATCATATCCAGGCCAAACTCCGTCCCTGATGCGTGGATATAGCCGCCGTCAGCGGTTAAGGCGATGTTCTGTAGAACTGTCTCATTCAGCCTGGATTTAACCACCCGTCCTTCCCTGTCTTTCAGAAATCTGACGTTTCCAGTTTCATCCACCACCGGGATCAATTCGCCCGCTTTGGAGCCGACGCCCACGCAAAAAATCTTGATGCCCTGCTTGGCTGCTTCCTTCGCCGCCTTTACCGGATCGCCCACGTGATCCTCGCCGTCGGTGATCAGTATGAGAGCTTTGTATTTCTTTTCCTTGTTCTCGAAAGCTTCGGCGGCTGTTGTGATAGCGCTGCTGAGAGACGTTCCGCCGTGCGGTATGATCTCAGCGTCTATGGCGTCCAGAGCAATAGCAAACGCCCCGTAATCCAGAGTTAGCGGGCACTGGAGAAAACTGCTCCCGGAAAGGGCGACAAGACCGATTCTATCGCCCTGAAGCAAGTCCATAAGTTCCTCCACAGCGAGTTTGGAACGCTCAAGACGATTCGGCTTTACATCCTGAGTCAGCATACTTCTGGAGGTATCTATCGCCACGATAATATCAATTCCTTCGCGCTTCACTTCGTGCCACTGGAAACCCCATCTGGGTCCAATCAGGGCAAGAACCAAAAAACAGACTGCAAGGACAACCAGCGCGGCTTTCAGCTTCTGGACTCTTAGATTGACCGTAGCCGTGAGCATGGGGATGAGATGCCGTTGAGCGAAATTTTCCAGCGCCTTACGCCTGCTTTTGAACGCCAGAACGTAGAATATGATCAACGCCGGCGCGAGCCAGAAAAAGTGGGCATACCGCAGATTGCTGAATATCATGGAAGCCTCCGGAAACGCGTGTTGGACAGCATGATCTCAACCAGAAAAATTATGATAGCGAATATGAGCAAATATGGATAGAACTCCTCGTACTCACGATACTCAGTCGTTTCAATCTTCACCTTTTCCATCGAGTCAATCTCTTTGTAGATATTTCGCAGCGAATCGGTATCGGTGGCTCTGAAATACGTTCCCCCGGTTTTCACTGCGATCTCTCTCAGAGATTCGTCGTCAAGATCCATCTTAAATTGCTCGTAAATTCTACTTCCCGTTAAAGTGTTTCTGACAGGGATGGGGGCAAGCCCCTTTGTTCCCGCTCCGATGGTATAGACCTTCACGTTCAACGCTCTAGCCGCTTCCGCCGCCGTGATAGGGTCAATCCGCCCGGCGTTGTTCCGCCCGTCTGTTAGAAGGATGACGATCTTGCTTTTGGCGGTGGATTCGCGCAGTCGGTTCGTGGAGGCGGCTATTGCGGAGCCGATAGCGGTTCCGCCTTTGACCATCCCGATCTTAGCGCGATCAAGCTGTTGAATAAGCCAGTCATAGTCGAGCGTCAGAGGGCACAATGTATATGGCTGCCTGGCGAAGGCGACTATGCCGATGCGGTCGTTATGCCGCCCTTTGATAAAATCGCGAACCACATTTTTGACGACGTAAAGCCGATTGCGACGCTCGCCGTCCATCTGAAAATCCTCAGCCTTCATACTGCCGGAAACGTCCACAGCCAGTATTATATCAATACCCTCGGCGGCTACTTTTGTTTCCTCCTTCCCCTTCTGCGGTCGGGCTAAAGCGATCACCAGAAGCGCGACAGTAATGCACCTGAGCAGGAGCATTGCGTGTCTGCCCCAAAGCGCCCACGACGGCTCGATCAGCTTTAAACTATCCACTGAAGAAAATCGCACCGCGCCGTGTCTGCGTCGGAAATACCGATACGCAAGAAACGGAATAAGCGCAAAAAGTATGAAAAACCAGGGATTTTTAAATTCAAGCATTGTGTTGGGTGATGCGTGATAAGTAATACCAATTCGATTATTTATCTGTGCATAAATCCAATTGCCTTTGGTTCGCGCTTAAATCCCCCCTAACCCCCCTTTACGAAAGGGGGGAATTGCTTAACTTAACGCCTATGGAAACGGCTTCCCCCTTTCGTAAAGGGGGGTTAGGGGGGATTTTCAACAGCTAATGCACAGTCAATTCATAAAAATGATATAACGCGTAATGAATGACAAACTAATCACCCATCATCAGCGTTTCATCCACGAAGCGTTTGGCATATTCAAACGCCGTTTTCATTTGCTCTTCATTGGGACCATATTGAGCGAATTTTACCATATCGCTTTCTGTGAGAAAATCTTGCAGAAGCGTTCTATGCCGCTGCACAAGCTGATCCGCAGAGGCGGCGGCTTGTAAAAATTCTTCTGTAGTCATCTCCGGCGCGCGCAGATCGAACCGGTTCTCTAAATAATGACGAACAACTGCGGAGAGAAGCACATAGTATTTTTCGATTTCCCCGGCTTCGACGAGTTTGGCTTCGGCAATGTGCCGAAGCTGTTCGTATGCGATCTCATGGGCAGGTCTTGGCGGCGTTTGTTCTTCAACTTGCTCGCGGCGGCGAAGCAGGATATACACGGCGATGCCCGCCCCGACAAGAACGACAACCGCTATTCCGATCAGGATATAGGGAGCGTAGTCCACCGGCAGATTCACGGGATCTGCGATGTCCTTGATGTCCTCCGGCTCTTCGCCGTCCGGGATGACGCTCATGACTTCGACACTAACTTCGTTTCCCTCAACCTCTACTTCTGCTCCATCAGATGCCGTGAATTTTGCCACTGGAGCCGGGATCGTGTGAGAGCCGATGTCGTAAATAACCAGAGTGTACCACCGCTCTGTAACGTTTTTCCCTCTGAACTCCCTCGACGGCGATTCGCCGAAATCCTTGACCTTAAACTCGCCGAACTCGTCGCCAGACTGCGGAACGCGAACGTTAATACCGGGGTCGGATATTACAGCTACAGCATACCGAATTTTATCACCTATGGTTACTTCCGTAACATCCGTGAAAGCGATGACCGCTACGGGGTTTTGGAAATTCGCGCCATGCTGTTCAATCAATTCCTCAACGTAGCGATCTCCGCACGCTCCGAGAACAAGCGTGAACGTAATTATTATAGCTAAACGTCGCATATTTCGCTATCTGCCAATCTCAGCCAAATCGTCTCTCACGCATTCGAAAAAACTTCAGAAGTTCGCCTATGTATGGTTCGCCGGTATGAACGCTTATGGTATCTATCCCCGCCGAGCGGAACAGATTGGCTTTTTGTTGTGACTGCTTTGCCGCCAGACGCTTAAACTGTGTTCGCGCGCGGGGGCTGGCGAGATCGATCAATACCGTTTCTCCTGTTTCCGCATCCTGAAATTCCACCATGCCCAATCCGGGCAGTTCCCATTCCCTGGGGTCTGATATGGTAACGGCTATAACATCATGGCGTTTACTGGCAATCCTTAATGCCTGCTCATAGTTCGGTTGCTCCAGAAAATCCGATACGAGGAATGAAACGGTTCTGCGCGTGGTTATTTTGCTGAGATATTCCAGCGCGACGGCGATGTCCGTGCCGTGTCCCTCTGGAGTGAAAGAAAGCACATCGCTGATGACTCTCAGCACGTGCCGCCTGCCCTTCTTCGGCGGTATAAATTTCTCAATGCGGTCGGTGAAGATGATTAGTCCGACTTTGTCATTGTTGTTGATAGCCGAAAACGCAATGACGGCGCAAAGCTCCGCCGCCAATTCCGCCTTTGACCTGTCCACCGTGCCGAAGCGCAACGAGCCGCTCAAATCCACGATGAGCATGACGGTCAACTCGCGCTCCTCAACAAATTTCTTCACAAACGGTCGCCCCGTCCGCGCGGTCACGTTCCAATCTATGGTTCGAATGTCATCTCCGGGCTGATATTCCCGCACCTCCTCAAACTCGATGCCCTGCCCCTTAAAGACACTCTCATACTGCCCGGCGAGCACCTCCTGCACTATGTGGCTCGTCCGAATATGAATCTGCCGAACTTTCTTGAATATCTCTTCTGGTATCATGAATAGTGAACAGCGATCTGTTATGGCACTTCCACTTCGTTGAAAATCTGTTGGATGATAGTCTCTGACGTCATATCTTCCGCCTCCGCCTCGTATGTAATAATAACCCTGTGGCGCAGTACGTCCATCCCTATGGACTTTATATCCTGCGGCGTCACGTAGCCGCGCCCTTGCGTGAAAGCATACGCTTTTGAGGCAAGCGTCAGATAGATGGTAGCGCGTGGGGATGCGCCGTATTCAATGTAGTGTTTCAGATCGAGGTTGTAGTCGTCGGGGCTGCGCGTGGCGAATACCAGATTGATTATGTAGTCTTTTATCTTGTCGTCTATGTAGATTTCGTCCACGATCTTCCGTGTTTTCAGTATCTCTTCTGGAGAGATGACGGTTTGAACAGAAATCTCCTTGTCTATGAAAGCCATTCGCTCCATGATTTCCCGTTCTTCGGCTTTGGTGGGATAATCAATCTTCAACTTAAGCATAAAACGGTCAACCTGCGCTTCTGGCAGTGGATACGTTCCTTCCTGTTCAATAGGGTTCTGCGTCGCCAGCACAAGAAACGGCTTGTCCATCGGGTATGTGTTCTGACCTATAGTGACCTGCCGCTCCTGCATTGCCTCCAACAGCGCGCTCTGAACTTTTGCCGGAGCGCGATTGATCTCGTCAGCAAGGATTATATTGGCGAAAATGGGACCCTTCTTTGTCGTGAATGTACCCTTATCAGGCTCATAGATCAGCGTACCGATAAGATCAGCAGGAAGAAGGTCGGGGGTAAATTGAATACGCTGAAATTTCGCGCTTATCGCCTGAGATAGAGTGCTGACTGATAAAGTTTTCGCCAGCCCGGGAACGCCTTCCAGTAAAACATGGCCATTCGCCAGCAAACCCACCAGAAGCCGATCTATAAGATACTTTTGCCCGACTATGACCTTCTCGATCTCGCCAACCAGTTCTGTCAAAAAGGAACTGGTTTCCTTCACCTTCTCATTGATTGCCATAACACCCTGTCCCATAAAATGAAGCCTCCATGTATGGTAGAAATTGATATATTCTCCCGCACTGCGATTTGCTTGTTTCATACTGCCGATGAAATGACTCAGGAAGATTCGAGGTTTACAGTCGATAGGAGGAGGGGAATTGGCTGATGATCATGGAAGCCTGCGAAGGCAACACGAATTATCCGAGGATAATCTCCGGCGAGACACTAACTCGGCGGAAACCATTCCGGAATCTCAAGTCTAATATCTTCGCCCGCTGCCCGTATTGCATTACGTATATCGGATGTGTCAGGTATTTCAATATAAATAATCCCTGAAAGATCGGATGGAAACTCAATCTCCCCCTTGCGCAGAAGAAGAATTCTGCCAGTCGTTCTCCCGAGTTTCCCATAAAAGTAGCCCAATTCGAAGATCACATTCTGGCGTGCTCTTTGTTTCTCCGCTTCGGGGCTTGCCGCCGCAAAACCTTTGTCATCAGGCGTAAGGAGGACGAAAACCAAATCGATCTCCTCAATTTCTTGCTCGAATTTTTCAATGATAGTTCGCCCCAATGAAGGTCGCTCACAGAGAATAACAGGTTCATCGAAGCGGAGGGTGTTCTGAATGTAGTTCTTCAATTCAACTGTTGTGTTCCTATCATGACCGTGAACGATAAAAACTTTGGGCTTACCTCTTGGCCTTCGTTTGCCTAGTAAACGTTCAATTGCCTCTATTATCACTGACTCAACCGCTGGTGATTTTTCAATGAATGCCACAAAACGCGCGCTGAGTCGCATTCCATTCGACTCCGATCTAAACTGTGACATTCCGACGAGCATTGTGTCAGGTAAGAGTCCGCGAAGCAGATCCGCTAGTCTTGTGCCGCCTCCTTCAGACGCCTCGCCTCTATCCTTCTCAGGGATGAGTATGTCAATCAAGGCGATATGAAAAGGACCTTTGCTTTTTTTCAGAGCTTCTCTCACAGCTTTACAAGCTCCTGAAACGCTCCGAGCACAGACTACATAGCAGCTAGCTTCCTCAAGATGTCTCTTAAGCCGTAAGGTAAGTCCAGTATCATCATCTACTATAAGAATACGCTTACCCTCCAACCATTTTTCTGACATATCACTCCCCAGTTCTTGCCTGTGAAAAACTTCGGTGGCAATAAAGCCCTTCCTGTGTAGGGCTAAACTCAGTCTTCACTGTAGGCACTACATCTGGATGGAACTCTATTTCTATCCAACCACAGCAAGCCGCCTCGACCTCTTCTGCCGAATTTCCATCCAGTCCCACGTATGTCTCCGCGGGATATATATTATCGCTACGCTGAATGTTCCTACAGTATTCTCCCTTGTTTGTGCAATATATTTCCCAATCTTCGCTTAGATTTTCAACAAACTCTTCACTCGGATGTTTGCCACCACCACATGATACTACCACAAATCCATCCCGGGCCAAAATCTTATGCCACATATCTCTATAGAAAGAATCCCTTGCACCATGGAGAGAGGCAATCAAGCAGTTAACAGGAAAAATCTCGCCCTCCATCCCCCTTTTCTGAGCACCCCTGATGATTTCTATCCAACTTGTCTTTGTAATGTCTCCACCCAAGATAATCCTATGTTGTCCATAAGAGAGGAGAAGGGATAAGCTTATCCGGTTGGCATAGTTTCTTGCTATTGAAATCCATCTGCCTTTTCCCTCGAAAGCTCTTAGCAACGTCTTCTGATACCTATTAGATGCTAGTGCTGAAGGGGACAAAACTAGCAAATTAACCCCGCCTATTGAATCCAGCATTTGATACTCTGAAAGCTTCCTGTCAAATCGGATAGACTGGTTATAGTATAGATAGTCGAAGATGTCAAGAAGTTCGTCAGCTCTCGATGTATGGAAATATTTCTCAGCCACAAATTCCGCCCCTTGGTACGCGGAGATGGAGTATTCATTGTGAAATCTAAGTATATTTCCTAATCCTAACGCCATACTATGCCAGAATTCTTTCACCTCTATTTCAGGATCTTCTAAGATGGAAAGCAGTCCAGAGAAATGATCTTCATGGGGGTGAGTTAAGCAAACAAATTCGAGAACTCCTCCATTTTTCACAATATCATCTCGCGCAGGACATTCTGACATTCCAATTGGAATGTTGCTATCTACAAGTCCCAGTTTCCCATCTGGAAAATAAACTAGAATACAATTACCACGCCCAACATTGTATATTTTAAGTCTCAAAGCATTCACTTACTATTTCCCTCTAGTTATCATCTATCTAAACCTGCTGTAATCAAAGCTTGAGCAAAGAGGCAGCCAAAAGTGCGCTTCTGTCCCAATCGATTCGGTTAATTGGAGTATCCCTTTTGTCCTTTTTTGCTCGAACGTATATATCCTCAGAGGTTGTCCGATTTCATCGATCCCGCGCTCGGCCAAAAAGCTCCGCTGATACCTGTGTGTCGCTTCAGAATTTACTCTGGCTGGATCCCATATCTGAACCCAAGCGAAATCGCCCTCAATTCGAGTAACATAACCAAGAAGTGTATGAATATGTGCATATCGCGACAGATTCACATCCGGAGGGTTTGCTCTTATGTATTCATGCGCTTCAACGTCAATCATAAACTGAGCAGCATTCCGCCTGATATCATGGACGAATCTGGAGAATTTTCCATTTCCATTGCTCAACTCGCCTTTTGAGTATTTGAATACAAAGGGTGCCTCTTTGAGTTCCTCCCTAAAATCATCTTCGTATATAGTAACGGTGCCAATACGTGCAGCAACACCGTATTCCTCTCTGTAAAAACCTGTTAGCCTTTCTGCTAACCTGACACCATTACCACTTCGAACATTCTCAAAATGCAGATCAGCTATCCCTACAGAGTATGCCACCCTAGGATCTTTTATTTTGCTTATGTAAGTTGACGCCTGAAGGGGCGTTCTAAACTCAGTGACACTAATCCCCTCTTCGTCGCGAAGCCTCGTAACTATGCTTTTAATACCGTCAGGTTCATCTTCAGCCCAGAAAATTCTAGGTTTCAGGTCAGGCTCATACATCACCTTTATACACTCCTTTTCAGGATGTTTGGGTCTTCGGAAGTGTAATTGTGAAGGTTGTTTCCGTACCCCATTCTGATCTGACAGTCATATTCCCTTTGTGAACAACCTCTACAACATGCTTAACAAAGTAAAGCCCCAATCCCGTCCCTTTCCACCTCGTTGAAAAGAATCTATCAAATATACGTGGCACCGCGTATGGAGCAATACCAGGACCGTTGTCGCGGAATTGAATAGCCATTTTATCATCGTTACTCTCGGTCTTGGTTTTTACCTCTTCGTATCTCCTTTGGATAAACCCAAGCCTCCGAGCGTCTAATTCATCGTAATAATTTTTGGGCCCGATCTCTATTCTTTTGTCCTTTCTCTGAACAAATCCAAATGCTCTGATGGAATTTTCAATCAGGTTATAGAAAACCTGTGATATAAGTTCTGCATCGCACTCAATTCTCAGATCTTGGGGTATCCTGTTATGAATTGCTATCCTGCCTTTTTTCAGATCCTGCTCAAATATCCATTTCATTTTCTCTACCGTCTCGAACAAAAGCATTTCCTGAAAGTCCGGACTTGACATTTTTAGGACATTTCTCATACTATCAGCGATTCGGCTCAGATCACTAACGCACCTACTCAAATTAGTGATCAAATCCCCATGGATAGTTGAGTAATCATCGTTTTGACGCTCTAGATCACGAAGTATACTGGTACTCTCGTTGATCTTACCGCAGATCGATTTCAAATTGTGGATCTTTCCTATGGCAAGGGGAATTGCACTAAAAAGTTGTCTCTCTTCCTCTTTCCATTGACTTAAAAACTTATCGAGGTTTTCAGTGGCTATTTGAATCCCAGCTATTTTCCGCTTTATTTCATAAACTCTCTGGATCGAGGATAAAAAGAGGTTCAGGTCAACCAGCTTTTCGTCAAAAAGGAAGCTGTTGCTTGCTTTACTCCTGAGAAACAAGATTGCCCACGACTCGCGCCTTTGTTCATGTAACGCTATCGCAACTTCCCGATTATTAATCCTTACTGGATTAACACTATTCATTATCTCCTCAGAGAATAGGGTAAAATCACAAAGTCTCGTTCTGGCTTCTTCGACCTGTATTCTACTCATTAGCATACCTACGAAGGTATCAATTTCAGACTCTTCTATCCTCTGCCTAGAGTAAGCATTTTGGCTGCCGAGATCCTCGTTTCTCAATAGGTATCTTTGTGATACAATGAATTCCGAAGCTTCCGTTTCCTGCTCCAGTTTGGCAATTTCCGCTTCATCAAAACCTAATCCATCTTCTGATACGGCCCCGAAGAGGATCAGATAGAAGGGATCATCTTCAGTTGCGCGAAAGATTCTATCCGAGAGTTCCCTACAAAAACTATATAACCTTTCTCCGCGCTTATAACGCTCTGTTTCCGATTTGGTAAAGTCGAATATCATCTCAAGAACAATAGAAACGTCACCAGATTCATCCCGCTGATATGGCATGGCCACGACCTGTGAATACACGAGTTCACGTCCTGATTCCGTTTTAGGTGATGCCTCTAGGGCCAGGTGAATAAGACCATCTTCTCTAGCCAGTTTGACAGGACACCATGCACAAGGTTTATCAAATCCATTGGCAAATTCATAGCAGGTCTTGCCAAGAAGCCCGGGAAACCGTTCTTGGTGAAACTTATTCGCCCATAGAACTTTATAGTCTTTATCAATCAAGGCAAGTCCAAGAGGACTTCTGTAAACATCTAGCTTGTCTTTCGCCCTTCTGACGGTATACTCGCGACTATCATCGGTTATCAGCCATATGCTGCCTTCCTCTTCAATTGAGATGATGGCCTTCTGTGACACTAAAATACCGTTATTCTCAAATTTTCGCTGCAGGCCTTCGGAGATGGTAGCATCGTCTAGATCACTTTGGAACTCCAACTCAATGCTAAACGGCAATGGATCGCTTATGCCTATATTCAGGGCGATTTCCGACCATTCTGTATTCTCATCGAATGAATATCCGTCTTCGTTCATCTCGATTTCACATCCACCCCCAGTAGACTACGAAAACTGTCCCGGTATTGTTAACATGAAGAGATCGACATAGTGCCTGTACCACCGATCAAGACAAACTCCAATGATTAAGAATATCAGAATCGTGTTAGTCTGTCAAGGGAGTTGGTAATTCACAGGTGTTGTTTCCAGACAGAACCTATCTGTGTGACTGCTGACTTAGCTTTGAATATTGATTATTTACACACTTCGTAAAGCTTCCACAGGTTCGATTTTTGCGGCGCGGCGTGCTGGGATGCAGGCGATGGCAGATGCGACTATGACGCCAAAGAGGAATGACCAGATCAGCAGGTATGGTCCGAAGTGGGGATATATAATATCAGTAACAACCATATCCATACTGCCGCCGGAGAGAGCGTTTAAGTTTATGCCCTTTATGGAGAAAAAGAGAGCCAGCCCGCCGCCCACAATTGTGCCTATAAATGAGCCTATCGCGCTTACGATCATAGCTTCGACGGCGAAAAGCAGTACTATCTGCCCGCCGGTCATACCTAACGCGCCTACCGTGCCGATCTCTTTGGTTCGTTCATAAATGACCATCATTGTAGTGTTAATAATAACGGTGGAAGCCAGAATCAGCAGACCTATATAGAAGTACCTATACATAGAAATACCAATCTTAAACATGTCCAGAAGACCTTCCTGCTTTTGCCACGGGATTATGGCATAAAGCGGCGCGCTCTTATCCTCATTCTGGATCTTGCTCTTAATTTCATCCGCTATCTTCTCTGCATCTTCTGAGTTGCCAACCATTACGATCAGTTCGCTGGCTCCATCCCCCATCTCCAGCAGTCGAGCGGCCGCGCCAATTGGGACATAAAAAAGCTTGCTGTCCAACGATGATATGCCGTATCTGAACACTCCTGTTACCTTGAAAGTCATGCCTTTCATGGAGTCGTAAGCGGTGCGCGCCACAATGGTGAGTTTGTCGCCCAGTTTTATCCCCAGCTTATCAGCTAATCCGCCTCCGATAATCATCGAGCGCAGGTCTGAATCATCCCCCAGATATTGACCTTCCACCATAGTCTTGCTGAGTGATGAAACTGCGTCTTCCTGCTGTGGATCTATACCGATCCCCATAGCCATACGGCTTTTCTCCTGAAAGCTCAACAGAACGCCGAACTTTATTCTCGGCGCCACAATCTTCACACCTTCCACGTTTTTCAGAAGCGGAATCAACTGTTTGTACCCAGCGCCGTCAAATCCATCTACCATGTACTCCAGCGGCATCATATCTTCTTTATCGTGATATTCTGAGTGCATGATCTTAATATGTCCAGTCTGGATCTTTACGAGGGAATCGAACATGGAGTCCGTAACGCCGCCTATGTAGCCGCGCATAAAGAGCACCATCATAACTGCAATGGATATGGCGCTGGCAGAAAGCATAGTGCGCCTTTTGTTTCTTCCAACATTTCTGAAAGCCATTTTGAGTATGTACTTCATATTAGTCCCTCAGAGCCTGAGTGATAGCCATCTTTGTCGCTTTTCGAGATGGGTATATACTTATAAGCGCCGGCGCTATAATAGAAAACAGGGCGGCAAAGATAAAAGCCCCAGGGTTCCAGACACCTTTCATAACGTTCATCACAACCCGATAGCCAATATCCATGTCCGCCATATTTTTGCCCAGAGCGCTCCAGTCAATGCCATGATAGACAAGGTAAGAATTCAGGATAAGTCCCATAAATACACCCAAACATGCCCCCAGGAATCCGATAGCTCCACCCTCAAAGATAAAACTCCAGAGTACCTCTCTGTCGTTCATACCCAGAGCGCGCATCATGCCGATCTCCTTCACGCGCTCAAACACGCTCATCAGCATCGTGTTGATTATTCCCACAGCGGCGATGATAAACACCACTACGATGATGAAATAAGTGCCTGCCATTTTGCTTTTATGTAAAGTGAGCCAATCCTTTCCCAATTCTTTCCATGAAAGCGTCTGTAACTGTGACAGACCTGCGGACTCCAATCTATCTGTCAACTCAAGGGATAGGTTATCCACATCGTCGCTTTTAGCGCGAAAACCTATCTCTGTCACACTGCCTTCCATTTCCAGATCTAAATCGGCTATATCCAGTGATATGTAAGCGACGGTTCTGTTGATATTCGGATTGGGCGAATCTAATATCCCCACCACGTCAACTGAGATAGCCTGATAGGTCTCATTTCTGGTTCTGGTCAAAATGGTGAGCGTGTCTCCCAGATCAACCTCCATCTTTTGTGCCCCGATCTTGCCTATGATGACGCCATTTTCGCCTGCCTTCAGATCATCAACCTTCCCGGATAGCATGGC